>OFGO01000336.1_pt1 | contig 45224 bp, 54 predicted proteins | sample 1521761 | NCBI WGS metagenome assembly OFGO01 (sample SAMEA3504128, study PRJEB24116) | mouse gut metagenome | biome: mouse gut; feature: mouse-associated habitat; material: faeces | place: Denmark | collected 2011
CGCCGGCCTGTCACGCCGGAGGTCGAGGGTTCAAGTCCCTTCCGCGTCGCCATTTATGCTGCTATAGCTCAGTCGGTAGAGCGCATCCTTGGTAAGGATGAGGTCCCCAGTTCAAATCTGGGTAGCAGCTCCAAAAAAAGCCTTGTGCCGCAACGGTTACAAGGCTTTTCTTATTTCTCCGACAGCCCCGGATTTTTGTGTTTAGCGTCTATTTAGCGTCCAATCTGGCAAAGGTCTACTACGAAATACACAGTTGAGCGGCCGGGAAGTCAATTCCTGGCCGCTTTTTTCATGCCCTTTTCGGGCGGTTTTTCAGCTCCAACAAGGTCATTGAATCGGTCAAAGGTCTGCATGGCTTTCGCCTGGGCGGAGGCTATGGCGTGGGCGTAGATGTTGGCCGTGGTGCTGGCCTGGGCGTGGCCCAGCTGCCGGGAGACAACCACCAGGGGCACACCGTCGGCAATCATCAGGGAGGCGTATGTGTGCCGCAGGCTATGGACCGTCACTTTTGGCATACCCGACCGGGCAATAAAGGCACTGAACCACTGTGTCAAGCTGTCGGGGAACATGGGAGCTCCGGTGTCAGTGGTGAACACCCGCCCGTCCTGATCCTCCCAGGCGTCCCCCAGTTGCTCCCGCCTGGTGTCTTGCCAGGCCCTATACTCCAGCAGTAGCATAATAGCGGCGGTGGAGATGGGCAGAGGCCGGGCCGAGGTAGTAGTTTTCGGTGTGCCTACATAGACCCCCTTGCCGGGCAGATAGTTGGAGGTCTGGCGGATGGTGATGGTATGCTCGTCCAGGTCTACGTCCTGCCAGCGGAGGCCCAGCAGTTCCGCCCGGCGCAGACCGGAAAGAAGGTCAAAGGTGATGGGCGCCCGCCACTTGACCGGCTCGGCCTGCAACAGCTCCAGGAGCCGCCGGGCGTCGTCCTCCTCCAGATAGGCCGCCTCATGGCCGCCCAGGCTGGGCTTTTCCGCTGCGTCTGCCGGGTTAATCTGGATGTAGCCCCACTTGACTGCCCGGGAGAGGACAGAGGAGAGGGTACGGTGGTAAGAGATTACACTGGCGGGGGCCAGCGGTTCCCCGTGGGTAGTAACAGTAAAGGCCCTGGTGGTCTTCATTCCCACGGCCTGGGCGATAGCGTCAGCAGATTCTTTGTTGATGGGCTTGCCGTCCATGGCCTGTTTGATGGTGGCCCGGCTGACGCCGGCACGACTGGCAAAGGCGGTCAAGGCCCCACGCTGTGTCCCGATCTGCTCCCGCAAGTCGATTTTGCAGACGGCGGTGGTGCGGTTGCGGATCCCCTTCTCCTGCAGGTTTTGGTAAAAGCTGTTGATGTGGCCGGTACGGAGGTCGCAGAGCCGGATGTGGCCGATTGCCTGGTTGATGCGCTGAAGGTGCTCCGTGTAGGTGGCTATGGTTTTGGGTTTGAGGTACAGCTGGGCATACTCGGTCATGTACTTTTCTGCGAAGTCGGCAAAGCGCATATTGCCGTTGGAGGTGGCCCCGGTCAAAACCTTTTCCTCGAACAAGACCGCTTGACGCTCCAGCTCCTTCTTGATCTGCCGCTCAGACATTCCAGGCTCCGGTACCCACGTCATGTACTGGCGGAGCCGCTTGCCGGCATAGTCATAGCCCTGGGAGACGGTAATTTTATAACCTCTCCCCTGTTTTTGAATGGTTGCCATCTTGCTTTTTCCTCCTGCATTTGATATGATAGGAGGGCAGTTAGGCCGTCGGAAAGTCTACTGCCCTCTTTGCCCTCCTCGGTGTTGGTAGCACCGGGGAGGGCTTTTTTCATGCCCATTCGTCTGCCGGGTGCTCCGGCATGACTTCCCCCATTCGATACTCCGCAAGGGCGTTGCTGACCCCCATATAGGCGGCCGCACGCTCATAACTGCGGGACAGGTAGGGTTGTAATTCCTCGTCGCTATATATCAAGTCAACCGCAAACTGGTTGGCCTCGGTTTCATAACGGCCAGTGATGATGAAAGTGCGGGTATCCATGAATATCCGATTTAGGCCCCGGTGAAGGAAGGAATGCCCCAGCTCATGGGCGCAGACAAAGCGTGCTGTGGCCTCGCCCAGTTCCGAGTCCAAGTAAATGATATGGCACCGCTTCAGATATTGATAAAAGCCCCGCACCCCCACAAGGGGAGTGTGGATGATGGTGTAGCCCAGCTCCTCCGCAATTCTGAAGGGGTCACGGGTGCCGTGCTTGTCCACCAGCCTCTCGGCAAGGCGTTTAATATCCAATGACGGTTTACTCCTTTCTGAATTTCTTGGGAGTAAACCGCTCTTTATTTTTAACCTTAGCGGCCTCCAGCCCCAGCTTCATTGCGGCCCTGATACTCTCCCGGGCCTCGTCACTCATGGGATCCCCGTCAAACTGCAAATCGCCGGCTGTGTCCAGGGCCTCCATGATCCGCTCCAGATCACGGGCTATATCCCGCCTGTCCCTATCTGTAAGGGAGGAGGTGCATTCGTCCTCATAGCTATTTATGTCCTGGAGGATACGGTCATTGTCCAAATGGAGGAACGGATCATTGACGTTGCCTGCCAGGTAATCGACAGAAACATGGAAGTATTCAGCCATTTTATGGAGTATAGGAGCACGGGGGACAGACCCCTTGCTCCAACCTGTTACAGTTCCAGATGATTTTACGCCACATGCGGCAGCAACAGCATTTGGAGATTTCCCGGCTTCATTGCAAAGCTCAATGAACCTAGTCCAAAACATATAAAATCACACCCCCGGAATTGTGCAGAATAACAAAACTAATGAAACTAATATCTTTAGCGTTGACTTTCTAATAAAACTAATATATACTTTGCCATGTTGATACAGACAATACAAAACCGAGCCCCCCAAATGCGGGCGTTTCTTATGTTTGTTGGCTCTTACATAATAAACGGTTTTCTACCCTGTGTCAATAGAAATATTAGTTTTCTTAGAAAATGGCATTAGAAAGGAGGACATCATGCCTATCTTCGAAATTAACAGATTTCGCATGGCCCGGCTTTCTGCAAAGATGACCCAGGCCCAGGCAGCGGAGAAAATTGGTGTTGACCCCATCACTATCATTCAGTGGGAGAAGGGTTCCAATACGCCGACAAAGCGGAATCTGGAAAAAGCGGCAACGGTGTATGGTTGTAGCACAAGTGACCTGCTGGAACCTGATGCCGCTTCAGTCGGTTCGGGCTGACCCGTTCCAACACCCTGTACCTTGAAAATTGAGAATCCAAAATTCGGTATTGCCGCCAATACCCAGGAGGTGAAAAGATGGACGGCACCAAAGGCATTCCGCGAATGCGGACGGTGGCAAAGATTGTCGCGGAGATCAAGGCGCTTGACCCTGATACAGAGGTGACAGAGTTCCATATCCGCAAGCTAGCGAAGGATGGCACTGTTCCCGTCGTGTGGGCCGGGCGCAAGGCACTTATCAACCTAGACGATGTTCTGGAACTCATGCGGCTGGGGACAGCTAGGCCCACCGAGGAGGCGGCCCCCGCCGTGGGAGGTATCCGGCGCATTGATCCTAAACGTTAAGGAGGTACCCATGAAGAAAAAATCCACCTTTGAGGATTACCGGAGGGCTTTGATTGGTGTGGGCGACGCCACCAAGGAGCGCATTCTGGCCGAGGCTGACAAGCACCTGGACACTTGGCAGTTGGAGCGCCTGGTACGGATCGCCTACCCGGAGCCGGCATAGCCCATGGCCCGTGCAGTACGGTTCCGCAGGGACAGTCAAAGCCAGTTTTCCAAGCTGTTCACTGATTTATGCCAGAGGAAAAGCAGCTGGGAGGTGTGGGCCGACTTCATAGCTATGGCCGCAATTACCATTTCAAATGCTTTTGACCGGGAGGGGAAAACCCACGATGACCGGGAAAAGCAGTACATGCGCACCATAAAGGGGTACAACCAGGGAGAGCAACAGATTTTTCCGAAACTGTTTGCCCTATTGGTGGAAGCCCTAGACGATGAACCCGACCAGGATTTTCTCGGAGAGATGTTCATGGGCTTAAACCTGGGCAACCACTGGAAAGGCCAGTTCTTCACCCCATACAACATCTGCCGCATGATGTCGGAGATCACGGTCACAGACCTGGAGGCCCGGATAGAGAAAAACGGCTGGGTTGGGATCCATGACCCATGCTGTGGTGCCGGGGCCTTGCTGATTGCCGCCCGGAACACTATGGTTCGTAACAAGCTAGGCCCTGCGGTAGCCCTGTATGTGGCGCAGGATATTGACCGAACGGCGGCCCTGATGTGTTACCTGCAACTGTCCCTTTTGGGCTGTGCCGGCTATGTGGTGGTGGCGGACTCCATCTTACATCCCATTGTAGGGCATGGGCAAAACCCGCTGTTAATTTCCCCCACCCCGGAGCAAGAGGTCTGGTTGATGCCTGCCCTTTACATGGAGCCCTGGCCCGCAAGAATCCAATGGGAGCGGATGCGGTTGGCATTGGAAAGTCTGGGAGTAATGCGAACCGGCCCGGAACCTGAGCAGCACCCAGCAGAGGCAGAGCAGGCGCCCCCAGCGGAGCAACCCCAGCAGACACCCCAGCTGACACTATTTTGAGAGGAGGGATAACTTGTGCCGGCCCAACTTAGCCCGCTATCCCCAGCGGAGCAGGCCGTAGCCGAGCAAAATTTCAGCCTGGTATTTCGTTTCCTGCGGAAACAGCAGCTCCCGGTTGATGATTGGTTTGACGTTGTAATATTCCGATATCTGCTCACAGTGAAAAACTGGTTCAGCCGCCCGGACTTATACAAGTACGAATTTAGCACAATCGCCTGGAGAGCTATGGCCTCCGCCGTCCACAATGAGCGGCAGAAACAAAGCCGCAGGATCCAGACCATCAGCCTTGATGACCCGATACCGGGCACTGACGGTCTTACATGGGGAGACATCATCACAGAGGACAACCAAAACTATTCGATTTATGCGAGAGGAGTATGTTAAATGAAAATCAGCTATGATTTGGCAGCCCTGCCCGAGCGCAGCCGCCGTCTGAAGGAGAGCGAGGAGGTAACTGCTATCAAGGGGTTCCTGGCTGGCAAGCAGAAGAACATGTGCTTCGAGTATGAGGACGAGAAGCAGGCCAAGCGCCGGTACGATACCGTGCGGAACTTCCGGCTCCACAACAAGCTCCAGGAGGTCTTTGACCTGTACCGTAACGGCAAGTGTATCTACATCCTGCGGGTCAAAAAAGCGGGCACCCCCAGCCCCTCCCCCGGCAAAAAGAAGAATGCCGCCCCCGATGCTGCGAACATCAAGGACGGCGAGTAAGTAGCGGTCACTCAAACAACACTACACCTCTATTTTGAGGGATAAGAAAGGATTTGTCAAGCATGATTTCTACGAATGAGGAACGGAGGGGCACGGCCCCCCGTGTCCTCCCCGGCAGGCGGACGTTGCGGCGTTCGTTGGAGGCATGGAAACGGGCGGCCATAGGGCTGTTGGTGTTGGCCGTCCTGTGCAACGTGACCCAGGCCCTTGTCTATAACTACCTGCGGGGTCATCTGGAGCAGGAGCTTCAGCTGGCGGAGGTGAGCCGGGACAACGCCCTCCAGGAGTTGGCGGCGGTGTCACTGGCGACCGCCCAGGAGAAACAGGCCCGAACTGCCCAGGCGGCAGAGTATGAGGCCGTGGGAGCCTGGGAGTACATCGGCGAGTGCCGGCTTACGGCGTACTGCTGTGAACCCTACGCCCATATCTGCGGCACCGGGGACGGCCTGACGGCCACGGGGATCCCTGTCACCCCCGGCATAGCTGCGGTTGACCCGGCAGTAATCCCCCTGGGCAGTACATTGATAATTGACGGACAGCGATACCTTGCCGCAGACGTTGGGGGGGCCGTGGCCGGACAGACGGTAGATATTGCCGTCGCTACCCACCAGGAAGCCGTCAAGTTTGGCGTCCAGCGTGCCCCCGTATGGATTGTAAAGGAGGCACAGTAATGAGCATTCAGGAACAGGCTATTGCTCTGTTGGAGGCCCAGCAGGCCAAGGTCAAGCCCCGGTCCCCCCAGTGGATGGTGGGGGAGCAGCTGAAGGACATTTGCCGCATGGAGCCCAGGAGTGCGGAACTCATTGCCCAGGACTTGGAGAACGAGGCTATGAGCATCACCGCCGCCGAGAAGAAGATCAAGGCGTTTGCCGACGGCCACAAGACTGGCAATTTTGCCTGTGTGACTCCTGCGGAGGCTGAGAATATCCTGCGGGAGTTCTACGGTCTGCCCCGTCCCGATGAAGGCAAGCCCTCCGCTCCCCCCGCCCCGGCTAAAAAGTTGGTTGACCCGTTTGACTTTCTGTAAGGGGGCGGGAGTGCGTGGAGCAGATTGATTATGAGCCGCTGCTACCCAAAACGCCGCCCGTCGATCTAGTTCAATGGGCTTTAGAGCAGGAGGCTTTTGAGCAAGAATATCTGATCTACAAGGCGGGGCGAGTATATGAACCACTGGAAGATCGGACGCGCCCCGCCGTTGAGGTGGTATGTACCCACTGCGGCGAAACCTTTTATGCTGAAAAGGTTGACGCAGGAGGATGTAGCGCCTGCTATGTCCCGGCCCCGTTCGGGTGGTATCACCAGGAAATGTCGGAAAGTGTTATCAGCGGCAGCCTGACCATGTGCCCCGTATGCGGGTGTGAGGTGAAGGTCGTTCATGTCGGGAGTATCCCGAGGGGGATCGAAGACGGGGCCTGGGTCACCACCATGTCCCGCCTCCCTGTGGAGGGCCGCAAAGACCGCTTTGTGCTGACCGAATGGCTGGTAAAGCGCTGGATTGAAAAATCAGGGAAAAGCCGGTACACCACTGACCCGTACAGCGCCTGGGTGGTAGAGGAAAAGAAGGTTGTCCGCCTGATGGGCTATCTGAGGACTATGGGAGGCTCCATCTCCATTTTTCACAAATGGGCACAGCGGAAGACTTTCAATGATGTGTACGGCACCATGTCTATCTGTTACCCCTGGGATAAATCTATTCTGGAGGGCACCACAGCCGAAAACTGCAAGCTGGACTTGTACCAGGAGGCAGGAGGCAAACGGCTGGTAAGCTACCTGGCCCTATGGCGTAAGCGTCCCACCGTTGAAAATCTGCTGGTACAGGGGTGCGGTCGTTTCCTGGCGGAATTGATTGACCATGAAAAGAGTAGCGGAACGGATCACGGCGGTATCCCGAAATTGTCTGACATCAACTGGAAGGAAAAGCGCCCCGCACAGATGCTGGGCCTCAACAAAGAGGAATTTCGGTATATGCGGCAAATGCGCTGGAATGTGGAGGACTTGGAGCGGTATCGGCTGGTAAAAAAGTCCGGCCTGCCTGTGAGGTTGCCGGAAGACATGGAACTGCTGAGAAGTAAGCCAGCCTATGAGGTCAATCGGATTTTAGAGGAGGGCCCCCGGCAAGATTTCTGGCGCATTCTCCGCTATCTCAAAAAGCAGAAAATGACCTGGGGAATTTTACAGGACTATTGGCACATGGCCCATAGGCTCCACCGGGATCTGAACGACAGCCTTGTGCGTTGGCCTCGCAATTTGCACGCAGCACATGACCAAGTAATGGAGGAGCAGCAGGCCAGAGTGAATGCGGAGCTTAACGCAATGTTTCTGGAGCGGGCCGCTGAATTGGAACCCCTGTCATTTGAGCTGGACGGCCTGTTGATTCGGCCTTGCCAGACCGAGGCTGAATTGATCCAGGAGGGGAAGGACTTACATCATTGCGTGGCTACCTACGCAAAACGGCACGCAGAGGGCAAGACCGCAATCCTGTTTATCCGTCAGGTAACGGAGCCCGATCAACCGTTCTTCACCCTTGAATTTGACGAGAAAGCCAAGAAGGTCAGGCAGAACCGGGGCCTGCGTAACTGTGACCGTACCCCGGAAGTCAAGGCATTTGAAAAGGCGTGGTTGAGTTTCGTCCGCCGCGCTAAACCGAAAGAAAGGATAAGGATAGCATGAGCAAAATGAGTGAAATGGATATGGAGCGGGAGGAAATGGAGGAGGGGCGTATCCTCAGCGCCGATTTTGGTCTGAGCGTCCCGCCGACCCCTGCGGAGGTTGCCCCCGCCCCGCCCCGCACTGTGGAGACGGTGACGCTGGAGATCCGCACGTTGCAGAGGCAGGCCCAGCAAATCATGTTGAGCTACGCCGTCGAGATCGGTCGCCGGCTGGAGGAGGTCAAGGCCATTCTCCCGCACGGTCAATGGGGGGACTATCTGAAAAACGAGGTCGATTACTCCCAGTCCACCGCAAATAATTTCATGCGCATTTACCGCGAGTACGGCGCCGCACAGCAGAGCCTTTTCGGCGGCGAGGCAAAATCCCAAGCGTTTGCGAATTTGACCTACACCAAGGCCCTGCGCCTGCTAGCGATTCCCGACGAGGAGGAGCGGGAGCAGTTTATGACCGAGCATGATGTGGGGAGCATGAGCAACCGGGAACTGGACAAGGCCCTAAAGGAGCGGGAGGAGGCCTTGGAGGCGGCGGCCGCCGCCCAGGACGAGGCCCAGGGGGCGCGGCGGGAAGCTGACCGGCTCCGGGAGGAGTTGGCCGGTCAGGCCCAGGTCTACAAGGCCAAGCTGACCAGTGCAGAGGTTGAGGCCAAGCAGGCCAGAGACGCCCAGGAGAAAGCGACCGCCAAGGCCCAGCTCCTCCAGGACGCTTTGAGCAAGGCCAATACCTCCGCCCAGGCCGCCGAGGCTGAACATACCAAGATGCTCCAGGAGTTGGAGGAACTGCGCAAGCGCCCCGCCGAGGCGGATACGGAGGCCGTAGAGGCCGCCCGGAAAGCTGCCATTGAGGAAATGACGGGCAAGGTGGACAAGGCCAAGGAGGCCAAGAAAAAGGCTGACACAGCCCGGAAAGCCGCCGAGGAGGCCCTGGCCGCTGCGCAAAAGGAACTGGCCGACCTGAAAGCCAAGGGGCCACAGGTTCGGGAGCTTACACCCGAGGAAATCCAGGCGATGACTGCTGGCGAGGTGGAAAAGGTTCAGGCGGCCACCACCGAGCGGATGCAGGCTCTTGAAAAGCAGTTGGCCCAGGCTGATCCTGATACGGCCACCTTCAAGGTACTGTTCACCAGCTGGCAGGAAACCTATGGGAAGATGCTGGAGGCCTTGGAGCGGATCAAGGCCACAGACAGCGATAAGGCCGGCAAACTGCAAGGGGCTATCCGGGCAGTGGTGGAGGGGATGGCTTGACCGAAATTCAGAACGGCATTTATGCCACCCCTACCGATGAATTGACCGCCCTGGCCCTGGAGGCTCGGAAACGGAAAATCAGCTACGGCCAGTTGGTCAGCACCACCACCGGCTATGAGCAGCAGCAGATTATTCGTCAGTATTGTATTGAGCAGAGAAAGAGGGGCACAGTCCCGGAGAAGAAAGCAACCAAAACGAAGAAAAGGAGCTAAGTATGTCAGTCAAAATTACTCAGTTTGAGGCTGAGAATGTCAAGCGCATTAAGGCGCTGACCCTTACCCCGGCCCTCGCCGGCCTGACGGTGATCGGGGGCCGAAACAACCAGGGCAAGACCTCGGGCCTGGATGCCATTGTGTGGGCGCTGGGCGGGGACCGCTACCGGCCCTCCCAGGCCCAGCGGGAGGGCTCCGTCCTCCCGCCCCGGCTTCGCCTGGAGCTGTCCAACGGGATCATTGTGGAGCGGTCGGGCAAGAACAGCGATCTGAAGGTAACGGACGCATCTGGCCGCAAGGCGGGCCAGCAGCTGCTCAATTCCTTTGTGGAGCAGTTGGCCCTTGACATGCCCCGATTTATGCAGTCCACCAGCAAGGAGAAGGCCACCACCCTCCTCCGCATTATCGGCCTGGAGGAGCAGGTGGAAAAGCTGGAGCGGCAGGAAAAGGAGCTGTATAACCAGCGGCACGCCATCGGCCAGATCGCCGACCAAAAGGCGAAGTACGCCAAGGAGCTGCCCAGCTATCCCGAGGCTCCCGCCGAGCCGGTTTCCGCCTATGACCTTATTCAGCGCCAGCAGGACATCCTCGCCCGGAACGGCGAAAACCAGCGCAAGCGGGAGAGGGCGGCTCAGTTGGCGGCGGAAATGGATCGGGTAGGCAAAGAGCTGGCACTGCTGGAAGAACAGTATAAGACCCTGTGTGCCGATTACGAGACTGCCCAAAAGTCGGCCCTTGACCTTCAGGACGAGGCTACTGATGAACTGGAGGCCAGCATCCGAAATATTGAGGCCGTCAACGCTAAGGTCCGTACCAACCAGGACAAGGCCCGAGCGGAGGCTGAGGCCAAGGAGTGCGGCGACCAATACGCCGGACTGACGGCACAGCTGGAGGCGGTGCGCCAGCAGAAGACGGATCTCCTGCAAGGCGCAAAACTGCCCCTCCCTGGCCTCTCCGTGGAAGATGGGGAGTTAATCTACAAGGGTAAGCCCTGGGATTGCATGAGTGGCAGCGACCAGCTGAAGGTATCCACCGCTATCGTCCGGGCACTGAAACCAGATTGCGGATTTGTGCTCCTGGATAAATTGGAGCAAATGGACTTGGAAACCTTGCGGGAGTTCTCCGCCTGGATGGAGGCCGAGGGGTTGCAGGGGATCGCCACCCGTGTGTCCACTGGTGGGGAGTGCTCCATCATCATCGAGGACGGTTATGCCAAAGACACGGCGGCCCCCGCCCCGGCCCCTGTGGCGGCGCCCGCCCCGACATCTTGGAAAGCAGGTGAATTTTAATGAACCAGCTGAAAATCCATACCGGCAAAGCCGGGGGCGCTCTGAAGGTGGTTGTCTACGGCCCGGAGGGCATTGGCAAGTCCACCCTGGCCGCCCACTTCCCCCGTCCTGTGTTCATCGACACCGAGGGCTCGACCCGGCACATGGATGTGTCCCGCACGGATAAGCCCTCCAGCTGGACAATGCTCATGGAGCAGGTTCAGTATGTTCGCAGCGACCCGGGCGTGTGCTCCACGCTGGTGATCGATACGGCCGACTGGGCGGAGCAGCTGTGCATTGCCAGTATCTGCGCCGACAAGAAATTGAGCGGCATTGAGGATATGGGCTACGGCAAGGGCTACGTCTATCTGGCGGAGGAGTTTGGCCGTCTGCTGAATCTCCTGGAGGAGATCGTGGGCCGCGGTGTCCATGTGGTTCTGACGGCCCACGCCATGATGCGGAAGTTTGAGCAGCCTGACGAGATGGGTGCTTATGACCGCTGGGAATTGAAGTTGCAGAAAAAGACCTCTGCCCTAGTGAAAGAGTGGTCCGATCTGCTCCTGTTTGCCAATTACAAAACTCTGTCCGTAGCCGCCGACGATAAGGGTAAGAAATTCAAGGCCCAGGGGGGCCGCCGGGTGATCTATACCTCCCATCATCCGTGCTGGGACGCAAAGAACCGGCTGGGACTGCCGGAGGAGCTGCCCCTGGACTTCTCCGCTCTGGCGCAGTACATCGGGCCGGGAGCGGCCCCCTCTGCTCCGGTGACGCCGCCCCCGGCGCAGGCCAGCGCCCCCGCCCCTGCTCCGGCCCCTGCGGGTACGAGTGCGGCCCCGCAACCGGCGCCGCCGCCCCCTCCGCCCCCGGCACCTGACCCGGCCCCGCCTCCTACCCCGGCACCCCAGGAGGACGCCAAGCCCCAGGATAACGCCGATGCGCTCAAGGCGCTGCGTGATCTGATGAAAGCCAACGGTGTGGATGATTACCAAGTGCAGGCGGCCTTTGCGGCCCGTGGGTATTTCCCGGAGCAAACACCTCTGGAGAATTTGCCGGCCGACTTCATCCAGGGCGTTTTGGTCGGGGCATGGGCGCAGGTCTACAACTGGATCAAGGCCAATGACCCCCTCCCCTTTTAGGGCCTTATAACCTGGGAAGGAAAGAGAGGATAGTTGTACGGCCAAGTGCAACTATCCTCCCGCAAAAATTTTGAACAGCTTGAAAGGAGCTACAACATGAGCGAGTACGATTCTATGCCCCGCGAATTTGGCTGGGATGATGAAATCCAGCGCGACGACAGCCCGTTCCAGGTTCTCCCCGAGGGGGATTACAACTTCACCGTGAAGAAATTCGAGCGTGCCCGGCACAGCGGCAGCGAGAAGATCCCGGCCTGCAACAAGGCCATTCTGACGGTGACCGTCAGCAGTGCGGAGGCCTCTGGCGATGTGCTGACCAACCTTTTCCTTCACAGCAAGTTCGAGTGGAAGCTGTGCCAGTTCTTTACCTCCATCGGCCAGCGCAAGCACGGCGAGGCCATGCGGATGAATTGGGGGGCTGTCCCCGGCTCCACTGGCGTCTGCCATGTGGGTGTCCGCAAGTGGACGGGCAACGACGGCAAGGAGCGGGAGAGCAACGAGATCACGGAGTTCTATGACCCGGAGAGTGCGCCGGAATTCAAGCCCCCCGCGGCCCAGGGCTCCGACCAGCAGTGGGCTGAATTGCCCCAGGGGACCCCCACCCCCTGGAGCTCGGGGAATTTCTAAGTGGAGCTGAGGCCCTATCAACAGGAGGCCCGGGAGGCTGTAAAAAGCGACTGGGCCTCCGGGTTCCTCAGAACGCTCCTGGTATTGCCGACCGGCTGCGGAAAAACCATTGTTTTCTCAAAGATCGTTGAGGACATGGTGCGCTCCGGCCGCCGGTGCCTGATTCTGGCCCATCGTGGGGAGCTGCTGGATCAGGCCGCCGATAAGCTGCTCCAGGCCACGGGCCTCCGCTGCTCCGTGGAGAAGGCCGAGGAAACGTGCCTGGACAGCTGGTACCGGGTGACTGTTGGCTCTATTCAGAGCCTTATGAGGGAGAAACGGCTGGGCCAGTTCCCGGCTGACTATTTCGACGTGATTGTGGTGGACGAGGCCCACCATGCCCTATCTGACGGTTATCAGCGGGTGCTTACCTATTTTGAGGAGGCCCGGGTGCTGGGCGTCACCGCCACCCCCGACCGTGGGGATATGCGGAACCTGGGCCAGTATTTTGAGCACCTGGCCTATGAGTACACCCTGCCCAGGGCAATCAAGGACGGATACCTCTGCCCGATCAAGGCCGTCACCATTCCCCTGACCCTTGACCTCTCCCATGTGGGAGTACAGGCGGGGGACTTCAAAAACTCCGACATTGACACGGCCCTTGACCCCTACTTACACCAGATTGCCGAGGAAATGCGTACCTACTGCGAGAACCGAAAAACGGTGGTATTCCTGCCCCTGGTACGCACCTCTCAAAAGTTCTGCCGCCTGCTCAATGCCCAGGGGTTCCGGGCGGCGGAGGTCAACGGCAACAGCCAGGATCGGGCGGAAGTCCTCAAAGACTTTGACGAGGGGAAGTACAATGTCCTTTGTAATTCCATGCTGCTGACCGAGGGTTGGGACTGCCCTAGCGTGGATTGTGTGGTGGTGCTCCGGCCCACCAAGGTACGGAGCCTGTATAGCCAGATGGTGGGACGTGGTACCCGCCTATTTCCCGGCAAAGAAGACCTGCTACTCCTGGATTTCCTGTGGCATACCGAGCGCCATGAGCTGTGCCACCCCGCCAACCTGATTTGTGAATCGGACGAGGTTGCCCGGAAGATGACCGAGAACATCGAGGCGGCCGGATGCCCGGTTGATATTGAGGAGGCCGAGAAAAAGGCCAGCGAGGATGTTGTGGCCCAGCGGGAGGAGTCCCTGGCAAAACAGCTGGCCGAAATGCGCTCCCGCAAGCGTAAGCTGGTGGATCCTCTGCAATTTGAAATGTCCATCCAGGCGGCGGACCTGTCCAGCTATGTGCCGTCGTTTGGTTGGGAGATGGGGCCGCCCAGCGACCAACAGCGGGCTACCCTGGAAAAGCTGGGCATTTTCCCGGACGAGATCGAAACCGCCGGCAAGGCGACGCTGCTCTTGGATCGGCTGGCAAAGCGCCGGGTGGAGGGGCTGACGACCCCGAAACAAATTCGTTTCTTAGAGGGCAAAGGGTTCCAGCATGTAGGCCAGTGGCAATTTGATACGGCAAAGCACCTGATTGACCGGATTGCCGCCAATGGCTGGCGGGTACCCGGAAATATTAACCCGTCTGAGTATGTAGGAGAGTAAACGCGATGGAAAACACCCTTGATCTGCTGGAGGCGCTGGAGCACATTGACCCGGCGGGCCTCTCATATCAGGATTGGGTCGCCGTTGGCATGGGGCTGAAGGAGGCGGGATACCCCGCCTCTGCCTGGGAGGATTGGAGCCGCCGGGACGGCAAGCGGTATCATCCGGGGGAGTGCCTGCGCAAGTGGGAGAGCTTCACCGGGAATGCGGAGCCGGTTACTGGCGGCACGGTTGTCAAGATGGCCATGGACATGGGCTGGCGGCCTGCGCCCTCTCAGCCCGGCCATGAATTGAGCTGGGACGATGAAATAAGCGCAAAGGACGAGCAGGTAATCGTCAATCCGGCCTGGTTGGAATCCAAGGAGATACAGGAGCCCCCCGACAGCAAATGGCACCCGGCCCATGACCTGATTGAATACCTCGGCACACTTTTTTCCCCGGATGATTATGTGGGCTATGTCACAGAGACATTCGAGGCGGAGGACGGGGAGCGCAAGCCCACCAGGGGAAACTACGACCGCACGGCGGGCCAGCTGATCGAGGCGCTAAAGAAGTGCGGGGATGACCTGGGGGCCGTCCTGGGGGACTATGACCCCGGCACAGGGGCCTGGATACGGTTTAACCCCCTGGACGGCAAGGGCGTGAAGAATGACAACGTGACCGCCTTTCGGTTTGCCCTGATTGAATCGGACAGCATGGATTTGGGGGAGCAGAACGCTCTTATCCGGGAATTGGAGCTGCCTGTGGCCTGCCTGGTGTACTCGGGCGGCAAGAGCCTCCACGCCATTGTCCGCATTGATGCCGCCTCTTATGAGGAGTACCGTACCCGTGTTGACTACCTGTATTCCGTCTGTGAAAAGAACGGGATGAAGGTTGACAAGCAGAACCGCAACCCCTCCCGGCTGTCTCGCCTGCCCGGTGCCAGGCGGAACAATCACAAGCAATTCCTGGTGGACACCAATATCGGCAAGGCCTCCTGGAGCGAGTGGCGGGAGTGGATCGAGAGCATCAGCGACGACCTGCCCGACCCGGAAAATATGGCCTCCGCCTGGGACAACCTGCCCCAGCTGGCCCCGCCTCTGATTGAGGGCGTTCTGCGTCAGGGACACAAGCTGCTCCTGGCCGGGCCGAGCAAGGCCGGCAAGTCCTATGCCCTCATTGAGCTGTGCTGCTCTATCGCCGAGGGGCGGCCGTGGCTGGGCTTCTCCTGCGCTCAGGGACGTGTTCTGTACGTCAACCTGGAGTTGGATAGGGCTTCATGCCTACACCGTTTCCGGGACGTATACGAGGCCCTGGGATACCCCCCGCAACACCTGGGGAGCATCGACGTTTGGAACCTCCGTGGCCGCTCCATCCCTATGGATAAGCTGGCACCCAAGCTGATACGTCGGGCCATGAAAAAGAACTATATCGCAATCGTCATTGACCCGATTTACAAGGTCATCACTGGCGATGAGAACAGCGCCGACCAGATGGCGAAATTCTGCAATCAGTTTGACAAGGTATGCACCGAGCTGGGCTGTGCGGTCATTTACTGCCACCATCACAGCAAGGGCAGCCAAGGGAGCAAGCGAAGCATGGACCGGGCCAGCGGTTCCGGGGTGTTCGCTCGTGACCCTGACGCTCTCCTGGACCTCATTGAACTGCCGATAGGCGAGGATCTGCGTAAGCAGGAGATCAACAACGCCGTGGGCCGGGCCTGTACGGCGGCCCTCCAAGCGGCGGGAAAATTGGATGAAGTCGGCCAGGATGATTTGTGCAGTGAGAAGGCCGCCCTGGCCGCCGTAGAGGCCGTTTTAGGGCCGCAGGGGTACAGGGACACTATGACCGCCGTGGAGGTCGCTAAAAAGGCCGCAGAAGCCCGTACAGGGTGGCGTATTGATGGGACGCTCAGAGAGTTTCCGAAATTCCCCCCAGTCAACCTGTGGTTTGACTTCCCCGTTCACCGGGGCGACGAGAGCGGCGTTCTGGCCGACATTGACCCGGAGGGAAATGTGCCTATCTGGCAAAAGGGTAAAGAAAATCGAAAGAAACAGGCAGCGAAGGAGCGGGAGACTAAGCAGAACAAGTACAACATTGCTATTGAGAGTTTCCGCTTTTCTCACAATGATATTTACCCTACTGTAAAGGAACTTTTTGAGGAGATGAAGCAGAGTGCCGAAGCTGCTGACGAAAAATATCCGGCTGAAAAAACGGTACGAAATGCCTTGCCTAAAATTGGATATGCCATTGACAAGAATACGGGGAGAATTTGCCCGGCACCTTGATAGTGGGCAATTCGGGCAAGTGCCCGGTATCTTGGTTATGGGCATGGGCGGGTATTTGCCCGCCACCTGAAAAAATAGGTTGGGCAGGCACCTGCCCGCCACCCCTTATATACTACGTATATAAAACTACGTCGGGCAAGCCCTCTGTACGGGTGCCCACCCTAACGTGTGGGGGCCATAGGCTGCCCCCACACACGGGAGGGACACCCGCCCAGTACAGCCGCAAGAAAAATAAGCGACACTTTTGGTTGAGTATAGTGAGGAAGTGAGGAGGCAATTCATGTCGGAGTTTGAATATCAGGCACTACAGGAGCGTTTTACCGCAAAATTGAAAAATCATCGCGGCTATGCCAGCAACAAAGAGGACGCCTACAACAAAGGCGTGCTCGCCTGCAAGTCCATTCTGAAGGAGGTTTTTGAACGGCAGCAAAAGCAGGAGGCCAGCCATGCGGATTGAGTTTTTCATGCCGATGATCCCGCCCACCGCCACGCACCAGGAAAAGAAATGGCGGGTTGTGAAGGGCAAGCCGGTAAGCTACGATCCCCCGGAAGTGGTGGCGGCCCGGTCAAAGCTGACGGACCATCTGGCCGGGCATAGGCCGGAGCAGCGCATGAGGGGGGCCGTGCGGCTTTTGGTGAAATGGTGTTTCCCCAGGGGGGAGCATGAGGACGGCGAGTACCGGATCACCAAGCCCGACACGGATAACCTGAACAAGCTGCTGAAGGACTGCATGACCGCTGTGGGGTTCTGGAAGGACGACGCGCAGGTGGCCTCGGAAATCTGCGAGAAGTTTTGGGCCGAGGTACCGGGGATATATGTCTGCGCTGAGGAAATCAAGTAATAGGCAAATTGCCAACCGATTACGAATTTGGAGGTTATCGCAATGACAGCAAAAGAGTTAGCAATCGAATTGAATGGCCGGGATACCGGCGAGGAAATGGAATGGGGAGAGGCACAAGACGCAAAGGCTGCTGGCCTGGTTGTGGTGTACGGCTACTCCGACGATAATGTGGAGCTCTGCGGGGCCATCAATGACGAGGTCGGGGCCTACAGCGGCACGACCGTCTACCTCACCCCTGACGGCGTCCTCCAAGAGCCGGACTGCGGCCAGAATGATTGCCCGTACTTTGCCCGGGAACGGGAAAAGGCCAAGACCATCAAGGCCGTGTGGCATGACAAGGGAGGCCCCTGCTGGACGTTCGAGACGGACATCCCGCATGAGACGTTCACCGTCATGGAGGACGGGGAGCCATTCTGTGTGGGAATTGTGTTCAGTATGGCGGATTTGGAGGTGATGGTATGAATCTCAAACCGTGCCCCTTCTGTGGTTCGCATGACGTAGCTATCATGCGGGAGGGCAAGAGCGATAAGAATGCCGCCTATCGGGCGGTGTGCCGCAAGTGCAAAACGAGAGGTCCGAAATTTTGGGTGGCGCCCTGGCACGATACCAAGTTTGTTGCTCAGGGGCAGGCCGGGACGGCCTGGAATAAGCGGCCGGGGAGGTAATAATGAGAAAAGCAATAGCAATCGATTTTGACGGCTGCCTTTGCACCGATGCCTACCCGGCTATCGGTGAGCCGAACTGGCCCGTTATCTACCGGGCCAAGGCAGAGCAGCGGTCCGGGGCTGGCCTGATCCTCTGGACCTGCCGGGAAGGAGATCTGCTCCAGGAGGCGGTGACTGCCTGCGAGGGTTGGGGCCTGACCTTCGATGCCGTGAATGAGAGCCTGCCGGACTGGATTGAGGCATACGGCAACCGGCCCCGGAAGGTCGGCGCGACCGAGTATTGGGACGACAAGGCGGCGCGGATTCCTACAACGCAGCGTTTCTTTGTAGGCGGGGCAGGTGACGATTCCATAGAGCTGTTCGAGCCTAATCCGGGCAACGAGAACATGACCCTGAAACCTTGCCCATTTTGCGGGGGAACCAGCATATTCTATGAAAGGTATGGCAGTCCGGCAGGCGAACGATGGCGCTGCTGGTGCGCTGAGTGCCTTGCTGGTATTGACCCAGGCACAGCGCAGGAGATGGGGCACGTTCGGGAGATGTGGAATCGGAGGGCTGTGCCACCGAACCCGCCCCTTACTCTGGAGGAGTTGCGGGAGATGGGAGGTAAATCCTATTGGCATGTTGGATTGCAAGAGGACAGTCCGCCGCCGCACTGGAATGTTCTTGACCCGTTCTATGCGCAGCATATCGAGGATTACGGATACGGAAAGCGTTGGCTGGCGTATCGCTACGAATTGAAGGAGGTACCAAGACAATGAAGAAACAAGGGTATGGGCAAAAGCACCCTTACCTTGCGCAAATATTCTACATCTTCAAGCACTTGGTTTCGGTGCGGCGGGATTCCCAAAACCGTTTCGAGCGGCTCAAGGCGTGCCGGACACCCACGGACATGGTACTGCTGCTGAATGGGAATGAACGGCGGTTTTGCCCGAAAGCATATGGGACCAAGCCTGACGAGTGCGAGGAGCCCTGTGGACGGTGCATTGTTCAATGGCTGGAGGAGATAGCACAATGAACTGGAAGCGTGAGGCAATAGACAAGCTGAAAAACTATGAGGCCCATAAGCAAGCTCTGGAATGCCTGCCCAAAGAGATCAGGCGGTTGGAGAGCGCCTATACTGGCATTCGTAGCGCCACCACCGACGGCACGCCTGTTTCTGGCGGCGGCAACACTCGGGAGGACTCCATGCTCTCCAACATTGTTCACCGGGACGAGTTGAAACGCCGGCTGAAGGAGGCCCGTCTGTGGGTGGCCCAGGTAGACAAGGCCCTGGCCGTCCTGGATGACGAGGAAAGGCTTGTTTTAGACCGGTTTTACATTCACCAGGTAAAAGGGGTTATCGAGGACTTGTGCGGGCGGTTGAATATCGAGAAAGCAACCGTCTACCGCAGGCGGGACAACGCTTTGCGGCGATTTACGATTGCTCTGTACGGGGTCACAGACAGCGAATGAAAAATTGAGAAAAAAATGAGACGATTTTTTCAAATGCCTGTGGTACAATAATAGGGTGTAAAATCCTAACTAAGCTGGGCGGCCCCCTCCAACTGAGGGGGTCGTCAATATTTTCGGGAGGAGGTTTTTCGGCCCTCATGTTTCTCCTTTGCATGGGCGGTATGGTTCGGGCTGGCAGCGGTCGCCAACGAGGCCAGCGGCGGACACAACATGAAAAGGAGCAGCGACATGGAAATCAGAAGGGTACCAGTAAGCAAGCTGAATCCGGCCGCCTATAACCCCCGGAAAGACCTTCAGCCGGGAGACGACGAGTATCAAAAGCTGGCCCGATCCCTAGATAAGTTTGGCTGTGTGGAGCCTGTGGTCTGGAATGAGCGTACCGGCAACGTCGTGGGCGGCCACCAGCGGTTGAAAATCCTGCTGGCCGCTGGGGAGACGGAGCTTGATGTCAGTGTGGTCAATCTCTCCGATGCGGACGAGAAGGCCCTTAATATCGCCCTCAACAAGATTGCAGGTGAGTGGGACACGGCGGCGCTGACTGAATTGCTTCAGGAGCTTTCGGCGGACTCCGGCATTGATGAAACCCTGACGGGCTTTGACCGGGGAGAGCTTGATAACCTCCTGGCCGACCTGGAGGGGCGGGCGCAAGGACTGGAACCGTCTGGCGTGGATCCGTATGTAGACGGTTTCTTTGAGAGCGGAGTGCAGACGAAAGAGCCGGCAGAACCGGAGGCCCCAGCAGACGGGGAGGAGGCCCGGGAGGCCGACAGCTGGAATGTCACTGTATGCGGGCTTTCTGCAGAGAGCCTGGAAACGCTGACGGCCTATCTGGAGGACGAGGGCTTTACCTACAGCATGGAACAGATCGGCGGTGCGGCATGAGGCGGTATGTACTCTGTGCCGTGGCTGTGGAGGGCTTTCACTGCTGGCCGGGAGCTCCGGCTGGCAGTTTGGAGTATCTGCGGCATAGGCACCGGCACATTTTCGAGGTCCGCATGAAATTCCAGGTCAGGGACAATGACCGGGAAATCGAAATCAACCAGAGGCAGAACGAAATCACCCGCTATCTCCTGGGCCGGTATGGCAACGGGGACGGCGCTTGTGAGTTTGGCAATCTGGCCTGTGAGCATATCGCGGAGGAGCTGCTGGAACAATTCAGAGCGTCGGCCTGTACGGTGCTGGAGGATGGTTTCGGGGGTGCCGAGATTGTTCGATAGCAACATCAAGGTTCACTTTGCCGGCAGTGACGGGGAGGAGATTTTCTATGCCGCCCTGTGTGCCGCAAAGACCCGGTACCGCCTGTATTCCTGCTACAAGTATATCGTGAATAAATCGCCTGACGCAGATTTCAGATTGCCGGCGAACCACGTTATCAAGGTGCAGGATCGGGAGAACCGCCACGTCATTCAGGACAGCGGCCTCTTTACCCTGATGTTCGGCAAGGGCAAGGACCAGCGGCAGACCCGGGAAACCTTGACCCAATGGCAAGACAAGCTGATTGCCTTTGTGGAGCAGAACGGGATCACGGCCACCTGTGTTGAGATCGACTGTCAGAAGGTCCTCGGTGTAGAGGATGCCTGGTATTTCCGGGAGCGTATGCGGCGCCGGTTGAAGAACCCGCAGATCAACGTCTTTCACTTTGAGGACGGCAAGTGTGGCCTTGACCGGCTGATTGATTTTAGTAGCTATATCGCAATCAGCGTCCCGGAGCTGAGAATTATCAAGCCCAAAACCTTTCGGGAGGATACCCGGTACTTGACGCACTACATCAAGAACCGCAAGCCGGAGATTGATATTCATCTCCTAGGCTGTACCGATGTGAAGATGATTGCTCAAAATCGGTTTTGCACCTCGGCAGATAGCACCTCCTGGTTGGCTGGCGTGAAATTCGGATACTTCGATGATGGAACGCAAAAGGCCCATATCCGGCACTTTAGGCGGGACATCTTCGAGAGGCGGCAGGCAGAGGTAAAGGCGGTCATAGACAGCAGGGGCGTTCCGCTCCGGGCCAAGACCCTTGACTACTGTACCAATGCCAGTATCTGCGCTACTATCTGCAAACGAAAATATGAGCGGGCGGCAGGCCCGCAGGAATAGGGGATTTTACAACATGAAGAAAAATGACCGTAATTTGTTTATCCTGGTGACGCTGTTTGTCATCAGTATTGTTATTGCCAACGTGACCGGGGCCAGGACCATCACCACGGGACTGTCCCTGGGGAGTATCCCGCTGGCCTTGAGCGGCGGCGCCATCACCTATGCCGTGACGTTCCTCTGTACCGATATCATCGGGGAGATATGGGGAAAGGACACGGCCAAGGGCGTTGTCAAGTACGGCTTTATCGGGCAGGTGTTCGCTACTGCCTGCATTATGATTACCGGGGCATTTCCGGCCACTGATCCGGTGATGGACACGGCGTATCAGACGCTGCTGGGCCAGAACTGGATTTTTGTTATTGGCAGCCTGAGCGCCTACCTGGTTTCGCAGACCTGGGACGTGCTGGTATTTCATTTCATCCGGGGCCGGTATGTGAAACGGCACGGGAGCACCAAGGGCGGGCGTTGGCTCTGGAATAACGGTTCTACGCTGACGAGCCAGATTTGGGACACGGTTATCTATGCGACAATCAGTTTCGGCCTGGGCCTGGGCTGGTTGTTCACGGCAGAGGGGCGTATGCAGCTGATGGGTATTATCATCGGACAATACCTGCTGAAAGCTGGGCTTGCTCTGCTGGACACTCCGTTTTTCTATTTCTTTACCCGGAACGCTGACAAGCGATAGGCCCTAAACCCCTAGACGTAAGGAGAGGAGGAAATGCCGAATAAGAGAACCGAACAGCCGTGGGAGCGGCAAAAGGGTGAGAGCGCCCAGGCGTTTGAGGCATTTTTCCTCTACCTGGAAATGGGGGGTAGCCGGAGCCTCCGGGCGGTTAGCCAGGAGTTAGGCAAGAGTAAGACGTTGATTGACCGCTGGAGCCGTACCTACAAATGGGTGGAGCGGTGCCGGGCCTGGGACAATCACCTCCAGTATGAGGCCAAGAAGGCCGCCATTACGGAAGTCCGGAATATGACTAAGCGGCATGTCACTATGGCCCAGCAAATTCAGAATGCAGCTATGCTGGCACTGAAGGAGCTGGGTAGTGACATGGTTAATCCGAAAAACTTTGCCGCCATTGTAAAGCTCGCCACCGAGCTGGAGCGGCAGAATCTGGAGGCCGAGGTGGCGGCGGTTTCCGAGGACATTACCAGCACACAGGACGATGGACCGAGCACTCTGGCCGACGCCATCAATGAAGCCTGGAGGAGAAGGAGCGAGGAGAATGAGCCTTGACCCTGCGGCCATCTGCTACTATGCGGATCATCCTGTGGAATTTGTGGAGGACATTATCCAGGCTAAGCCGGATGCCAGACAGCGGGATATGCTGCGGAGCGTGGCCGACAACCCGCTTACCAGCGTGCGGAGCGGTCACGGCGTGGGCAAGTCGGCTGTGGAAAGCTGGCTGGTGATATGGTTCCTCTCCACCCGGCCCTATCCCAAGGTACCATGTACCGCTCCCACGAAACACCAGCTTTACGACATCCTGTGGGCGGAGATCAGTAAGTGGCTCCGCAATAATCCAGTGTTGGAGAAGGACATCATCTGGACGCAAGAAAAGGTGTTCATGCGGGGGTACCGGGAGGAATGGTTTGCCGTGGCCCGGACGGCCAGCAAGCCGGACGCATTACAGGGCTTTCACGCTGACCATGTGCTTTATATCATCGACGAGGCCAGCGGCGTTGACGACAAGGTGTTTGAGCCTATCCTGGGCGCCCTCACCACAGAGGGCTCCCGCCTGTTTATGGCCGGGAACCCCACAAAGCTGACCGGCTTTTTTTTCGACAGCCACCACAAGAACCGGGCGCAGTACAGCACCCTCCATATTGACGGACGGGAGAGCAGTCGGGTTGATACGGCCTTTATCCAGAAAATCGTTGAGATGTTCGGCGAGGACAGCGACGTGTTCCGGGTGCGTGTGGCCGGGGACTTCCCCAAGAGCCTCCCGGACAGCTTCATCCCCATGGAGTGGGCAGAGCAGGCCAGCGGTCCCGTGCATATCCCGGAAGCCCCCCGGCGCATTGACATTGGCGTGGACGTGGCCCGGTACGGGGATGATAGCTCCGTGGTTTGCCCAGTCTATGACAAGGCCCAGCAGGGCGAGCCAGATATTTACCACCACAACAACATCACCGAGCTTGCGGGCCATGTGGTGGTGCTGATAAAGAAGCAGGCCTGGAAATACCTTGGCGTAGAGATCCACGTCAAGGTTGATTGTGACGGAATGGGCGTCGGCGTGTATGACATCCTCCAGGAGCAGCAGGAGGCCATTACGGAAGAAATCAACAAGGAGTGGGAGGCCGCCGGCATTGAGGCCCCGTTTGTGCTGGAGCTATGCGAATGTCATTTCGGCGGCGAGGGCGGCACGATAGGGGACGTAGGCGACGACCCGATAGAGTACGAAAACAGCACCGGCCTTATGTGGGGGTCGGTGCGTCTTGCTCTTTATGAGAAGCGGCTGAAGCTGTGGGAGAGCGACCAGCAGATCAGCCAGCTTTCCAACCGGAAGTACATCGTAAACAGCAAAGGGAAGATTGAGCTGGAGCGTAAGGAGGCTATGAAAAAGCGTGGCCTCCATTCCCCGGATATGGCGGACGCTCTGGCCCTTGCTATGTATGAGCCAAGACGCTATACATGGTCGTTTGAGTAAACATGAAGGAGGTGGCTGGACATGGGCATTTTTGACCGCTTTTTCGGCGGCAGTCGGCGGGATGTTGCGAGGAACTACATGGGCGGAAATGCAAGCGTAATGCTCCCCCGGTACACGACCCCGCCTGAGCGCAATACACGAGAATGGTTCCGCATGTTTGGGGAAAATCCCCGGATGGCTGTCGTGGACCGTATTGCGTCTGACTTGTCCACCTGTACCGGAAAGCTGTTCAGAGTTGACCCCAGGACAGGGGAGGAAACCGAAATCCTGGAGCATCCGTTTTTGGATTTTATGGCCCACCCCAACCCGCTTTACGAAATGACCCCGGCGGCCTGCTGGCGGCTCCTGCAAATTTACTTGGAGCTGAAGGGCGAGGGTTATTTTCTGTATGAGTTTGACGCCCTGGGCCGCCCGGTCGAGCTGTGGCCGCTCCCGTCTAACTGGGTGCAGGAAACCCCGTATATCGGCCATCCCTTCTACGAGATCAGAACAACGGGCGGCCTGGTTCGGCAGATTCCCGTGGATGACGTTTTCTGCATGAAGGACCTAAACCCGCTTGACCCCTACCGCCGAGGCCTGGGGATTGCGGAGGCCCTGGCCGACGAGATCGAGATTGACGAATATGCCGCTAAATTCCAAAAGCGGTTTTTCTTCAATGACGCCACGCCCACCACCATCATCACCATGCCCGGCTCCAAGCCAGACCAGCGGCGGCGGTTCCGGGAGGAATGGCGCGAGCAGTTCCAGGGGCCGCATAATAGTCACGGCATTGCCACGGTTGACGGGGAAATCACAGTCAATAAGCTGGCAGAGAATATGCGTGACATGGATATGGTGCAGGGCCGGGAATTTATTCGTAACGCTGTCCTGGAGCATTTCGGTGTCCCCCGTGAAATCATGGGTATCACCGAGAGCAGCAACCGGGCCACCAGCGAGGCGGCGCAGTACATCTATGCGCAGAACGTCCTAATGGCTCGGCTTCGCAAGCGGCAGGACGCTATCAACCTCCAGATTCTCCCCTTTTTCGGGGAGGGCCTTGTCTGGCGGTTTGATGATGTTGTCCCCCGTTCCCAGGAGTTCGACAAGGTGAAAGGCATTGATGGATGGAATGCCGGCCTGCTGACCAAGGACGAGGCCCGGGAGCTGCTGGGCATGGAGCCTTGCGCGGAGGGCGGCGACATCTACAAGGTGACAATTTCGGATGTGTTTGTCCATGGGGATGAAGACCCGGCAGAAGTCACCTCCGCCCTAATGAGCGGCCCCGACGCTGGCCTGGGCTTTGACATGGGTATGGATGAAGACCCGGACGATCCCCCGGATGATGAAATCACAATTGAGGACGGGGCCAAGGGCGGCTCCGGTGCTCAGGAGTACAAAGTCCGTCCCTCCGACGTGGCCCGGCTGATGGAGGCCGCCCAGCGTGCGCAAGGGGCTAAGTTTGAAGTTGCCACGATGAAGTATTTCCGCAAACAGAGGGAGGCGCTGGCGCACAGCCTGGGAGGACAGGGCAAAGCCGATTGGAGCGTGTGGGATTCCATTCTTCCCTATATCGGGGAGGGCCACGCAGTAGACCCAGAGGCGTGGGCCGCTCTCGGTGAGGCTGCCCAGCAGGAGCTTGTCGGCAGTTTTGTTGCGGGGCTGCTCAACTGGCCCTCGGAGCAAGCCACCCTGGAAAGCGTGTTTAAGCCCTTGTGGAAACAGACCTATGATGCCGGCACTTCTGTCGCCAAAAACGTGTATGCCGTCCGAGGGGTTGAGCGGCCGGAGCTTATCAGCCCCGCCAAGCTCCGGGGCGGCCAGCGTGTCACCAAAGTCACGCAGACCACCAAGGACAATATTCGGGACATTGTAACCCGGTGCATCGAGCAAGGCACCAGCCGGGAGGATATGGCCGCCGAGATTTTACAGGAGTATGAAATCGACTGTAAATCCAGGGCCCGGCTGATTGCAGACCAGGAAACGGCAATGTGCCTGGAGCAAGGCCATTTTGACATGATGAAAGCCAGCGGCGCCAAGTGGAAGGTGTGGCACCACAGGGCGCAGAAGAACCCCAGGGACGGGCGCAATAAAGGGCCTAATCACGTTGCGATGGAGGGTGAACGGGTACCCATTGATGGAGTGTTCAGCAACGGCCTCCGTTTCCCGTGTGATCCCACAGGCCCGGCAAAGGAAACAATCAAATGCCGGTGCTATTTGACATACGAGCGATAGGGGGCGGTGAGCAAATGAAATTTACCCAAGATGATGCGGCAAAGGCGCTGAAAGCCCTTGGAATTGATTTTACCGCAGAGAATTTCACCCTGAATGACCTTGTAGCCGGGATGAATGCGGAGGCCCGACACGGGACGGCGGCCAAGGAGGCCGACGTGACCCACGATGACCCCACAATGACGGCGAAGCTCGCAATCAACAATCTGCGGGTATCGCCGTCTTACTATTCCCAGCGCGTGGGGAGAAGCGCCTGGGAACGCTCCTTGATGAAGGGCGTGCAGCACAGAGGTCGGAAGACTGAGCAGAAAACCATTGAATTCGAGTTGGAGGACTACAACGAGGCCGAGGGTATTTTCACCGGCTATGGCGCTGTGTTCTCCAACATCGACAGCGGCGGGGACATCATCGAGCCGGGCGCTTTCACGAAGACAATCGCCGAGAGCGCAGATCGGGTGAAGATCCTTTCTGGCCACAACGAAAGCCTGTTGCCCATTGGCAAGCCGCTAGAACTGAGGGAGGACGCAAAGGGCCTGTACCTGAAGGCCAAAATCAGCGATACCGCCCTCGGCAGGGACGTAAAGACCCTGATTGGTGATGGTGTGCTGTGTGAGCTTTCCATCGGCTATGACCCCATTGTGTTTGACTACGACGAGGAGGGTATTCGCCACCTCCGGGAAGTCAAATTGTGGGAGATTAGCGTTGTCACCTGGGCAATGAACGAGGAGGCCACAATCACCGGCTTTAAGACCAGTGATCTGACCGCCCAGCTGGAGGCCCGGCTGAAAGCGGAGTTGCAGACGGACGCAGCCGACATTAAGGCCGGCCGCAAAATCAGCGCCTCCCGCATGAAGTCGCTGAAGGACGCCAGCACGTCCATGAAAACGGCGGTCAAGCTCCTGGATGCTATTATCCGGGAGGCCGAGGGTGACGGCAAGGGGGCGACCCCAGCGCAGGCGGCGAAAAGGGCCATTCCCAGGGGCCGGGCCGCAAAGCAGACTAAAAAGACCGTAGAAATTTTATTCTGAAATGGAGGAAAACATTATGGCAAACCGCAAAACCAGAAGGAAAGGCCCCGCGACCGCTCCCGCCGCCGGCAAGTCCATGAAGATGGGTACCGACGAGCTGAAGGACATCATCAAGTCCGCCGTCAAGGAGGCGATGGGCGACGAGGAGTCCACCGAGGACACCCCCCTGGAGGGCGTGACCGCTGGGGACGTGCTGGCCGTGGTGGAGCAGGCTATCGCCGCTGCCGACGAAAAGCGCAAGGCCCGGAAGGATGCCGGGGAGGAGGTAGGCGACCTGACTTCCGATGAAGTGATCGAGGAGGCCGCCGCCCTGTTGGCCGAGATGGCCCCCGCCGATGACCTGGACGATCCCGAGGGCGAGGGTAAGGAGGATGACCCCGAGGACGAGGCCAAGGGCGAGGATGAAGACGAGAAGGAGGGCGAGGAGGAGGACGAGGCCAAGCGCCGCAAGTCCGTTCCCGGCCAGCGGAGCCGTAAGGCCACCGTTTCCCGCTCTGCTCCCACTCAGCGCAAGTATGCCGACGTCTTCCTGAACGGCGGCGCTCGCAACGGCGCCCGCAGGCAGCAGAAGACCATCCCGCCCATGGTGCAGCTGGCCCGTGCTATCAAGTGCCTGGACGTGTTTGGGCGGCAGGACCCCGAGCGGGCTGCCTACTTTGCCAAGAAGTATTACAGTGACGAGAGCATGGCCCGCGAGATGAAGGCCCTGAGCGCCACCAGCCCTGTCAACGGCGGATTCCTGATCCCCGAGGTCTACCTGGACGAGATCATTGAGCTGCTTTATAGCAAGACGGTCATCAAGGAGCTGGGCGCCCGGACTATCCCCCTGGAGACGGGCAACCTCAACATCCCCCGCATGACCTCCGGCACCCGTGCTATGTGGGGCGGTGAGGCTCGGAAGATCCAGTCCACGCAGCCCTCTTTCGGCAACCTGCGGCTGTCCGCAAAGCGCCTGGAGGCCATTGTGCCGCAGACCCGGGAGCTTATCATGTCCACCAAGTACAGCGCCGATGAAATCTTCGCCGCCGACCTGTCCCGGCGTATGCAGCTGGGCCTTGACTGGGGCGGCCTGTACGGCAAGGGTGGCGAGTTCCAGCCCACGGGCATTGCCAACACCAAAGGCGTTGAGGTGATTGACGCCTCCAAGATGGATGCCCAGTATGCCGACAGTACCGGGCGGCTGACCGCCGATTTCCCCGTTTACATCAAGGCCCTGGTTATGAGCAAGAACGTGGATGACCAGGCCCTCGGCTGGGCGTTCAACAGTTTCCTGGAGGGCTACCTGATGAACCTGAAGACCGCCACCGGCGACTACCTGTACCGGGACGAGATGAACGGCGGGAAGTTCCTGGGCCTGCCCTACGCTACCACCAACCAGATTCCCACCTCCACCTCGGGGCTGACCGACCTGTTTTTCGGCAACTGGGCCGACCTGATGATCGGCGACCAGATGGGCATGGAAACCCTGACCACCATGGAGGGCTCCTGGACGGACGAGAACGGTATCCAGCATAACGCCTTTGAGGAGAACCTGGTGGGCACCCGGGCGCTGATGTATGACGATATTGGCGTTCGGCACACTGAGAGCTTTGTCTATGTGAAGAATATCAAGGTCATTTGACCGGAAAGGCAGGTAAGACCATGAAACGTGCACTTTTCGATACCGTAAAGGTACTCCCTTTCGCCAGCGGAAGCGTCTTTGACCGCATGGGCTATGAGAGCGCAGTGCTGGCGGTCACCGTGGCCGCCAGCGGCAAGGCGACGGTCAAGGTGGAGCACTGCGATACCGCCGACGGCACCTTTGCCGCCGTTCCTGACAGCCGACTGTTTGTGGATAACCCCACAGACAAGGACGGCAACGCCATCATCACCAATGAGTCCACCGCCGAGGCGGTGGGCAACTTGGACATTGACCTGATTGGCTGCAAGCAGTTTGTCAAGGTCACGGTCACGGGCGGCACAGCGGGGGCGCTGGCCCTGGGCGATGCCACCGACCATCCCGTGGGGGATGTGGCGGTCACTGCTCCCAAGTCTCAGGACGGCGGCGGTGACACCTGATGGCGAGGATGTTTAAGCCCGTAACCCCTGGCCCGTCCAACAACAAGAAGACTGAGCCCAAAGAGCAGAAAGGCGGCAACCAGGGCGAGGGCGCGGAGAAGGCCCCTAAAACGGGCCAGAAGGGCTGTCAGGGCTGAATAGTGTTGGGGGACGGGTGAGACCCGTCCCCCGCCGTATACGAAGCGGGAGGGGCCAAAATGGGCCGAAGAATGAAACGGGCCGCAAGTCCGGCCTTGCGCGACAATGCTTTGACAACCCTGGAGGCGGTCAAGGTTGCAATCGGGATTGATCCGGTCGAGGAGGACGCCCAGCAGGACGCCGCCCTGGTTCAGCTTATCAATGCCGCCTCCGCATGGCTTGAGAGCAAGCTGGGCCGCAAGTTGGGCAGACAAACCTACACCGAGAACAAGTCGGCTCCCGGTACCCAGCGGCTTACACTGGAGCAGTACCCGATTATCAGCATTACCTCTGTCACCGATACCATGTCGGGGGCGGCGGTGGATGGGTTTGACTTCTCCGACGAGGGAGAGATCGGTGTTGTGTTCCGGGAAAACGGCTGGACGTACCGGGGCCATATCGGGGGGCTGTCCTATGACTTCATTGCTCCCCGGCGCTATCTCCAGATAGTCTATACTGCCGGCTATGTTCTGCCAAAGGACGCGACAGCGGATGAACCCGCCACGCTCCCCGCAGACCTGGAGGCCATTGTCTGGAACATGGTGGCCCAGCAGTGGGCGATTGCCGAGAATGACGCCGCCGGGCTGTCCGCTTTCTCCATTTCTGACGTGAGTTGGACATTCGACAAGAACATTAGCCAGACATGGCAGGATGTTATTTCCCTATATAGGCGGTGGTGAGATATGCGGATTTTGAAGGACACCGTTCGCCCGGAGCTGGCCCGTATCAAGCGAGAGCTGGAGGCCCTTAAAGGGCTGTCGGTTCATATCGGCATTATGGGCGATTCAGAAAATGATCTGCTGATGATTGCCCGTGTCCATGAGTACGGGGCCACCATCAACGCCAAGAACGTCAAGCACCTTGCAATCCCCCTGACGGACGAGGCCAAGGGAGCCAAAAGCCCCCGCCAGTTTGATGATCTGCGCTTTATCCCGGTTTCCCCCGGCTATGGCTTTTTGGTTCGGGACAAGAAACCCCACAAAAAGCCGGATAAGGCCCGCCAGCCTGCCCAGCACAAGGCCAAGACGCAGCGCACAGGCGGCAAGAAGGATCCCCGGCCCAATGAGGACTACGAGTGGATGTATATGCTTGTGGAGAGCGTTACTATCCCAGAGCGCAGCTTTATCCGTACCAGCTATGACACCGGCAAGAGCACACTGGAAGATATTTGCAAGGATGCCGTGGATGGTATCATCCGCCAACAGTGGACGGCGGAGCAGGCTATGGACTTTGTTGGGAAGTGGGCGCTGGAAATGACACGGGGCTACTTCAATACCAAGCTGACCCCGCCGAAGTCCGCCACAACACAGCTGACAAGCACACAGTATCAGCCCCTTTTTGATACTGGGCGGCTATTTCGCAGTATCGTTTACCGAGTGGAAGGAGACAGGGGAGCATGAGGGCATGGAGAGGGCCGAAGCTGCCTAAAAGCCTGTTGCATGATATGTACGAGGTTCATACCGAGGGCGGAGGCTACGACAAGGACAACGGCGGCCAATGGAAGCCCGGCGCCACGGTTGAAACGAAATTCCAGGGCGTGGTGATGCCGCTGAACAACGAGGATTTGCAGTATGTTGACAGCGGCACATACACCCTCAATTCGCAAAAGGTCTATACCAACGGCTATCAGCTGAAGGTCGGGGCCGAGTTCCGGGACGGCTATGATGGGCAGGTCTACACAGTCAAGCAGGAGTTGACCCACGGCCCCATTCACAGCATGAAACGGTACATGGTGGAGCGGAAGGGGGCGAGCAATCCGAAATGACTTTTGTTGAAGTCAGGAACAAGCTGATTGCCCACCTGTGGGAGTACCTGGGATGCCCGGTCGTTCTCTCGAACCAGGTACAGCCGGAGGCAGAAATACCGTTCGGTATTTACACAGTGACGGCCCCCTATGTTCCAGACGGCGGCCTGGGCGACATTACCGAGAGGGAAGTCGAGGGCGGGATGGAGGTCACCCGGATGGAAATGCCCTCCGCCACGTTCTCTTTCACCTTTTGCAGTCAAGACCGCACCGGCCCGGAGGGCAATCCCATTTCCGGGGCGGACGAGGCGGAAACCCTGGTCTCCAGGGCGGCAGGCTATTTCCTTCACGCAGGATATGATGATTTCCTGCGGCTGGGGATTGCCGTTGTGGAGGTGGGCCAGACCCAAGACAGGACGGTGCTGCTTGTAGACGAGGCGGCCCGGCGGGTGGGCTTTGATGTGCGTATCAGGTACACCCGGCAGGACACCCGGCTTGTGTCCACCGTTGAGGAAACCCGAATTATTCAAAACAAGAATAGGAGTGACTGAGCATGAAAGACATCCAGGTTTATACCGCGCTGGACGCCAAGGTAAAGCCGGCGGAGCGGCTGGACATCCTCGTGCTGTCCACCGAGGGCAAAGAGGATATGCAGACCTTCAATGACCTGGAGCTTCTGAAGGAGGCTTACCAGGGCAAGAAGGTTGCGGCCCTGGTGGACCGGATGTTTAACCAGGATCACACGCTGGCCGACACGCTGATCCGTCGTGTACGCATGGTGGGCATTGAGAACCCGCAGAACGAGGGCGGCAAGGCCAGCACGATTGCCGTTACCTTCTCCGGCCTCAGCACGTCGGAGGAGCTGGAGGCGCAGACTACCTACTATGCCAAGCTGGGCGGCAAGGTGGTGGTGCCCATCACCACCGGGGAGGCGGCCCCCGAGGACGAGGCCGAGTTTGCGGCCCTGTTCGCTGGCAAGACCTTTACCGAGGATGAGGTCAGTTTCACCGCCGCGGTGGACGGCGCCGTTGTGACCTTCACCAGCGACACCCGCACGGCGATCTCCGGCTACACGGAGGACATTGGCCTCTACAAAGACGCTGACTGTTTCGTTGACCTGGAGCTGAAGGGCGGCACCGTGGCCGTTACCGTTGGCAAGGGGGATACCACGAAAGCGGAGAACCTTGTGGCGGCCATTGAGGCCCTGCGGGACATCAACGATGACTGGTACATCATCCTAACGGACGTAACGGACGAGGACTGCGTAACGGCCCTGTGTCAGTGGGCGGAGGGTACCGAACCCACCGAGGCGGCGCTGGGCGCTGGCGTGGAGGATCACCGAAAGTTCTATTTCGGTCAGACCAACAACAAGAAGTATGTCAACAAGTACGGGCGCAGCGCCGTGATTTACTCGGACAGCCCGACAAAGGAGTGGGCGGACGCCGCCTGGCTGGGCTGTGTCGGTCCGTTCTGGCCGGAGAGCGTCACATGGAAGTGGAAGGTACCGGACGGGATTGCCGTGGCGGATCTCCGGGACAGCGAGCGGGACACCCTGGAGGAGAATTTCGTCAACTTTATGACGGCGGAGTATAAGCACGAGTACGTTAAGAACGGCATTTGCGGCGATGGGAATTTCATTGATAACGTGATGGGGGCCGACTACATCACCTATCAGATGCGGGAAAACCTCTATGAGATTTTCCTGGCCAACCCCAAAATCGGCTACACCGACGCCGGCTTTTCCATTGTCGCCGGCGGTGTGTATGCGGCCCTCAACCGGGCGGTTGAGCTGCATATTATCGCCCTTGACCCGGATGATGGGACGGGGGTCTACACCGTCACCATCCCCAAGAGGGCAGACGCTACGGACGAGCAGGCCCGGAACCGTATCATGCCCAATGTGGAATGGGAGGCCCAACTGGAGGGCGCTGTCCATGGCGTGAAGGTGCGGGGCACTCTGCGGGTTACGCTGAACGGCTAAGAAAGGAGTTGCTGATTATGAAAAAGATTTTAGCACTGATTCTGTCCGTTGTGCTGGTGCTGTCTCTTGTGGGATGCTCCGAGGCGGACAAGGTAAACGCCAATCTCTCGAAGGACGCCGATTATTTCAACTGTGAACGGCGGATCACCGTCTACAACGCCAGGACGGATACCATCATCCTCACTGTTGAGGGCTATATGTCTATCTCCAACAACAGCAGCAGTGAACTGGTGGTCACCTGCAAGACCGGGGCCAATGAGTACAAGAAAAATTATGTGTATCTGAATGACTACACGCTGTATGTGGTCGAGGATGTCACAGGCACGCACACGGACCCGTATCACTACAAAATGTACTTCCACACGGAGTTTCCGTTTGATGTGGAAGCCCGCCCGTAAATTCGAAAAGGAGGGCCTTTGAATTATGGCTAACGATATTGAAATTGCCAGCTATGACCCCAAAAAGGTCAATGTGAACATCAACGGCAAGATTATCACGGGGTTCTCCCCGGACGGGGTTATCAATGTTGTGCGCAACGAGGACATTGTGACCCCCACCACGGGGGCCAAGGGCGATGTCACCTACAACGAGAACGCCAACGAGAGCGGGCAGGTGACGCTCCACCTCATGGGCTCCAGCTCCAGCCTCCCCTTCCTACGCTCCCTGGCGGTCAAACGGAAGGAGATTCGCCTGACCATCACCGATGCCAACGACGCCGGGGCGGTGCAGTTTGCGGAGGAGCGTTGCCGCATTATTAAACCGCCCGATTTGGCAAAGGCCAAGGAGATCGGCTCCACCGATATCAACATCTTTGTGCCCACGCTCAATTACCGCTGATGGGCGGTAGGAAAAACTGGCCGAACAGGCCAAAATCATTATCTGAAAGGGGCTATCGAAAGTTTATGGCAAAGCAGAAAGAGGTCACCATCAATGGGCAGAAGTTCACCCTCCAAAGCGTTTCCCCCTCCTGGTACTACGACTTCAACGACGAGTGCGGCAACACCGGGGGCAAGCGCAAGTCCGCCAAGTACATGGACGGCATGTTCCGCAACTGTGTGATCGCTCCCGCCGAGGTCAAGTCGGAGGGTATGGCCTACTTTGACGAGAAGGAAGACCTGTCCACGGCGGAGAAGCTGATCGGCGCCATCGAGCAGTTTCTTCGCAGCTGAACTATCCCTGGAGGCAGCCCATAGGAGGGCCGTGGCGAAAAAGGGCTTTTGGTGCATGGTCTGGTCTGGCAATGGTGTAACCTACACCGAATTGATGCAGATGGATTTAGCGGAGTATTCCGAATGCTGCGAGGCCAAGCGCCTGTGGTTCTCCGAGTGGAAACCGAAAAAGCAGCCGTCCCCATAAACCGGGGCGGCTGCTTTCATTTTCAAGCGGCAAATTCGTAACCGGTTGGGAATTTGAGCCGAGGAGGTGGTGACATGGCAGACGCACGGGAGCTCCAGTACGGTATTGATTTTGATACTGGCGAGGCCGGCAATTCGATAGACAAGCTAAACCAGGCGATTGAGGGCATGGAGGTCCTTCTAGGCTCCGCTGAGGCTGGCGTACAGCGATTTGGGGCCGGGGCTGTTTCCGCCTGCAATATGGGCCAGCAGGGGGCGCGTGACTTTACTGCGGGCCTTGATTTGGCCGAGGATGCCATAGTCAACGCCGGGGAGGCCGCCGGCGAGTTTGGGCGGCAGACAGACGAGGCGGCGGAGGGTGCCCGCCAGTTTGGGGCGGGGGCCTCCGGGGCCGGAGATACCGCCGAGGAATTCAATGAGGAGGTAAGGACCGCCGCCGATGTGGCCCGGAAGTTTGGCCGGGATGCCGAGGCGGCAGGAGACGCCGCCGGTGGCCTCGGTGCAGACGTGGAAAGAACGGGAGACAGCGCCCGGCGGCTCGGTGCTGACCTGGATGATCTCTCCGACGCAACCAGGGCGGCGGGGGACACGGCCCGGCAGTTTGGCCGGGATGCCGATACCGCGGGTGATGGAGTTGACGATCTCCGGGGCGGGGTACGGGACGCCTCCGATGATACGCGCCGTTTTAGTGATGACCTGGATGAAGCAAGGAGCGAGGCTGAACGGTTCCGAAACCAGGTCAGGGAAACGGCTGAGGGGGCGGCAGACCTGGGAACCGCTTTTCGTGAAACTATGGCCGACGGTCTGGAGGCAGGTCAGAGTATCGCACAGAGCTTTAAGACGGGGCTTGTGGGGGCGCTGGACTTCTCCCGGAAGAAAGTAAAGACCTTTGCGACAGAGGCGGTATCCGGGGCCAAGAACATCGGGACGGCTTTTGCCCATCCGGTCAAGACCATTAAGACCGCCCTTGTATCCGCCCTCCGAAATGCCCGGGAAGGTATTGACGATACTGGGGACTCCGCCAATGACGCAGAGGACGATCTGGAGGATATGGGGGATGCCGGTGAGGATGCCGGTAATAAGGTATCTGAGGCCATCAAGTCCGTTGTGGCTGCCTTTATTGGTTTCGAGGCCATTAAGACGGCCACGGAGCAGCTGAAGAATTTTGCGGGAGCCGCACTAAGCGCATTTGGGGCCAGCGAGGCCACAGCGGCGCAGTTCAGCACTCTTTTTACTTCCGGGGCGGCCGAATGGGTAGATAACTTTTCTGACGCAGTACACCGAAGTAAAACGGAAGTTCAATCCTTCATGGTGTCCAATGATACCATGTATCGGAACCTGGGCCTGACCGCGGAGGCCTCGGAGGAGCTATCCAAGGTAACGACCTCCCTTGCCTATGACCTGGGCAACTCCTTTAAGATGGATGACGCCGAGGCGCTATCTGTCCTCCAGAGTGCCATTGAGGGCGACACCTCTGCCCTGACGGCTTTTGGAATTACATTGGATGAAACCGCGCTGAAGCAAAGCGCGTTAGAGCTGGGCCTATCCAGCAATATTGACAGCCTGGACGATGCCGCCGCCGCACAGGTACGGTTAAACGCCGTCCTGGCCCAAAGCGGAGCCATTCAAAAGGCCGCCGTAGAGCAGACCGGGGGACTGACGAACGCCACCAAGAGCCTACGGGGCGTGATGGGGGATTTCCTGACCTCTGCGGGTAGCAAGCTGGCCCCGGCTATGGAGGGGATCATCAACTCCGTGCTGGACGCATGGCCCACGCTGGAGCCGGTTCTGCTTTCTTTCGTAAGTACCCTGGGGGATGGGCTGGGGGCGGTTGTGCCGTCCTTGCTCCAGTTGGGGCAAAACCTGATCCCCTCTCTGGCAAAGACGTTTGGAGTACTACTCAACGCAATGTCCCCGGTATTGCAGACGATAAGCAGTCTGGCGGGGACGGTGCTCCCGCCACTGGCAAATATCATTTCCGAGGTGGCGGGTACATTCTTGCCGCCCTTGGTAGAGATATTTGAAACGCTGAACCAGGACGCCATTCAACCCCTCATGCCTGTTGTGGAGGAAGTGGCGGGGCAGCTGCTCCCCGTGCTGGGTATGGCCCTGTCCTCCGTGACAAGCCTGCTCGGGCCGCTTATCAGCGCATTTATGCCTCTGCTGACTTCTGTACTGCCTGTACTGGCAACGCTCATTTCGGGGCTGGCCGGGGCGGTCATCCCGCCGCTGACGCAGATCCTTGGTGTGGTGATCGAGGCGCTGAAGCCCATAGTTTCTATTGCAACCGAGTTTGTCCAGGCCCTTCTCCCCGCCGTGGAGCCCCTTATCTCCGCAATCGGTACGGTGCTCTCTGGCGTGGTGCTCCCCGTCCTAGAAGCCCTTTCCCCCGTCCTGTCCTTTGCGGCTGACGTGCTGGGGACAATAGCCGGGTGGGTATCTGATTTGATAGGGTTCTTTGCAAACGGGGTCAGCAAGGTTGCCAGTTTCTTCAGTGGCATTTTCGGCGGCGCCAAGGAAAGCAGCGAGGCGGTGGACGGCCTGACCGGTTCGGTCAATGGTCTGGACGAGGCCACCAGTTCGGAAACGTCTCTGGCCGTGGATACCTCGGAATATTCTTCCAACATTTCCGAGGCCTCGAAAGCAGCGGAGCAGGCGGTTACAGACGCTACAAATGCCGCCCGTGAGATCAGCAACGAGAATTATGGCCTCATGGCCGATGACGCAGAAACCGCCTATGCGCGAATGACCCTGGACGCTGAAAGCGCCTGGGATCGGATGACCACGGCGGCAGAGAATGGGGCGGCAAAGATTGTGGCCTCGTTCGGTAAGATTGCGTCGGCGGCCCAGTCGGTCAACTCGGCCAATATCAGCGTCAGCGGGGTAAGCATTCCCGGCAATGCCGAGGGTACGGACAACTGGCGTGGAGGCTGGACGAGGATGAACGAGGAGGGCGGTGAGCTGGCCTATCTGCCCTCTGGTACGGCCATTATCCCAGCAGATAAGACCGACGAGATCATCAACAACAGCACAAGCACAGAATCCTCTTACACCGATTCCAGCACCTTCTCCCCGCATATCAGCATATCGCTGGGCGGGGGCGGTGATGGCGTTGATGTTGACGGCCTGGACAGCCATATCCTGGAGCTGCTGGAAAAGTGGTACCGGGAGAAAAAAGAGGATGAATACCACAACAGGGCTATGCAGGGCGCATATGCCCGGAGTTAGGAGGGGCGGCTATGGCATATACCATCACCGGCGAGAAATGCGGCACGGTACGGCTGGATGCCGCTACAACGGGTGTAATTGTCACTGAGAGTATCCAGCGGAGCAGTAAGGTCACGTCAAACCCCGTGGAGCGGGGGAGCGACATCAACGACCATGCAATTACTGACCCTATCCGGCTCACCATTACCGGCGTGACTATCAAGGGGGATGGGCAAGCGTCCATCCTCCGCCGGATGTGGAAAGAGCGGGATATTGTGGAGTATGTGGGCCGCAATCGTGTGTCCAGCTGTGTTATCACCAACTACAAGAGCGATAGTGATGCCAAGCACAAAGACGGCTCCAGCTTTACCATTCAGCTCCAGGTCGTAAACATCACCTCTGCGGAGTATGTGGAGACAGGCGAGCAGATGATGAGTGCCCAGGACGCAGACGCTCCCACCACGGAGGCCGGCAGCCAGACCAGGGCCACCAGCGCCGCCGGGCTGAAAACGACATCGACAGAAAAAATCTCCTCCAGCGCCTATGCCGCCTATGTCAACAGCTATCAGAACAAGGCCGCCAGCAGTTCCGGTCCATCCGGCAGAGGCACGCCCTCGTACAGTGCGGCATAAGGGGGCGTGTGTATGAATGGTTTGCAGCTGCTTGACCTGGGATATGAGGTCGAGTATATCGAAATTGACACCAGCAAAGTCCCGTACAATTTCGCCGTAAAGCTGGGAGATCGGACGTTTACTTTCTGCATTCGCTGGAATGACGTGGGCGGGTTTTTCACAGCTGACTTATCCATTACCAGCACGGGGGCAGTCCTGGCCTATGGCGATATTATTCGCTATGGGCGGCCTCTGTTCAACGTGGTGGAGGACGAACGCTTTCCCGCTCCCGTCATTATCCCTCTGTGCCTGACCGGGGACGCAATATCCGAGATTACATTCCAAAATTTCGGCAAACAGGTCAAATTGTATGTCTACAAGAGGGTGACAGCATGAGGTTTTGGAAAAGGGCGGCCACGCTCCAGATTGGGAGCAATCGCTATGATATGGCGAACCTGTTCTTTACGTTTGAAGTGCCATTTGAGGACAGCGAGGAATTAGGCTCCGCTACCATCAAGGCATATAACCTCTCCCCGGCTACCCGCTCCGGCATTAAAAAGGGGCAGGTGGTGATTCTGAATGCCGGGTATGAGGGGGACGTTGGGACGATTTTCACCGGCAAGGTTTCCCGGGTGACCAGCAAGAAGGAGGGGACCGAATGGATCACCACCATCACGGCCTCGGAGGCCCTGGAGGAATGGCTTTCCTCGGAGGTGAATAAGACCTATGCCGCCGGGAGCAAGGCCAGCACCATTGTAAATGACCTGCTGAACATTTTCGGCCTGGAAGTCGGCACGATGGAGTTGGCCGTTGACAAGGAGTATCCGCGGGGGAAGGTGTGCAAGGGCAAGGTCAAGAACCTTGTCACCGAGATTGTGACCCTGGACTGCAAAAGCCGGTTTCTGATTCGTAATGGGGTTATCACCATCAATGACCCGTCCAAGGGCGTCAATATGGGCTATAACCTCACCCCCTCCACCGGCCTGCTCCGGGCCACGGAGGAAACGGAGGACACGCCAGTAACCACCAATCAGACCACTATTGATGACGGCGGGGAGGCCCAGGAAACGACCTATAAGCGGTCCTGTCTGCTGAACTATCATATAGGACCGGCTGACATTGTGCAGATCACCAGCAACTCCCTCAACGGGAAATTCCTCATTCTCTCCGGGATGCACAGGGGCAGCCCGACCGCCGACTGGAAGACCGACATTGAGGTGAAACCGGCATGAACCGAACGCAGTTTAGCTATGAAAATCAGGATAAAAAGGCCACCATGGAGAGCGTGCGTGTCGGCGGCTTTTGCCGGGTGGAGAAGTTTGACCCGGCTAAGATGACAGTGGATGTGCAGCCTCTTTCAAAGGCCCTGGACGGCGGCATATACCGTACCCCGCCCCCAGTGCTGGGCGTGCCCGTGGCGCTGATCCGGGGCGGCGGCTTTGTTCATCGGCCCTGGTACGTTGCGGGTGATGTGGGTGTCCTGGTCTATATGGACCACGACATTGACCGCATTATGGACTCCGGGCAGGAGTGCCAGCCGAACACCGAGCGGAACCACAGTGACGAGGACGCTGTATTTGTGGGTGCATTTGTCCCGGCGAATAACACCTTGAAGGGGCTCCCGGAGGAGGCCATTGTCATGGCAACAGACGGCGGCGATATTCAGGTAGCTATAACAAAGGACAAAGCAACTATAAAAAACAAAGGAACGACAGCGGTTTTCACCGACAGCGCAATAAAGATGAACACGCAGGACGTGACAATCACTGCAAGCGGCACGGTGACAATCCAGGGCTCGACCGTCAATATCAACTAGGAGGGGAGCACCATGCCAGCAGCTACCAGACAAAGCGACTGTTGCACCGGGCATGACGCCTGCCCGCCCGTCCCCCTGGTGGAGTGCAGCCCCAACGTGATTATCAATGGCCTGGGGGCCGGGCGTGTCGGTGACCACTATGCCGCTCATGGGTGTGTTGCCCATCCGGGGCACCAAGACATAATTGCCGCCGGGAGCGGCACCGTCTTCATCAATGGAAAGCCGGCCGCCCGTGTGGGGGATGCTGTTACTCTGGCGGGAGCAGTCCAGGACGGGAGCGGCAATGTCTTTATCGGCGGCTGACAAAAAAGAGGTGCATTTATGGCAAATATTATGACACTGGCCCTTGACCCGGAAACCCGCGACCTTATGTTTGACGCGGATGGTATGTTGCAGTGTGTGTATGACGGCGAGGCCATAGCGCAGAACATCCGCAACAACCTCCATACCTGGAAAGGGGAATTTCCCTTGAATACGGCCCACGGCACCGACTGGGAGCGGGTGGTGGGCCGACCGAAAAGCGAGGCGGAGGATGAAGCGGACGATGTTGTGCGGGCCTCTATTTTCCAGGAGCCGTATGTCCGGGAGATAGAGAGCCTTGCCATTACGGCGGATGGCCGCAGTATCGGGGCGGACTTCTCAGGGATCCTTTATGATGGCTCTACAATCCGAGTGGGGGTGAATACTGATGGATGAAAACGGCTGGGGCCTGACCGCATTAGGCTTTCGGCGGCCTACCTACACACAACTGCTTGATGCCCTGGAGTACAAGGCCCGGGAGTTGTTCGGAGCGACCGCCAATCTGACGGTGCGTAGCCCGATAGGTATGTTTCTCCGCATTTATGCCTGGATTCTGAATATCCTGTTTTCTCTGATTGAGGACGTTTACAACAGCCGGTTTGTTGACACGGCAGTTGGAACAAGCCTTTTCAACCTGGGGCGGGCCATTGGCTTGCAGTTGCTCTCCGCGCAAAAGGCCTCGGGCTACCTGGTTATCACTGGCCAGGCGGGCACGATTATCCCGGAGGGTTGGCTGGCGGGGACAAACGGCGGCATTCAGTTTTATACCGTGACGGAGGCGGAGATCAGAGCGAATGACACAGCTCTTGTCCCGGCCCGGTGTACTATGACAGGGGGCGAGGGCAACGTGGCCGCCGAAACGGTCACGGTCATTACCAATCCGGGCGCAGTTGCGGGGCTGGTGTCCGTCACCAACCCTGCGCCTTTTACCGGAGGTCGGGAGCGGGAAACAGACGAGGAATTTAGAGATCGCTACTATGCCTCCGTGGACTTCGCTGGCGGCGTCAACGCTGACGCTATCCGGGCGGCCCTCCTCCAGAACGTGGAGGGTATCATGGATGCAAAGGTATTTGAGAACGACACCGACTTTGAGGACGAGTACGGGCTTCCCCCGCACAGTATCGAGGCGGTTGTCTATGGCGGCCTGTCCGGGGATATTGCCCAGCAGATTTATTCCATTCTGGCCGGCGGCATTCAGACCTACGGGGAGACCTCCGTCCAAGTCCTCACGGCCAGCCAAGCCGTGAAGGTCATCCGATTTAACCGCCCCCGGCCCGTGCCGGTTTATGTGAAGATTTTCAACCTGAAAACCGGCAGCAGTTTCCCCCACAATGGCAAGGAGCTGGTACGGCAGGCCGTTGTGAATTTCATAGGGGATGACGAGAGCGGTGGTGTGGGCATTGGTGAGACGCTGTACCATCAGCGCCTGACGGCTCCCCTGTACGCAATCAGCGGCCTCCTGGACTTCGACGTTGCCCTGGGCCTGACCCCGGAGGAGCTGGTAACGGAGAATATTGAGGTTGACAGCCGGAGCAAGGTTGTCACCGATAGCGAGAAAGTGAGCGTCCTATGAGCTACGGCTACCAGGAAAAGATGCTGACCCTTTTAACCGGGGCCTATAACCGGCGAGATATTAAGAACGCAGAAAACGGGCGACCGATGGAAACGAACATCGGCCGCCTGTTTGCGCTTATCGCATGGGGCTTTGAAATGGCCCATACGACCGCCGAGACGGTCAGGCTATGGGATGACCTGGACAATGCGGAGGGGGCCGTCCTGGACCGCTATGGGGCCAATTTTGGCGTTGTCCGCGGGGCGGCCAGTGATCCCCTTTACCGTATCCTTATCCGGGTGAAGATGCTGGCGCAGGTGTCCGGCGGTGATGATGATACCATCATCCAGGCCGCCGCTGAACTGCTGGGCGTTGAGCTGACAGCCATTGACCTTGAAGACGTGTTCCCGGCAAAAAAGGCCCTGTTTGTAGACCTGTCCCTGCTTTCCGAGGAGCGGGTGGAGATCATAGAGCAGATTGCCCGGGCAATCAAGCGTATCCTGGCCGCCGGCGTTGGCCTGCGGCTATATTTGCGCACGCACAGGGCATACAGGAGCGATTTGACAATCAGCCTGGGCGGCTCCGTGGGGGCAAACTTCCTTTTGCCTCCGCACAGTGAAGATAAAACGTACCACCAGCCCGTTTTCGTGGAGCGTGGCGGCTTTTTGGCACCGACTAGGGCTGGGATACCGGCAGAGGTGCAAAGGGCCGTCAGGGGCCGCCAAAACGGCGCGGGGGGCATGTTCTATCATACGCGCATTACATCCAAAAGAATTGAGTGAAGGAGGCAAGGCAAATGCCGAGATTTGAAGACGGCAGTTATGGCAGTGCCAAAGGTATTGCCCTGATTGCCAAAGTGCTGGCGGGGAAGTGCTCTATGCACTATACCCGTGTGGCCGTGGGCAACGGGACTATCCCGGAGGACATGACACCGAAGACCATGGGCGAACCTGCGGGGTATATCATGGACGGGATGATTGCCTCGGTAACAAATCCCATTGACGGCGAGTGCCAGGTGACTGTCCAGGTGAACAGCGCCCAGGTGGAACGGGGCTTTTATGCCACGGGGCTTGTTCTGTATGCCAGTGACCCCGACGAGGGGGAAGTCCCCTATACTTACCTCGTTCTGGAGAACGAACCGGAGTGGATCAGGCCCTCCAGCTCCATCGTGGGCAAGCTGGCGACCTTTGACATCATTGCGGCTGTGGGTGACGTAGATGCCGTGACGGCCACCATTGACCCGAATTCCATTGTGACCGCCGCCGCTGTCCAGCAGATGATTAAAGACCACAACGAGGACGAGGGGGCGCACGGGGCACTGATGGAGCAGATGAAGGATGCTCTGAATGTGAATGGCCTCCTCAAAGGGAATGGGAAAGGTACGGTGTCCGCAGCCAAGGCGGGAACCGATTACCAGCAGGCCACCAAAAGCCTGAAAAGCAGCGTGGAAATGGCCTTGGATGATACCATCCCCTTCTACTCGGCGGCGGGGAAAGAAAACCGCCGTGTGAGCCTCCAGGTGATGAAGGACGCGCTGGGCGTGCAAAGCCCCACCATCAATGTTGTTACCTGCGCCAGAGCCGCCGTGACCTGCGTAAAAGGCAGTACCACGCTGAACAGTGAGGGGCCGGGGGTTATCTCCCTGCCTGGGATCGGCACCTGGACGGTGACGGCCACGCTGGACGGCAAGAGCGTGTCTAAACAGGTGGAGGTTACCGGGGCTATGCAGTACACGGCGGACCTGATGATTACCTCCAGCGTGGCAATCACCTCTATGCCCACCAAGACCACCTACCGGGTAGGGGAGGCGTTTGACGGCACGGGCCTTGTGGTGACGGCCACCTATGCGGATGACACCACAGAGAATGTGACCGGCTACTGTACGTTCTCCCCCTCCGTCATGGCCGCCGGGACAACGCAGGTGACAATCACCTACGAGCGGGCGGGCATTACCCTGACAAAGACCGTGGCCGTGACGGTCCGGCAGCTCTCCGGTATTGCCGTGACTACGGCCCCGGTGAAGACCGCATACACCCACGGGGAGAAATTCAATTCCTCGGGCATGGTGATTACCGCCACCTATGATGACGGCAGTGCGGCAGTTGTGACAGGCTGGACATATAGCCCGACCGGCAATCTTGCGGCCTCCAACACGGCAATCACGATTTCCTATACCGAGGGGAATGTGACAAAGACCTGTACCCAGCCTATCACGGTTCAGAAGGTTCTTTCCAGTATCGCCGTCGCCACGCCCCCCTCGAAAACCAGCTATTACTCCGGGGACAAATTCAGCAGCGCCGGTATGGTTATCAAGGCCACCTATACGGACGGCACATCGGCCAATGTAACCGGGTGGACGTATAGCCCCACGGGCAATCTGACGGCCTCCAACAACTCCGTGACTATCAGCTATACCGAGGGTGGGGTTACGAAGACCTGCGCCCTCTCTATCACGGTTACGGCCATCAGCAACACCATGAACAGCAACAGCTGGGCCACAATCAAGTCCGTGTCGAACGCTGGCAAGGGGGCCAACTATTGGGCCGTAGGCGATACCAAGAACATCAAGATCAATGGCAAGGTGGGGAACTTCACGTTTTCCAACCTATCTATTGACGTATTCATCCTGGGCTTTAACCACAATGCCAACCGGGAAGGGAGCAACCGCATTCACTTCCAGATCGGCAAGATCGGCGGGAAGCTGGTGGGTCTGTGTGACAGTCAGTTTAGTACGGAGCAGACATCGGCAGGCTACTTCAATATGAATACCAGCCGGAGTAACAACGGAGGGTGGAACTCCTGCAATATGCGGCGAAATATTCTGGGCAATACCGGGACGCCTACCAGCCCCCCGGCAAATACCCTCCTGGCGGCTTTGCCTGCGGATCTCCGGGCGGTGATGAAGCCCGTCACGAAATACACGGACAACACGGCAAACGGCACGAACGTTGCAAGCAATGTGACCGGCACAACCGATTACCTTTTCCTCCTGGCGGAGTTTGAGGTATTCGGAGCAAGGTATTATGCCAACAGCGCAGAGCAGAACTACCAGCTTCAGTATGATTACTACAAAGCAGGCAACAGCAAAATCCATTATAAGCACAGCGCTACGGGGACGGCCGTGTGGGTGTGGCTCCGTTCCCCCTACTACAACTACAATTACAATTTCTGCGCTATCAACACCACC
>OFGO01000350.1_pt1 | contig 44414 bp, 48 predicted proteins | sample 1521761 | NCBI WGS metagenome assembly OFGO01 (sample SAMEA3504128, study PRJEB24116) | mouse gut metagenome | biome: mouse gut; feature: mouse-associated habitat; material: faeces | place: Denmark | collected 2011
GTGTGGTGCTGGCGGTCTATCTCTTGTTTTCGGTTGCTTGCTTCTTTACCGTACACGAGCATTAACTTAAGGAATCTTTTACATTGATATTGTCAGATGATGTTCAAGTCACAATAAAGGATGATAGTAAGATTTCTACATCACAAAATGATGAACAGGACATAATGCCGCCCGAAGCAGAGGCATCAGTTGATATTGCAAAAACAGAGCTAATCCACATTTCAGTTGATATTCTCGATATGTTGCAGCTATATCTGATTGGTTTTGCAATCATTACGGTTTCAGTGATTCTCTCATCGGGTACGGTAATGCGTTTGAAGCCAAGAGAAATTTTATCAAAAATGAGTTAAAGAAAGGAGTTTTTACAAATGTCTGTATTTGAAATTAAAGATGTATCTTACGCTTATGACAAGAGCAAAAGAATATTGACAGCGGTAAATGCCGTGTTTGAAACAGGAAAAATGTATGCCATACTTGGAGTGTCTGGCTCTGGAAAGACTACTTTGCTATCACTGCTTGGCGGGCTTGATATTCCGCAAAAAGGTGAAATTTTATTTGATGGTGTGGATATTTCAGAGCATACACTTGAATACCATAGATGCAATCATGTTTCACTTATATTTCAAAGTTATAATCTCATTGACTATATGACACCTGTTGAAAATGTAAAGCTGACCGCAAAGCAGAATGCCCTTTTCGTGTTAAAACAACTTGGATTAACTGAAGATGAAGCGAAACGCAATGTAATGAAATTATCAGGCGGACAGCAGCAGCGTGTTGCAATCGCCCGTACATTGGCATCGGACACACCTATTATCTTGGCTGACGAACCGACAGGAAATTTGGACGAGGATACTGCTGCCGAAATAACAGAAGTTTTAAAAAATTGTGCCCATCAGATGATATTGATGAGATGGGATATGTTTTGTATTACACCAGCCAGTATTCGTTTAATGCAAAATACATTCCTGCAATTGAAAACATTGCGGAAGAAAAATCTATACAATTCAAGTCGGTTCACTTACAGATAGGAGGACGCACAAAACGCTCCAACAACAATTACATCTTATGCATTATTTTTAGATGGTAACTATATTACAAATGAGCAGATGAATGATAAAAGATTTTTGAAATTATTAGAAAAATAACTTCTCATTTGTAAATTATAATCAATGGGAAATTTAATAAAAACTGTTATATAGGCAGTACACCAAGACAAACGGATGACAATCTTCGGACGGACAATAAAGGACGGGGTGCTGAACGAGTTGGATAAAGAACTGGAAAAAACACCAAAGAACAGAGCGAAGAAACTGAGAAAGTTAGGCATCAGCCGCAAGTACGCATGGTCAACAGCATATTCCTTTACGAAGTCATACGTCAGCTACCGAAAACCGAGGGCGGTTAGTACCGAGCAGAGGGAACGGGCAAGGCAGATGATGATTGGACAGAATAGAGCGATAGGACGGAAAGATTATCCAGAGAATTAGATAGAATATGTGCCTATTTAAAAATGATTTTAAATAGTTATTGACTGCTCCATACAAATTTTGTATAATCTATTTAAAGATTTATTGAAATAGGAGGTGGTATATTGGCGGTAAATGAGATACTTGCAGCATTGGCAGATGAAAACCGAAGAAGAATTTTGCATAAATTAAAGGAGGGAAAAATAAATTCTGGCGATTTAGCAAATGCTCTAAGAATGACACCGCAAGCCCTGTCATATCACTTATCAAAATTAAAAAAAGCAGATTTGATTTATGAAACAAAATATAAAAATTATATTTATTATGAACTAAATTTATCTGTACTTGATGAAACTATCATGTGGATTAACGAGTTAAGAGGAGGTCAGAAATGAAAAAAAAGAAAATAGTATGTTATATTTTGATGTATCTTCCATTAGTAGTTGCCTTGATTGCATTGCTATATCTTCCTGAAAAAATCCCTGCACATTATGGGTTTGATAATCAGGTTGACCGTTGGGGGAGTAAATATGAGGCTTTGTTATTTCCGGTAATAAGTATTTTAATGGGATATTTTCTGCTTGCAATGGCAAGACTGGCGGCGAAAAAGGAAGAACATGGGGAAAACAATAAAAATGTTACAATTATTGTGGGTATTTTAGTGCTCATATTGCTTAATGCTTTGAATGTCTACTCTCTTTACACAAGCTTTAACAAAGTGGAAAATTTATCATTTGTTTCATTGGATATTGGTCAGCTTGTTTTTGGCATCATTGGTATGTTAATGATTGTTACAGGAAATCTTATGCCTAAGTTGCGGATGAACTCTATGATAGGATTGAGGACACATTGGAGCATGAAAAATGAAGCAACATGGAAAAAAAGCCAACATATAGGAGGAATTTCCTTTATCATTGGGGGAATCATAATAATAGGCATTTGTATCGTTATGAAAGGTACTCCTTGCTTATTATCTGTTTTAGGAGTATGGGCAATGCTGATAGTTATAGATGTTTTCTTAACATATCGGGTTGCTGAAAAGAACTGATAAAATTGTAGATTTTGATTTTTTCGTATTATCAGTAACGGATATATAAAAACTTAATATTGTTTGCCTTTAGGTAGCGATGATCTTAACAGTCTTTACCCCAGGGGTAAAAGTCATCAAAATCTAACGGCGGCACAGGCGGCGGCCTTGAATGGATGCCATAGGAATTTGGGTACTAACAGGCAAAAGTGTTTAAGAACGGCTTAAAATCAAGGGATTTTTAAGCTCAGTGGGGTTCACTGGAATGATTGGTGAACCCCGCTTTTTCGTGTTTGTATAAGAGTCTCCGTGATAATACAGCAGTTTTGCGTGATAGTATACAGAAAAATTGAAAAATGATAAGCTTTGGATACCCGGTCATACTCACCACACGGAGGACGTTCTTTTATGGAATTTTGTTTATGGTTCCGACATTATTCTTTTTCGATTTTGAAATGGGGCTGGAACGCTTTGCAGATTTGACGTATCTGCTCAATATCCTGTATCTTGGGTTGGGAGCGTCCACACTCTGCTTTGTCACATGGAACCTTGCGGTGAAAGTGCTTGGTGCGGTTAAGACCAGCGTTTATATTTACATGGTTCCCGTCATAGCGGTTGTGACTTCCGTGCTGGTGCTGAAAAGAATGGAAGGACAGCGTTTGGTCTATCTGTGAAAAGCTGTATGAGCCGGAGTTTTCGGACTTGACGGTGGTGGATTTTTCAGACCTTGCGCAGGGGTGCAAGACCTATGATGAGTTTATTGAAAAAATGAAGGATGTTTCAGAAACGGAACTGAATTATTTTGGGATTGCCGTTTGTGGTGCAAAAAAAGTAAACAAATTGACAGGGAGTATGGCGCTGCTGAGATAAAGGATATACAAGAGCTAACCGCCGCACTATGGCTCACCGTCATATGCGGGTGGCGCTGTCAGACGAAAGGCGAAAAATTTTAGAGGCGATTTTACATTTTCAAAATGCTTTTTGCCTTTCGTTACCGAAAAGTAGTCGTTTCGTTCCATCCGTTCGAAAGATAGAAATTTTCTGCCGATATAAAAGGTGAATGCCCGTATGGATTTAAGGTGATGGATTTTGGAGTGACAGGTAAATCAGAAGGGTATTATCTGGCGGAGCAGTACCGGAGGAATGTGGCAGGTAAGATTTTTTGAAGGAGGATGAGAATTTTGTCAATAGAGATCACAAACAATTACAGCAACTATGCGGCAAATTATACTGATACCGTGAAAAAGCCGGATAGCAGGGCGGCAGCAGAGACAAAGGTAAACACATCAACAAACAGCAAAGACAAGGTGCAGGCATATTATGAACAGCTATGTAGGAAATTTCCTCAGATTAATGTTAATTCGAATAGGGGCATTGCAGGGGGCGGTAAAAATAATATCGTTTTGAATCTCTCTGATGACTGCCTGAAAAAAATGGCAAGTGATCCGGATTTTGCAAGAAAAATCGAAAATGACATAGCGGGTATACCGGCAGCGCATGAGCAGATGTTTGCCAAGGCAAAAAGTGACGGTATTGAGATACATGGATTTGCTGTGAGAATCAATGCAGATGGGAGTATGCAATGCTCCTGTAGCGGTTCAACAAGAATCAGCGGTACAAAACAAAGCACATCCATACTGAATACGGAAAAGAGGCAAAAAGAAAGAGTAGAAAAAAAGCGTGAGGAGAGAAAAATTTTAGAAGAAAAGGCGGCAGAACGACGGGCAGAAAGAAAAGAGCAGATGGATAAGCTGACGGAAGATGGAGAGGCAGAATCGTTCGCGGTATCTGCCACGGGCATGGATATAAAAAGCGTTACGCAGAACCTCATGGCAACGGTTTCTGGCACATCAGCACCTATAGGTGCAGGTTTTGATATAAAGGCGTAAGGAACATTCCGCAGCAGACGGCTCAGATATGGCACTGACCGATATGGGACTGTTACATAAAAAGAAATCGGAGGGCTTGAAAAATGCCTGTCAGCAGACAAACAGAGCCTTGAGCATCGGATAGAGAAGATGCTTGCGGGTTCTGGCGTTTCGCAAACGCCTAAAGAAAGAAAAGAATGAAAGGAGAGAAGAAGATGGATTTTGGAGTGACAGGTAAATCAGGAGGGTACTATCTGGCAGAGCAGCAGTACCGGAAGAATGCAGCAGGCAAGAGCGGGGGCGTGAGCTTTGCGGGGCTTGCGGCTGCAAAAATAGCGGAACAGGAAAGCGTGGGGAAAATGAGTTTCAAGGATATGTGGCAGGCGAGGTTTCCGGGAGCCTACTACAACGTTATGGATACATCCAGAATTGACGAATCCTTATGGGGGAGGAATGATTATCCGTGGGATAAGTATTTCAGCGATAATGCAGATGCGTCTGTTCTGGACTGGAAACCATCGGGTGCGGAGCCTGCCATGCTTGACTCCAAGGTGCAGGCAAAGATCAATTCCACCATAGGCAAGAAGGCCATTGTTGTACCGCCGGAACTGGAAGAAAAGATGAAGAATGACCCGGAGCTGGCAAGGCGTGTTATGGCAAAGGTTGAGGGCTTTATTGCGGAGCAGGATATTATGAACCCGAATCCCCGGAAAGGTTATCTGATTGCTTTGGATGAAAATGGGGATATTGCGCATGCATGCGTGACAAGTGAAAAGATGTCAGTGTCATCGGCAGAATGCATAGAAGCCCGCAAAGCAAGAGAAGAAAAACACGCTGAGTATGAGAGGCTGGCGGAGGAAAGCGCCCTGAAACGCAAGCTGATGGAGTAGGAAGCGGACGAGAGAGGGCAATTTCATCGAAGGGAGGCGTTTGTCATGAAGTTTTACAGGGGAAGTTAGGCGGTATGTCTGTATGGAGGTAATGAACCGCTCGGGCTTATTACGAGGGAGCGGGGGTGGCTCTGACCGACTGAGGGGCTGCCATTAAAATAATTGATGACAATGGAGACTAACTATTAAAAGTCAAGTCTAAAATCAAATTTATTGAGTATTGATTGTTTCTACAATAGACATATTATGAATTCTCTTTGTCGGTCTGTGTATGGCAATGGCTACGGAAACCAAGACAATCAGAATAATTATACCGATTTTTGGCCAAGGTATTGCCCACGGGTCTCCCCATTGGCGACTTACCAATATAGTAAACAGAAACTTATTACAAAGCAAACCGAAACACAAACCTGCTACACTACCGATGGCAGCATAGGTAAAGGCTTCTGCCGCAATCATTTTTGAAAGCTGTCTGTTGCTTAATCCAATGGCACGAAAAGCCCCATATTGTTCCGTTCGTGCGGCTACACTCATTGCAATACTGTTTATGATGTTAAAAACCGTAATCAATGCAATTAGAACTAAAAAGCCATAAAGGAACAGCCAGACGCAGTAATACACACTCAATGTGTTGCTGTTATCCATCCGTTTATCAATAAATGAATATCCTGCCCCATAGGTTCGGTGTATTTCATCCACATCGGCATCGGTAGCTTGTTTTGTCAACTGCATATCAATGATTGTGTAATCCGTTTGTCCTGTTATTTGGCGGAAAGTATCTTCTGAACAGATAACTGTCCCCACATCCGCAGCATTAAAAAAAGGGCTGTCAGACAACATACCAACAATCTTTATTTCTTTATACTGCCCATCAATGTTTAGGCTTACTGTGTCGCCCACTTGGATTGTATTCTGCGGCTCATATACAACAAGTCCCGTATTTATTTCATTTTGTACGGAGTTGAGAGAGCCATTCAGCATATATTTTTTTGCCCATTCAAATTGATACTGCTCATAAGAAATCAAGTCAATTTTTTGTTCTGCATTGCCTGTCACGGCAGATACACTATACAAAAAACTCCGTCCATAAACTTTATTTATTTTGGGATTTTCTCTCAAATCATTCACATAGTCACTGTTTACAGAACAAGTATTGTCTCCGCTTACAATAGATATATCCGCCGTCCACGGATGCAAAGGTCTTAAAGTGTGGTTCATGAATTCGATTGTCACGGAAAACGAAAGGAAAAGAATAATGCTAAGGGCAAACGAGCCTGTCATAAGGATAAAATTTTTGCGGCTTGCTTTAGCATGATGGATTCCAAGTGCAGTATCCACCTTAAACCATCTCGTGCCTGCAGCCTTTCGGACAGGCTGTGTCTCACTTGCATTTCCAGAAACCGCCGCTAATGGTGAAACTTTTGCAGCCTTTTTTGCCGGTGAGCGAGCCGCCAGCAGGACAGTCAGAAGCCCAACAACTACACCCGCTAAAATACTTGGCAGACTAATACTAAATGCGGGCATTGCACCAAAATATTCTGGACTTAGGAAACGGAGAATGAAGCACAAAATCCATATTATGGCAATCCCTGTAAAAACACCAATTGGAATTGCAAAACGGCACCAGTTTAGTGCTTCTTTGCGGACATACCGCATTACCTGTTTCGGAGTTGCTCCAATACAACGCATCAGACCAAAAAACTCTGTCCGCTGTGCAACATTACTATTAAGGCTGCTTGCAATCATCATGATGCCTGCAAATAGAACTAACACAAATAATACGGCAGCGGCAACATACACCTGCATCATAAAGGAATTCACGCTCTGCCCAAGCAAGCCAAGCAGTTTTGTATTTTCAAAGACTTGTTCATCCGATAAGTTGAATGCGGTTTTTAAATCCGATATTTTATTCTGCACATTCTTTGTGCTTGCAAATTGAACATAAAAGGTAGCGGCATTTTTTGTTAGATTAGTATCAGGGCAGATATTGTAAAATGCTTCATTTGTTACAAATATGCCATAGGAACCATTGCTCATTAAACTGGAAGCATTTTCCACAAAACCAGATATTTCAAAGGTATATTCCTTTCCATCTGGAGCATTCAAGCTTATTTGCTCACCAATGCTTAATTCCAACATTCCTTTTGCATTTTCCGTAACTAAAGCTTCTTTCTCTGTCATAGGAAATATCCCATTTGTAAGCATATGGGGGAATATCTTTGATAGCAGTTCTTCCTCTGTTCCACAAATGACCGTATTTGTCCCGTTCATTGTGTATTCCTCTTCGCCGTTGTAATTTAAGATTGCGTAAGAGGAAAAAGCTTCAATATCTGGGCGGGTTGCTATAATATCTGCTGTCTGGGTATCTATACTTTGGATTCCCATATGCCAGTTGCCTGTTTCTGTCTGTGTTTTCATAATCTGACTGCGGACAAACATATCAGCCATCCCGAAAATTGTTGTAACCAAAAGCACCGCTAAGATAATGCAGAAAACAGACATCCTGTTCTGTTTTTTATGGACTTTTGCAGAAATAGGAACAAGGTCAAGATAATTTTTCATTTGATTTTCCTCCTAAATCTGTCAAAACACCGTCCGTTACACGAAACACACGGTCAACCATAGAGGTAAGGTTATTGTTGTGTGTAATCATAAAAATTGTCTGCTGATAGTGCCTCGATGCCTTTGTCAGCAGTTCCATTACATCCTGACTGTTTCTGCTGTCAAGATTTCCAGTAGGCTCATCAGCAAGAATCAGCTTCGGTCTTGTAATCAATGCCCTGCCAATAGCGACACGCTGTTGCTGACCGCCAGAAAGCTGACTTGGCAAATGATTTCTTCGGTCAGTCAAACCAAGTAGCTCTAATAGTTCCTCTACATCGGCTGCTTTGGGTTTGCGGTAATCCAAAAGAAGCGGAAAGCTTATATTTTGTTCCACTGTCAATTCGGATACAAGCTGAAAAGACTGAAAAATAAAACCTATGTTCCGCCGTCTGAAAATGGTTCGTTCCTCTTCTTTCATGGAAAACAGGTTATTTCCATCCATTGCGACTGAGCCGGAAGTGGGAACATCCAAAGCACCGATGCAATTCAGTAGGGTACTCTTGCCAGAGCCAGACTCTCCAACAACGGCGGCAAACTCTCCTTTTTCCAGAGAGAACGAAACTTTTTTCAAGGCATCGACTTTTGCCTCACCAGTTCCGTATGTTTTACATAATTTTTGTACTTTTAAGATTTCCATATACAAGTACCTCCTTTTCTTACAAGGATAGCAGGAGTAGCTTACAATCGGATGAATTTAACCTTGCGATTCTGTAAGGAAAGATAATGTAAAGGTTGTACCCTGCGAGCATTCGCTTTGAACAGACAGGAATCCTCCCTGCCCCTCAATAATTGCTTTTGTTAACGGCAGCCCAAGCCCGACTCCCGATGTATGGCAAGCGTTTTTGCTCCGATAAAATCTTTTGAAGATATGGTGTATGTCCTCTGGAGAAATGCCGTGTCCGTTATCAGAGATACGGATTCTAAACATGATAGGAGTCTGTTCCCATGAAATATGAATTTTTCCTCCACTGTTTGTATGGTCAAGGGCATTCTTCACAATGTTTCCAATCGCTTCGCCTGTCCACTCCATGTCGCAGAAAAACTTCTGTTCTGCTCCATCTATTATAATTTCTTTCTTTTCACTGGCTGCCCGTGTCGTCAATTCGCTTATTGCATTGCTGATAACATTTGAGATACTATAGTGTCCTTTTTCAAAAAGAATGCTCCCTGTGTCTAACCGCGTGATTTTAAGCATTGACTGGATAAGATGTTCTATCCGTTTTAGCGCAGTGCCTGTCTTTACCGAAAATTCTTTTACCGTATCGGGATTATTTGGTTCGTTTTCTATGATTTCCTGATACATCATAAGTGCTGATAGGGGCGTTTTTAATTGATGGGATATATCAGATATTGTATTTTTAAGAAACTCCTTTGTCTTTTGTTCTGTATCATTTTTTGCTTGAAGCATAGTAGCCAGTTGGTCAACAGAAGCTAAGAGCTGATAAATATTTCCCTCATTGGATTGCGGCAGGTGAACAGTATAGTTCCCATCTATGTAATCCTTAATGATGTTTTCTGATTTCTTATATAGTCCTTCCCTGCGATACAAAAACAGCATTGTACCCAAAAACAGAAGCAGCGTCCATAGAAATAACAGCACAAACAGAGATGTCCGCATTGTATTTTTAACAGCAGTTACATATGGTAAATTTTCTATATCCGTGCTGTTTGAAAGACCGATTTCAACTAAAAACTTATTTCCCGTAGTGCCTGTTTCCGTATTCGTTAAAGCTGATGCTATTACTTCCTTTGAAACTCCTTCGTTCAGTAAAGAAGTTGCAATCGCATTATTGTGTGTTATAAACATTTCTTTTGTAGCCGCCGTTTGCGTGTCTATCGCTGTTATGCCTATCAGAACAAGCAGAAGAACAAGAACAAGAATGAAAATGCAATACCAACGGTTATGCTTATCCTGTAATAGACTCACTCGTCCACCTCTTTCCACTGATAACCAAAACCTCGGACTGTCAATAAATGCTCTGGGTGTGATGGGTCTGCTTCTACTTTTTCACGCAGCCGCCGCACATAGACAGAAAGGGTGTTGTTGTCTACATAATCTTTCGTGCTGTCCCATAGTTCGTCTAAAATAATATCTCTTGTTATGATACGGTTTGCATTCTTTACCAACAGGCATATTAAACGGTATTCTGCGGCTGTAAGCTCTAATGTCTTTCCTTTTAACAAGACACGGCTGCCTAAAAGGTCTATCTTAATATCGCCACATTCCATAACTGTTCCTGTTCCTTGATTTGACAATCCTGCCCGCCGCAGCAACGCTCGGATGCGTGAACATAGCTCGCCCAGCTTAAACGGCTTTGTTATGTAGTCATCACCGCCGCAATCCAGACCACGGATAATGCTGACTTCTTCATTGGAAGCTGTCAGGAAAATAATCGGTATCTGACTTTCTTTCTTTCGTACCTTTTCACATACCTCATAACCTGTTCCATCTGGCAATGTGACATCAAGAATGAGAATATCGTAATTTTCTATCTCTGGTAAATAAGTCAAGGTTTCCTGCACAGAACGGACAAAATCGACATCAAAGACACTTTTCTTTAAGGAATATTTCAGTCCGTCTATCAAACTTATATCATCTTCTAATACTAAAATTTTATTCTTCATAATTCGTTACCTTTCTCCGTTTATCAACGGGCTTTTTTGCCACTTTGGGAATAAGCCATACACGATTGAAATTCATCGCACCATCAATACGGTTTTCCTTACATAACCGTTGTACCCACCTAAGTGACACATTCCATTTTTCTGCGGCTTCCTGTGCAGTCATATATTCAAACATTTTTGACCTCCTGCTTTGTACTGTATATAAGTATAGCCGCTTGAGCGAACTATATCAAGTGTGTAATTTGAATTTTAATTTCCTATCATAGACACATCCAATCTATCGAAAATGAGGGGCAGTATCTGAGCATCGAGCTGTTTATCCAACTTATCTAGACGCAAAGCTCATCCGTTTAGACGATAAAGAGTGATAGAAGTTATTACCTCGTTTAACAGTCGGTCAAGCATTTTCTCTGGTGTATCCAGAGCCACTGCGCCAGCATCACCTTGGGTAATTAGCCAAAATCCAAACGTAGTCGATATTTTTTGAGTAAAGTATTGTAGATATTTGTTGTTGAATGTGGTATAGAGTGTGAAAAGGAATGCCGGGTAATCGTGAAACGGGGTCGCCCGGTTGATGAGGACACTTTCTGGTATATAGATTTCGTTGAAGAGGCCATGTGCTTTGGTTGGATAGACAGCACAACAAAAAAGATGGATAACGGCGTGACTGCCCAAAGACTGGCTCCCCGGAGAAAAGGAAGTTTATGGTCTGAATTCAATAAAGACCGCTGCCGGAGGATGGAGCGCTTGGGGATAAAGACCGCTGCCGGGAGAGCTGTACTGCCCGATATATTTACACATATCTATTTTTGATTCAGTTTTTACCGTTTTAATTATATACAATCACGGAAACCCTTATACGAACACGAGAACTTACAGGCAGTTTGATTTTTGGGATTACTACACTTATTTTTCCAAAATTAGGAGCATTTTCTACAACAGTGATGATTGCGTTAATCGTTATCATCAGTCTTGCACTTTTTTCAATATCTGCTATCCTGTCAATTAGGTTTTAAAAAAAGCGACTTATCATAGGAGGTTTCACATGGAGCGTGATGTAATAGTTCTATATATTATAGCAGGCGTATCATTTTCCTCTACCTTATTCAACGGTATTTTTTTGCAAGAAAATCCTTTAGCGTCTGAGACAGGGACAACACTTGTCATTCGCTATGACCGAAATCACGGAGAATAAAAGAAAGAGAGAAAGGGGATAGCAAATGAAACGACTGTTTTTACTGGAAGATGATTTGAGCCTGATAAACGGGCTTTCTTTTGCCTTAAAAAAGCAGGGATATGAAATAATAGTTGCCCGCACCACATTGGAAGCGGATGCATTATGGGAAAAGGGAGAATATGATCTGGCTGTTTTGGATGTATCGCTTCCCGATGGTTCCGGCTTTGACTTTTGCAGAAAGATACGTTTGACTTCAAAAGTGCCTGTCATATTTCTTACTGCTGCTGATGAAGAAACAGATATTATTATGGGGCTTGATATTGGGGGCGACGATTATATAACAAAGCCTTTCAAACTGGCAATATTTATGTCAAGGATTCACGCATTACTCCGCAGGAGTGAAAATTTCAATACTGCTGTTACAGAATTGAACTCCAATGATATAAGCATAAAACTTCTAAAAGGCGAGGTTTATAAACGAGGGAAACTGCTTGACTTGACTGCGAGTGAGTATAAATTATTATGCCTGTTTATGGAAAACCCCGACCAGATACTTTCCCCAGAACAGATTTTAGGAAAGTTATGGGATTGCAGCGAAAATTATATAGACAATAATTCTCTTACCGTTTATATCCGTAGACTTCGCACAAAAATTGAGGACAATCCGGGAGAGCCCAAAAGGATTGTTACCGTTCGCGGCATGGGCTACAAATGGAATACGGTAGATTGAGGTGTAGGATGAAACTATTGGCGAACCGAAAAATCAAATTTCTTTTTGTTGGTATTTTGTTTTGTGTTGTGGGTTTTGTACTGATTTCAGAGGCATTCGTAAGCCTTACTGTTAAGAATGTGGAGGATTATATCATAGTATGCGGCATGTGTATGGGGGCTGTAATATTGCTGCTTTGTTATGGATATTTTAGGGAGCAGCATAAAATCATGGAAACTGCCATATCGCAGATTACAGAATATATAGCCGGCAACAAAAAAGTTTCTATTGAGTGCAACGACGAGGGCGAACTATACAGGCTGTTCCATGAAGTCAATTCTTTGGTTGCAATCTTAAATGCCCACGCAGAAAATGAAAAAAATTCAAAGAAATTTTTACGCGAAACTATATCCGATATTTCGCACCAGTTAAAAACGCCGCTTGCCGCCCTTAATATTTATAATGGGCTGATACAGGACGAAGCAAAAGAAAAAGATCTTTCAACAATACAGGAATTTAGTCTGCTGTCCGAACAGGAGCTTGACCGTATAGAAACTCTGGTACAAAACCTTTTGAAAATCACAAAACTGAACGCGGGTACAATTATATTGGAAAAGACTTTAGAAAATGTGTCTGAACTTGCGGAGGAGATAAAAAAACATTTCCTGTTCCGCGCCGGATGGGAGGAAAAAGAAATCTGTTTGTCGGGCAATGGAGAAATTACACTTTTATGCGACCGTAACTGGATGATCGAAGCAATCGGCAACCTTGTAAAGAATGCCCTGGACCACACAGAAAAAGGCGGACGTATCCGTATTGAGTGGCGGGCGTTCACTTCTATTGTCCAGATAACCGTAAAGGATAACGGAAGCGGCATACATCCAGAGGATTTGCACCATATATTTAAGCGGTTTTATCGGAGCCGTTTTTCTAAAGATACACAGGGTATTGGGCTTGGCTTATCACTCACAAAGGGGATTGTAGAAGCTCATAACGGAACGATTGAAGTTGACAGCACATTGGGCGCGGGGACCTCTTTCACAATAAATTTTCTTAACCCTACAAAATTGTAGGCTGATTGTAATATTGATGTAGGATTTCTCTGTTATATTGGGACTATCAAAACAGAAAGAGGTGTTTACACATGAATTTATTGGAAGTCAGCAATATTTGTAAAACTTACGGAAGCGGCGAAACCGCCGTACACGCTTTGAAAAAAGTCAGCTTTTCCATTCCAAAGGGCGAGTATGTGGCTATCGTCGGAGAATCCGGCTCCGGCAAAAGTACGCTGCTCAACATGATAGGCGCACTTGATATGCCTACGTCCGGTAAAGTTGCGATTGGCGGCAAAGATATTTTTTCCATGAACGACAGCAAACTTACCGTTTTCCGACGTAGGAATATCGGATTTATTTTTCAGGCGTTTAATCTTGTGCCAGAGCTTACCGTTGAGCAGAATATTATTTTTCCGGTACTGCTTGATTATCAGAAGCCGGACAAAAAATATCTGGAAGAACTGCTTACGGTTCTTAATCTGAAAGAACGCCGTAACCATTTGCCGAGCCAGTTATCCGGCGGGCAGCAGCAGCGCGTGGCAATCGGGCGCGCCCTTATCACGCGCCCGTCGCTGATCCTTGCAGATGAGCCGACGGGCAACCTGGACACGCAGAACAGCAGCGAAGTCATTACTCTGTTAAAAGAAGCATCAAGAAAGTATGAGCAAACCATTATTATGATTACGCATAACAGGAGCATTGCACAGAGTGCGGACCGGATCTTACAGGTATCGGACGGTGTGCTGACCGATTTGGGGAGGTGCCGCGAATGAAAAGCTTTTTAAGCCTTATCCCGATTTCTGCAAAGGTGCGGAGGCGGCAAAATCGTATGACAATTTTGTGTATCATCATTTCTGTGCTGCTTGTGACAGCGATTTTCAGCGTGGCAGATATGTTCATTCGGACAAAAAGTGATGAATTACAGAATAAACATGGCAATTATCATATACAGTTAGAAAATATCTCCCAGAGCATCGGAGATGAAATCAGCCGCCGTTCCGATGTTACAGCCGTCGGTTGGTCGGAATCGTTTAATTTAGACGCAGATCAGCCGTACTATATTGGAGAGAAAAGAGCTGCTTTATACGGCGCTGACAGTATCTATCTGAACCGGCTTTCCAACGCTCTCGAAGAAGGGGATTTTCCGCAACGCGATAACGAAGTTATGCTTAGCTCCAACGCAAAGCTCGCTTTGGATGTGCAGATTGGCGATAGCGTAACAATCAAGACCCCTGCGGGAACTGCAGGCTTTACCGTAGCAGGTTTTGGCTCGGATGATCGGGAATATTATCAGGGACAGACTTATCTGGTTGCTGTATATATGACGCGGACAGAGTTCACATCGCTTATGGAACAAAACGGTATTTCGCTTAAACCAGCCTATTATGTTCAGTTTCAAAATGCTTCAAAGGCTTCCGGTGCAATTACGGAAATAAAAGAACAATATGATTTGTCAGAAGAAAGCATTTCCGAAAATACCGCGATTATGGGTATTGCGGGGCAAAGCAAGAATGATTCTGTAAAAAATATTTATGGTCTGGCAGCAATTTTGTTTGTTTTGGTGCTGTTGGCCGGTGTGTTGATGATTTCCGGCAGCATGAACAGCAATGTGGCCCAACGGACGAAATTTTTTGGTATGATGCGCTGTATTGGTGCAAGCCGCAGGCAGATCATCAGTTATGTGCGTTTGGAGGCATTAAACTGGTGTAAAACGGCTGTACCGATTGGATTGCTTTTAGGTATAGCAGTCAGTTGGAGCATTTGTGCAATACTGCATTTTGGGATTGGCGGTGAATTTCAGACAATACCTGTGCTTGCCCTTAGTCCGGTGGGCTTGATTAGCGGCGCACTGGTTGGAATTGTTACGGTTCTTCTGGCGGCACAATCCCCGGCTAAACGTGCAGCTAAAGTTTCGCCGATGGCAGCAGTTTCCGGCAACGCAGGTATGACGCCCTCTGTGCGACATACCATGCGGCTGAATTTAGGAAAGGTTGAAAAGACTTTAGGCGTTCACCATGCAATAGCATCTAAGAAAAACTGGTTTTTGATGACAGCCAGCTTTTCTCTTAGTATGATCCTGTTCCTTTGCTTCACGGTAGGGCTGGATTTTGCACATGAGTTAGTACCGTCCCTGCGGTCATGGCAGCCAGATATTACCCTCACAGGCTATGCAAATGAACCTGTGATAAGCCAGAGTTTCAGCGATACGATCAGTTCTATTTCTGGTGTAGATCACGTCTTTGGCAGCGCATATATAGAGAATATTTCTGCTGCTTCTTCACAGCAGGGGATTGATCATGTGAACATAACATCGTACAGTGACTATTTGTTGGATCGTGCAAAGGATAGTCTTGTGCAGGGGGATTTATCAGAAATTTACGGAGACAGCAATAAGGTTATGACTGTTTCAAATAAGGATAATCCGCTAAAGGTTGGAGATACCATTCAAATAGCGGGACAAGAGGTTGTAATTGCCTGTGCCGTATCTGACGGACTGTATTCCAACGAATACAGCGTAATTTGTTCGCAGGAAACGTTTACCCGGCTTACAGGAGAGCAGAATTACAGCATCATTGGAGTGCAGTTAGGCAAAGATGCTGCGGATGATACGGTAAAACAAATTAGTGACCTTGCAGAAAGCAATGTTATTTTTGCAGATCAGCGTGAGAGCAACAGACAAGACCGTGCAACCTATTTGGCGTCCGTTTTTATTGTATATAGTTTTCTGGCGATTGTTGCCATGATTACCCTGTTTAACATTGTAAACAGCATTTCTATGAGCGTAATGGCCCGGATCAAACAGTACGGCGCTATGCGGGCGGTTGGTATGGACAGAAATCAGCTTACCCGGATGATTGCTGCAGAAGCCTTTACTTATTCCATTTCCGGTCTTGTAATTGGCGGCGGCATGGGAATTGCCCTTAGCCGTTTCCTGCATATCAGGCTGCTTACGCGGTATTTTGGAACTCCGTGGAACTTGCCAATCGAACTGCTTGCCATTATGATTGTGTTTTCCATCGTTGCCGCTATTGCTGCGGTTTATGCCCCGGCAAAGCGCATCCACAACATGGAAATTACTGCAATAATCAACGAATTATAGAATCAGCGGATTTGCCGCTATGGAAAAATTTCGGTGAGATTATCCTAAGCAGCACATAATTTACTTGACTTTTAAATCTTACTATTGTAATATATAAAACAAATCTTACTGATGTAAGAATTATAACCAATAGAGAAAAGAAAGGGGTCACCTCAGGTACAAAACTGTGGTGGCCTGCCATTTTTACGACAGAAAAACAGAAGGAAATTCGATTTGGATTATAAGCATGGCAGAAGATGTAAAGGGGCGGGGAGGAAGCGGTTATGTTGTTGGAAAAGATAAATGGGTTTTGGAGAGCCGGATTAATCGAAACCATAAAGGATACCTGGATGCCATTCGGCAATAAAGAAGAAAAGAATAAAAAAGCTCCCTTATTTGCAATGATAATGCTGATATTGCCGATATTGGCTGGGTGCAGCGATGGAACGCCGGAGGCATCAGATATTGAGATCACTCAGCAGGACAGTGAAATGTGTTCTTTCGATAAAAATGATTCTGCCGATGCAGAGCGCATAGCTGAGATTCTCAGTGATATTTATGAGGAAGCAGTAAGTACACCCTCCGGGCATTCCTCTATGCCATATGGCAATCAAGAGGAAACAAATACATTGGGCAGTCTGGATAGGATGCGGCGCATGGTTGCCAGGCTTGGTGAAAACGGTTATGTGGCTGTTGACAGTGAAAATCAGATTGACATGACACAGGCAGAGCAGGCGCTGGCATTTTGTAAAGCCGTAGATGAAAAAGAGACTGCTGAATTGACAATAATAGTGGTTATGGAGATGGGGATTCGCAAATTTGATTTGAAAACAGAAGACGGGAATGTAAATGTTGTCAGAGGATATTATGAATATGACCAGAACGGCAGTTTGCAGAACAGAAGTACAGTAAGCTACCCGGCGGACTTCTGGCAGTATACAGAGGAAGGTTATTTAATCTTTGAAGGAAGCAGCTTTTCAGAGGAAAGTTATATATTGACATTAAGTGATACACCGGAACATACGATGCTTCGGATTTTGCCTTTGGATGAAAAGTGCAGGGAATATAACAGAACATATATCCTGCCGGTTGGTTATGGACAAAACAACTTGTTTCTCAGTAATTGGAGCGAGGACGATTTTGGAGATTTGGACTTTTACGATTTGTTTGACAGGTTCTATCCAATGATACACAAACAGCCGGTACCTTATATGGCAGATGAAAATTCAGGAGCTGGAGCTGTTTATCAAATACAGGAAGAAGTGTTTGAAAATGTGATCGGGGCATATTTCAATATGGATCATAAAACGCTCCGTTCAAAAACAACATATAGTTCTGAACTTGCTGCCTATGAGTGCAGACCACGGGGATTTTACGAGGCGGAATATCCGGATATTGCGTATCCGGAAGTAGTGAGTTATACGGAGAACGAGGATGGGACAGTGACGCTTCATATCAATGCAGTATATCCGGGTGGAAATATGTCTAAGGAGTTTTCACATACAACCGTAATCCGTCCACTCGGTGAGGACAGTTTTCAGTATGTATCGAATGAGATCATCTTACCGGAAGGAGACCATGATATTTGGTGGCATTCCACTCGGTTGACGGAGGAAGAATGGAAGAAGGTTTATGGAGGAAAATAAATATATCCTGATGGAAGATTTTTGTGCAATAGAGTGGTGATGCGCCGGGTATATATGGGGACACAGATTTGAGGTGCGATTATGAAGAAAAAGAGTATATTGTTAATGATCACGCTGGTATGCAGTATTTTGTCATGTGCCTGTAACAAGAACTGGAAAAGTATGAAACACGAATATGCAGAACGTACAGACAGGCAGAAAGAAATACCCTCCGGGCATCCCTTTATGCCATTCGGCATTAAGAAAGAAACACCCTCCGGCAATAAAGATGCGAAGGGCTATAATCTTCCAATAGATGCAAGGCAAAGAGCAGAAGCGGAAGAAGATTGCAAAGAAATGATGGGGCTTATATTTGAGATATATGAAAATGCAGAGAAAGGCTGTGCGTCCGATGTTGTCATTGCAGATGAAGTCATAGATCAGATGGTGGAACAGTTGAAAGCCACCGGATGCCCGGTCACAATAACGGAAATATATTCTAACATGGAAAACTACACGAAACTGGAAGATTTTTTAAATGCTGCCGCAGCAGGCAGTGGAGGTTCGGCAGTTGTTTATGAGATACATTCAGACGGCGGCATCGGGAGATATCAATACTCTTATGATGGAAAGGATATGTACGTTTTATCTGCAAAAGCTGCATGGAGTGATGATGATAAGCCTGTGATAACCTATATTTCCTATACCCGTATCAAAGAATGGAGATTTACGGATAAAGGATATTTCTGCTATGAGTTATGTGTACCGGAATACCCGGAAGTTACTGAAATAGTGGATGGGTGCTGTATGGTCAGGGTAAAGCCTATTACAGAAGAAAACAGGGAAATGTCGGAAAGATGTGTGCTTGGATTAGCCTATCAGGGAAATAATCTTTTATATTCTGACTGGGACGCAGACCATATGGAACATTTAGATTATAATGGAATATATGAATATTTGTATGCAATGAAATATCAGGAGCAGTTTCCTTACGAGGATTATTCGGACGGAATACCCAAAGATGAGTTTGAGCGCCTGATTATGGAATATCTTCCGGTAACAGCGGAAGAAATACAGGATTATGCGTCATTTGACAAAGAAAAACAGAAGTATACATGGGTAAGGCTTGGCTGTTTCAATTATGCCCCGACCTATTTTGGAACTTCATTTCCAGAGGTTACGGATATTAGGGAAAACGAAGACGGGACAGTTACGTTAACTGTGGATGCGGTATGCAGCATGATTTTATGTGATGATGCGGTGATAACACATGAGCTTACAGTGCGTTTTTCAGAAGATGGCGGCTTTCAGTATTTGGGAAATAAAATTCTGGATGATGGGATTTCAAATATACCGGAATATCAATACCGGATTGCCAGAGAGTAATTATGGGTACGTTTACGTTGAAAGAAGAGGGGGTATGGGCGGTGAACATGATAATGAAATTTGTATTAGGCTTTGTGGCTGCCATTTTTATTATAATTGCCGCATTTTGGGGGAGTTTTGTCTATGTGTCGGATTACAAAATAACAAAGGCAGACACGTCTGTTTCACCGGACGGAACTTATGAGCCGGCGGAAGCGGAGGATGTCCCATTTCTATTGTTCCCATATACCCATATCGGACAGGATGGAGAGAGAGATTTCCGATGCTTTACTGCCTGTGGCATTTTCTGAGGCTTGGATGTTGGTGGCAAAAAAGTATGTGTTGCCAGTGGTTTCCATATAGCCTACAAACCAGCCGTTCACATCTTGACCGTCTATACGCCCGGTTCCGGTTTTTCCGTAAAAGTTTTTGCCTTCCGATGAAAAAAGGCAGATAGAATTTTTTACGGCATTTATATTTTCCGGGGCAAAGTCGAATCGGTTGTTGTGCAGGGCGGTTAAAAGTTCTACCTGTTCTACCGGGGAGATTTTCAGTGCGCCCTGCATCCAGTATGCGGAAACACCCTCCGGGCATCCTTCTATGCCATTCGGCAAAAATAGGGAGACATTTGCATTTACAATCTCATTCCCATATCCGATGTTTCGGATATAATCCTGAATGGCAGATGAACCGATCTGCTTATCTATTTCCTCAAAATACCAGTTGACAGAGGAGTGCATGGCAGAAAGTAAATCCTGATTTCCGTTCCATGCTTCAAAGGGATGATTTGTTCCGTCCCATGCCATGAAAGAATCATCTGGCGCAATCACACCTTCTTCCAGCCCAAACAGCGCATCATAGATTTTGTAAGTAGAATTTGGGGCTGTCCTTAAAGTGGCTTGTTCCATGTCATAGACCTTCCATGTATCGCCGTTTAAATCGTATAGTACAAAGCTGCCCTCATATCCATGGAACCAGGCAGACAGGTCAATCGCCGAAACCTTGTCAGAGGAAATATTCCACGAATACCGGCTCTGCTCTGCGGCATAGGTGGAGAGCATGGGGGCAAGCCCGAAAAGAATAACGCCAATCGTGGCAAAAGCAGTAAATCCCTTTAATTTTCTGGAAACAGAAGGTTTTTTATAAGAGGAGATATTCGCAATTCTTTGCTGCAGCTGCTTCATGTTCCCGCTGATTGCGGCAGTAAAGGGGAAAGGCGTAAGTGAAACTTTCTCCGCAAAATGGATGAGGGTATTTCCGTAATCTTCATAATCGCTTTCATCGAGAAGGTTCAGGACGGATGTATCGCAGGCAACCTCCCGTTCATTCCGCATTTCTTTCAATGTATACCAGACACATGGGTTACACCAGTAGAGTACGCCGAAAAAGTTCATAAAGAAACCAGCCAGCGCGTCTTTGTGTCTGTAATGCTGTAGTTCGTGCAGCAGTATATACCGCATATCCGCAGCATGAAAATACCCTTTGGGCATCCCTTTATGCCCTTCGGCATGAACATGGAAATCCGATATAAGATGGATGGGAAGATAAATGCGGGGGTTGAATAATCCCACGATAACGGGGGATTTCAGGAAGGCGGTGCTGTAAACGGGAATCTTTCTTTTTATGTTCAGTTCCTTTAAACAGTTATGATATAACATACGGATGGTCTCGTTCTGCAGGGGAAGCGCAGACTTTTTTATGGCGTTTAACCGGGATGCTGATTTTATCACTACTAAAGCCATAGCCAGGACGCCAACCAGCCATATACCACACAAAATCAGTCCAATCATGGAGGGCATTTCGCTGCTGACGGATAGTGCAAAATCATGCATCTGATTTGCAGCGCCGGATGTGTTCGGATTTAGGACGCTTTCCGTAATCGCCTCCCTGTTTGATGACGCCCCGGTTTTCCATGCGCCGAGTAATGCGAGAATCTGCGTAAAAGAAGCCGGACGAAAGGGAGCAAACGGAACTGCAAGAATCCCAAGCAGCAAAAACCATAAATTAAACTGCATCCGGCTGGTTAAATAATTTTTCAATGTCCGTTTTACGAGAATAAGAAAACCTATGATGATACAAATCATAATATTACATAGGAAAAAGCGTATTCCAAAATCTGCCATGTTAATATCCCCTGTCTTTTGAACCCTTTACGAGAAGAGAACGGAGCGTGTCAATTTCTGATTCGGAAAGTCTGTCATTTTCGATATAGGCAGAAAGCATTGCTGTAATATCTCCGTCATAATACCGTTTCAGAAAAGAGCGGCTTTCCTGTCCGATGTATTCTTTTTCTTCTATCAAGGGCGTGTAAACGAATACCCGGCTCTGCTTTTCATAGGAAAGAGCTCCCTTGGTTACAAGCCGCTTTATCAAAGTCTGTATGGTTTTTGGACTCCATTTTGTAGTTTGTGTTAGTTTTTCAGTGATTTCATTGGTACTGATCGGTGCGTATTTCCATATGATTTTCATTACTTCAAATTCAGCTTCTGAAATTTGCGGCAATGGTTTCATCTGTAATTTCCTCCTAAATCTTACGAATGTAATATACATTATAGTGTCAAAATAAGGAAATGTCAATTTTTCAATACATTTCTCTTGACCTTAGATCTCAAATGATTTAGGATTTATTGCAAATAATAAGCTGTTGATACTTGTAACCGTTATTGTCCTTTGATGAACTGAGAAAACTTGAAGCCGAATTTATGCAATTGGCGTAATCGTAATTCAATTTAATATTAGTAAAACAGCGTAATGGCGCATGGAACAGCAAATTGTAAACCATGCGTCCTTTTTTGAGAAAAACCATTGCAACTGAAAAGTTATGGAAAGTGATTAGCGCTGCGCTTATGGAAAGGAAATGACCATGTATAAGATTGGAATTTGTGATGACGATAAGATTTTATGCTCTGTTTTGGAAGAACAGATCTACGAACTTTCAAAAGAAATAGAAATAAAAGCGGATGTTGAGGTATGGTATTCCGGAGAAAGCATACAAAAGGATTTGAAAAAGGGAATAGAATTAGACCTGCTTTTCCTTGACATAGAATTAGTCCATAAGAATGGCATTGCAGTAGGTAATTTTATTCGCAGCGAAATGGAGAATATGCAGACGCATATCGTATATATTTCTGCCAGGGAAAGTTATGCCATGCAGTTATTTAAGGTTCAGCCGTTAGATTTTTTGATTAAACCCATTTCTAAAGAAAATATAAGAGAAGTGCTGATAAGAAGCGTAAAACAAAAAAGCAGTGCGGACGCCTGTTTTGAATACCAAAAAGGAAGTTCTGTTTTCAGAGTTCCGTTAAGAAACATCGCTTATTTTATGAGTATGGATAAGAAAATAATCATTGTAAAAAAAGATGAAAAGGAAGAATTTTATGGAAAGTTAAAAAATATAGCGAAGACGCTTCCTGCCGATTTTTTGATGATTCATCAATCCTATATAATTAACCAGGCATATGTAAGTGAGTATTCTTATGAAATGGTAAAAATGGCAGATGGAGAACATTTAAATATCAGCAAGCCATACAGAAAAGAAACCAGAAGTAAAATCATGCAGCATCAGAAAGCGAAGATGAGTGATGGTATACTATAGTCCAATCATTGTATTAATTGTAAATATTCTTAGAGTTTTGCTGTTAAAGAAAGTTATGGATGTATTTTTGTCAGCAGATGATATAGAGGAAAAATCATTCAAAATTGGTTTGGGAATATATTGCCTGCTGACTACAACAGTATATAGTATAGTTGGGGTATCTGCCCCGTATGAGATTTGTAATTGTCTGGGGATCATAGGACTTACTTGTTTTTATCAGGAACTGTGGAAAAAAAGATTATGGGTATCATTGGTATTATTTAGTTTGGATATGGCAAATTCCCTGATAGTCCTTTTTGTTTTTGGGGATATTGCAAAATTTCAGCAGCCGGCAGTTCAGGCTCTGTTGCTGTTGATTTGTACAACGATCATAAGCCATATTTCTTATCCGCCCGAGGCAAAAGAGATTGCTTTTGACAGAAAACAGACAGTATTGCTGTTGGTGATCCCTGCAATGAGCGTGCTTGTCTTAAGTGTGCTGATGCTGGAAGAATCCCCGAAACTATCTGCAATATTGATTAGCGGCTGTATGTTGATGATCAATATCAGCGTATTTTATCTGTATAATATCCTGATAGAAAATTATATAAATTTAAGGGATAATGATCTATATAAACAACAGACCTATGCATATCAAAACCAATTAGAAGTCATTATGGAGTCCGGGAATCGAGTGCGTGCTTTAAGACATGATATGAAAAACCACATTTTAGCGCTGCAAGCCTTAGTGCAAAGGAAAGAGGCAGAGGAAATGAATCGATATTTAGAGTCTATGAAGGATTTTATGACCAATCCGGAGGAGTATGTGAAGACAGGCAGCGATTCGGTTGACAGTCTGCTGAACTATAAGATACAAAAGGCGCATGAGGTTTTAAACGTGGTAGAAACAAAAATCAGCATACCGCAACAGCTGCGCCTGCGTTCGTTTGACTTAAACGTACTTTTGGGAAACCTGTTGGATAATGCAATAGATGCTTCTATGCAGACAGAAGAAAAGAAACTGAACATAACGATAAAACTGGATAAGAGAGTTTTATTTTTATATATCTGTAATAGCTGCCAGAGGATTGCAGACGGAAGAAGTGGTTTTTTGGAAACGACAAAAGAAGATAAAACCAATCATGGAATAGGACTGAAAAATGTCCGTCAAATTGTGGAAAAGTATCATGGAGATTTGGCGTTTCAGTATGAAAACAATTTTATGGAAACAGATGTTATGATGTATGTAAAAGAGATGTAGCAGAGAGCTGTTGTGAAATCATGCGGATGCTGAAAGATGCAATATGATTTTGTAACAGCTTTTTTGGACTGATTTCGGCAGCAATGTGGTCTAATTTCGCAAAACAGAAGTAAATAAAAAAATTGCATGTATAATAGGCTCATAAGAAATTTGTGCGGTCAAGCGCACAGAATGGAGGAAATTATGAGAACTAAAGTTTTGGGATTCGTAGTTGCAGCGATGTGTCTGGCAGTCGGTATCTGCGGCTGCCAGAAAGCGCCGGAACGTTCGGCTGATGAGGATATTCTTCACGCAAAAGATTCCGTACAGGATGAAGTGGCTGCAATCGTGAATGAGCCTGAACGCGCAGCGGAAACGGATATGCAAAAAATTAACAGCATTATCGGTAAGGGAGATCATGTGATCAGAATCCGGGCACAGATGCCGGACGTCCCACAGGATGTTAAAACAATCGCGCTTGGCGAAAATGAGACGCTTACAAAAGATGTTTTGAAAGAGTTTTTGGGAAGTGAAACAGGGAAGATTAAGGATTTATCCGAGGAAGCGCAAAAGGAAATAGAACAATCCAGGGCAGAAAACGAGCAGGGAGAAGAACGGGCAGTATTTTCGGTCTTTGGCGATGCACCTGTTTATAAATTATCGGATGGACAAAAGACAGCAAGCTTTTCAGATGGAACAGGCGCATATTATCAGGATGAACGCTTATATGAAAAGTGTGCATCTATTTATAAATCATCAGATGAAATTGTGTTAGAGAAAGCGGATCATGAGAATGTTTATAGGGAAACAGAAAAAATATTATTAGCCAAACTTTCAAAAATTGGTATGACAGAAATTGATATATACAAAATTACGCAATATCAGAAAGAAAATGTCACATTTTATGAAATTGAGTTTACGCCGTCTTACGAGGGCATGGGGGTTGTACATGAAATTGGTTCTATATCGTCAGGAGAAGTGTTTCCGTCTGGAAAAGCATGGATATGTGAAGAAAGCATTGTAACCTTAAGTTTGGATGCCTGTCTTGGCAAAGCAGAAATGCAGGAAACATGCGGGACAGTATTGTCATGGCGTCAGATGGAACAGATTTTGGAAACGTATTTGAACAGTGGAACAATACATGGAAGCAATCAGGCGGTTCTGACGGAAGTCGAACTTTTATATTATCCAATTTTTAAAGAAGATGAAAATAAGTTAGAATTGGTTCCCGTATGGCATATTTATACGCCCATGTCTGTATGGATGGAGAATGAAGAATTAGCAGAAGATGAATCTATCTGGAGTATTTGCGTGAATGCGGTATCGGGAGAAATCGTCAGGAGTGAATCATTATGAAAGGGTTCTTTTTACAGGATTTGAAAAGAAGCTTCTTAAACAAAGGTTTTTTTGCAGGTCTTTTCGCAGTGACATGGATTTTAGTGTCAGCAGCCTTCCATGTGCCACTGAATGGGAGCAGAAGCAGTTATTTTATTATGATAGAAGTATTTGCTGCATCAGGATTTACACCGTTTGCGGCTATATTTCCGGGACTTGCCTATGCCTCTGCCTTTTGTGAAGAGTATAACAGCGGATATATAAAAATGATGTATTCCAGAATGCTGCCGGGAAAATTTGCTCTTACCCGTATTGTTACAGTCGCGCTTTCTGGCGGAACGATGCTGGCGATTCCATTTATCATTGTGTTGAGTATTGTTTACTGCTTCGGTATTCCCGGAATACCAACGGGAAGTGATAAGGGACTTATGGCGGGAACGGCATTGGTTTTTTACATAGAAAACTATGGAGAGTGGTATATTTTTCTCTGGAAAGTAATATTAGGTTTTCTGTTTGGATGTATATGGGCATTGGCAGGTCTTGCATTTGCAGTGTGGCTTCCCAATAGATATGTAGCGTTAATTGCCCCATTTGTATTGTATGAAGCTATGTGGCTGGTGTTAGGAGAACTTTCGGCGCTGAATCCGATGTATCTTATGCGGGGAGATGATCTGAACAATTATCCATTGTCCGGGTTTATAGAATGCATTTACATTTTGCTGGCATCCTTTGCAGTCATCTGGGGATTGAAAAGGAGGTATCAGAATGGGTAGGATCAAGCCGGTCTTTTACATGACGAAAACTACGTTTCTGGAAGAATGGCATAATAAGCGGGTAATCATGGGTTTTCTTTTGGGAATCGCATTGTTTGGATACTGGCTGAGTCTGTTTTTGCAGTATGCACTGGATATCGGGGAACCGGTCAATGTATTGGAAGCATTCGTTGTAGTGGAACATCATTATAAAAGTATATTATTTCTTGTTGTCGGCTGGTTATTGATGATATCCGACGCTCCTTTTGTTAAAAAGAATACATATCTGTCATTATACAGGAGCAGCCGGAAAAAATGGAATGCAGCTATGCTGCAATATATTATGATTCAGGCGTTTCTATATGTTGCCGGCATAGCTGCTGTATCGGTATCTGTCAGTACATTGCTTGGATTTTGGGGAAATATGTGGAGCAGTCCGGTTTATCATCTGGCGATGGATACCGGGAATCATTTAGGAGTGAAATATAATATTACATTTCCGTGGGTAAATGTTATGCAGGCAATGACAGTACCCCAGGCATTTCTGATTACTTTTGTTTTTCTATTCTTGTATTTGGCATTGATTGGATTTTTGCTTTATGTGTGTAATCTTCTGTTAAAAGAAATCTATGGAATCTTGCTCGTATTTGGTATACAGATTTCAGGATACTTATTCCAACAAGAGGGAGTTTCCTATTTATCTCTCATGGCAAAAGCAATTCCCGGATATGCCATAGATGGAACTGGCGGACAATGGAAAGTCGTAGTTTTGTTTTGTGCGATTCTATTGATTTTAGCATTGTTTTCTTTGTGGTTGATTGGACGGGTAGATTTTAAGGATGAGGTGGAGGAGGAATAAGCGGGAATGTCTTTGGTTTTTCAGTTATTTGCAGGTGTTCCTATGGATGAAACGGGTACGTTTCCGTTAGTTCCGTTGGGATACTGGCTGTTTCCTACAGGGATTTATTTACTGGTAATTGGATTCTTGCTTGGCATGGATAAGCAGAATAGAAGCTTTGTGATTGTCCGATGCAGGTGGATACAGAAGTGGTGGAAACATGTTTTCCTGAGAAATTTGTTCCATGGGGCAGTTGCAGCGGTTTGTTTATTGACATTATTTGAGATGATTGATTTGTTTGCATTACATATGATGCCAGGAAATCAAAAGGAAATAACAGTGATTTTTGTTTTATGGACAGTGCATGCCATGACTTTGTCGGCATTATTTCTTTTTCTTACAAATTTCAAGGATGAAAAACTGATACCGGCAGGTCTATTGTTATTTGAAGGCTTAACTTTTCTGAGTGGTTTCCGTTTTAGAAAGGCTGCAAGATTTATGTTTGGAGTCTGGGGAATGTATGTACAAAGTAATTTATATGAAGATACGTATGGCTTCTCTGTTATAAGTGTAATAATTGTGCAGGCTGCAATCATTGCTGTTTGTTACTGGCTTGGCAGTTATTTGCTGAAAGGCAGAGAAATGGAAGGGGTTTAAGATGATGGAAAGCATTATAAAAGTGGATAACGTAATAAAAAAATTTGGTTCAGAAATTGCTCTTAACAATGTCTCTATAGAATTTGAGAGAGGAAAAATTTATGGGATCGTTGGAAGAAACGGTTCCGGAAAAACTGTTTTATTTAAGACAATCATAGGATTTTTGAAACCTACCGGCGGCAGAATCATAGTGGACGGTAAAGAAATCGGCAAGGATACAGATTTTGCCGATCATATAGGAATTATCATTGAAACTCCCGGTTTTCTCAGCGCTTACAGCGGATATAAAAATCTCGAGTATCTTGCAAGTATTAAAAATAGGATTGGAAAAAATGAAATAAAGAAAAGCATGGAACGAGTCGGACTGGATCCGAACAGCAAAAAGAAAGTTGGAAAATATTCTTTGGGGATGCGTCAAAGGCTTGGGATTGCACAGGCTATTATGGAAAATCCGGATATTCTGATTTTGGATGAGCCAATGAATGGTTTGGACAATCAGGGCGTGAAAGAGGTCAGAGAAATCCTTCTAAACTTAAAGGAGGAGGGGAAATCGATTATTTTGGCAAGTCATAACAAAGAGGATATAGAAGCGCTGTGCGATAAAGTGTATGAGATGGATCATGGAAAGCTGACTGAGAAAAAGGCAATTGACCGCGTCTGATACCGGAAGAAATTTCATGTCCCAAATAGAGCAGTTCATGCCAAACATATGAAAAATCTATGGGTATTGGCGATATACCAAATGGAAGCTATTTTTAAGATCAGAAAGGAAAGGTGTTCTATATGTCCATGGAGATTACGAACAATTATAGCAATTATGCGGGAAATGGCAAAAATATTGTCAAAAATAATGGGAACACGAGAGAAAGTAATGTGACTACAAGCACAGTGGAGCTGAAAACCTCGAAACCCGGCGTAACGAGAACGGAGCAGATTAAGACGGGGTATAGCAGCGTAAATGACTATTCCAGATACTTACAGGGTAAATACAGTTATATGAATACGGGGACAACTTCCATGCAGGGTATTCCAACGACGGTAAACGTATCGGGGGCGTTTCTGAAAAAGTGTATGAATGACCCGGAAAAGGCGAAATATCTGGAAGAAAATCTGGCGGCGCTGCCGGATTGTGTATCTTATGCAAAATCTCATGCGCTGGGAACCGTGACAAGCATATCTTACGAAATTGACGCTAACGGGAATATTACAGGTATTATGTCCGGAACAAATGATCCGGACGGAAAGATAGCAAGAGAAAATGCAGAAAGGAAAGCAGCCGAGGAAAAAGCAGCTAAAAGACGGGCAGTAGAAGAAAAGGCGGCGGAAAGACGGGCAGAGAAAAAAACAGCCGTAGAAGCAAGGAAAGAAACGGGCAAATATACGATAAATGCTGCGGGTACGGATATAAATGACGTTACGCAGAATATCATAGCTGCTTTTTCGGGTACATCTGCGCCGACAGGAGCAAGTTTTGATAGAAAGGCGTGATGAACTTTTCACCAAAAAGAATTGGAAAAAATATTTACAGGGGTGACAGCGGCAAAAAGCAAATTGGAAATGGTTCGCTTGGCATGAGGCACCGAAGGGACCGGATCGAGTGCTTTTACGGAAAATAGAGAACGTAAGTTCGCAAAGAAAAAATGCTTGACACCTGATTGCTTCCTGTGTTATTCTACCCAAAGTGATGCGGCTGGCGCAGCCGCGTATCCATGGTATTTTTACGCCTGACGATTGCCGGAGGTCAAAATGGAAGAAAAGCTCATACAGGCATATCTTTATGATTTTTACGGAGAATTGTTAAATGCCCGTCAGAGAAACATATACGAGGATTTTTATTTCAACGATCTGTCTTTGGGAGAAATTGCCGCGGAGAAAGGGATCAGCAGGCAGGGCGTTCACGATTCGGTCAAACGGTCGGTTCGGGCGTTGGAAAGTTATGAGGAAAAGCTTCATCTGGTGGGAAAATTTCTTTGCATCAGAGATAAGGTAGGAAAAATCCAGGATCTGGCAGGATCCTGCGACGGGAATAATCTGGAAACTATGAAAGCGGAAATCCGTAAGATTTCCAATGAAATATTAGAGGAATTATAGTATGGCATTTGATAATCTGTCCGAAAAACTGCAGAATGTATTTAAAAACTTAAGAAGCAAAGGAAGATTAACGGAAGACGATGTAAAAGCCGCTTTAAAAGAGGTAAAGATGGCGCTTTTGGAAGCGGACGTCAATTTCCGAGTCGTCAAGCAGTTTGTCAAAACGGTTCAGGAACGTGCGATCGGTCAGGATGTGATGAACGGATTAAATCCCGGCCAGATGGTAATCAAGATCGTAAATGAAGAAATGGTCGCGCTGATGGGGTCTGAGACGACGGAAATTGCCGTGAAGCCGGGCGGCGAGATCACCGTGATTTTGATGGCGGGCTTACAGGGTGCCGGAAAGACGACGACGACGGCAAAAATCGCTGGAAAATTCAAGCAGAAGGGCAAACGTCCGCTTCTTGCGGCATGCGACGTATACCGGCCTGCGGCGATCGAGCAGCTTCAGATTAACGGAACGAAACAGGGCGTGGAAGTGTTTTCCATGGGCGATAAGAATCGGCCGGTGGATATTGCAAAAGCAGCGGTTTTGCATGCGCAGAAGCATAATTTTAATATGGTAATCATAGATACGGCGGGACGCCTGCATATTGATGAAGATATGATGGATGAATTAGCGTCGATCAAAGCGGCGGTCGATGTGTCGCAGACGATTCTTGTGGTAGACGCCATGACGGGGCAGGATGCCGTCAACGTTGCCGGGATGTTTGAAGAAAAGATCGGCATCGACGGCGTCATTTTGACGAAACTAGACGGAGATACCCGGGGAGGCGCAGCGCTTTCCATTCGCGCCGTAACCGGCAAGCCGATTCTCTATGTCGGTATGGGAGAAAAACTTTCCGATCTGGAACAGTTTTATCCGGACCGTATGGCTTCGAGGATTCTCGGCATGGGCGATGTCCTGACGATGATCGAAAAGGCGCAGGAAGCGATTGACGAAGAAGAAGCCAAAAAACTGGAACAGAAGATGAAAAAAGCGGAGTTTGATTTTGAGGATTATCTAAGCTCCGTGTCCCAGATGAAAAAAATGGGAGGGCTTTCCAGTATTTTGGGTATGATGCCCGGCATGGGACAGATGAAAATGCCGGATTTTGATGAAGCGGAAGCAGAAAAAGGAATGAAGCGGACGGAATCGATCATTTTTTCGATGACGCCGGAAGAAAGGAAAAACCCTTCGCTGCTCAATCCCAGCCGGAAACGCAGAATTGCAGACGGCGCAGGCGTGGATATCGCGGAAGTCAACCGCCTGGTCAAGCAGTTTGAACAGGCAAGAAAGATGATGAAACAGATCCCGGGCATGATGGGAGGCAAGCGGGGCAAAAGGGGAAGATTCCATTTGCCGTTTTAAACGAGATGAAAGCAAAATAGCTTTGATCATAAAATAATCAGGTTCAGGAGGTGAATGAAGATGGCAGTTAAAATCAGATTAAGAAGAATGGGAAAAAAGAAAGCTCCTTTCTATAGAATCATCGTAGCAGATTCGAGATCTCCAAGAGACGGAAGATTTATCGAGGAAATCGGCACTTATGATCCGACGAAAGATCCCACAGAATACCGTGTCAACGAAGAGCTGGCGAAGAAATGGCTGGCAAACGGCGCGCAGCCGACCGATACAGTAAGCAGAATTTTCAAAGCGGCAGGAATTGAAAAATAAGAGGTGTCAGTTAGATGAAAGAATTAGTTGAAGTAATTGCAAAATCACTGGTTGATTACCCGGAACAAGTTGTCGTGACCGAGACCGAAACGGATCGGGCCATCGTATTGGAACTGCGCGTTGCGCAGTCCGATATGGGCAAAGTAATCGGCAAGCAGGGACGTATTGCAAAAGCAATTCGTTCCGTTGTAAAAGCAGCAGCCTCAAAGGAAGAAAAGAGAGTTACTGTTGATATTGTGCAGTAATGGCATAGGGAGGGATACTATGAGTAAAAAACCAACCGTACTTATGATATTAGATGGTTTTGGATTAAACGAAAAAACCGAAGGCAATGCCATCGCACAGGCAAATACCCCTACGCTTGATAAACTGATGCAGGAGTATCCTTTTGTAAAGGGATATGCCAGCGGTTTGGCGGTCGGACTTCCGGACGGGCAGATGGGCAATTCCGAGGTTGGACATTTAAATATGGGCGCCGGAAGAATTGTATATCAGGAACTGACAAGGATCACAAAAGAAATCGAAGACGGTGATTTTTTCCGGAATCCGGAATTATTAGAGGCAGTGGCAAACGTGAAGAAAAACGGCTCCGACCTGCATTTTTACGGGCTTCTTTCTGACGGCGGCGTTCACAGCCACAATACGCACCTGTATGGCTTGCTCGAGCTTGCAAAGCGGGAAGGCGTAGAAAACGTCTATGTACATTGTTTTCTGGACGGAAGAGATACGTCTCCGACCTCCGGCAAAGGATTTATCGAAGCGCTGGAAGCAAAGATGAAAGAAATCGGCGTCGGAAAAATCGCGTCGATCTGCGGACGCTATTACGTGATGGACAGAGATAACCGCTGGGACCGCGTAGAAGCCGCTTATAAGATGCTTACGCTGGGCGAAGGCGTTACCGCAGACAGTGCGGCAGAGGCAATCAGCGCTTCTTATGCAGACGATAAAACGGATGAGTTTGTGCTGCCGACGGTTATTTTAGAAAACGGCGCGCCTGTTGCGACGATTAAGGATAAAGACAGCATCGTGTTTTTCAATTTCCGTCCGGATCGGGCAAGAGAGATTACGAGGACGTTTTGTGCCGATACGTTTGACGGTTTTGACAGAGGACCGAGAAAAGACGTTACGTATGTCTGCTTTAGTGAATATGACGTAACGATTCCAAATAAAAAGATCGCTTTCAAAAAGGTAGAACTGAAAAATACATTCGGGCAGTTTCTGGCAGATAACGGGAAGACCCAGGCAAGAATTGCAGAAACAGAAAAATACGCGCACGTTACCTTTTTCTTTAACGGCGGCGTAGAAGAGCCGAATCCGGGAGAAGAGAGGATTCTTGTCAATTCTCCGAAGGTTGCCACATACGACCTGCAGCCGGAGATGAGCGCTCCTTTGGTGTGCGACCGGCTGGTGGAATCGATCACGTCCGGCAAATACGATGTGATCATCATCAATTTTGCAAATCCCGATATGGTAGGTCATACCGGGGTACTGGATGCTGCGGTAAAAGCCTTAGAAACGGTTGACGGCTGCGTAGGCAGGGCTGTGGAAGCATTGCTTGATGTGGATGGACAGATGTTTATCTGCGCAGATCACGGAAATGCGGAGCAGCTGGTTGATTATGTGACCGGCGGAAGCTTTACGGCACATACGATTAATCCGGTTCCGTTTATTCTGGTAAATTACGATCCGGAATATACGTTGCGGGAAGGCGGATGCCTTGCGGATATCGTTCCGACGATGATTGAAATGATGGGAATGGAACAGCCGGCAGAAATGACGGGGAAATCATTGCTGATCAAAAAATAAAAGTTTATCAGACAGGGTATGTGTGTAAATGCATATCCTGTTTTTTATTTCACAGGAAAGTGCGTCCTGTGAAACAAAAATGCTCCGCGGGAACCGCACTGCTGCAGGCATATAAAAAAATGTTGATGATATCGTCGGAAGAGGTTATACTAATAGAGAAAAAGATGTTACAGGACTTTTGGATTTCCGGTTTCCAAAATATTCATAGTCTGTTATAATAAATCATTATATCATTTAGGAGGCATGTATGGCTGAGGATCGAAAAGGATTTAAAATCAAAGAAGATAAATTGGGCGAAGTAAAGATTGCAGACGAGGTGGTGGCAATCATTGCGGGACTTGCTTCTACGGAGGTGGAAGGCGTAAGTTCAATGGCAGGCAATATCACAAATGAGCTGGTAAGTAAACTTGGAATGAAGAATCTTTCCAAAGGAATCCGCGTAGACGTATCGGACGGGGTGGTACGCGTCGACGTGGCGCTGAATATCGCGTATGGCTATGCCATTCCGGATGTATCCGCAAAGGTACAGGAAAAAGTGAAGTCAGCGATCGAAAATATGACGGGACTTGACGTGTCCGGAGTCAATGTCAGGATAGCCAGTGTGGACATGGGGAAACGCAAGTAAGGGTGTCGGACGGCACCTTTTTTCTATAAGGAGAATCAAATGACAAGAAGAGAAATCAGGGAGCAGATTTTTCAGATTCTGTTCCGCATTGATTTTTACCAGGAAGCAGAATTTTTAGAGCAGCTGGATGAATATGCAAAAGAGCAGGAAGCGTCGGAGGCCGACGCGGCTTATATGCAGGATAAGATTCGTGCGGTTGCCGAAAAAGTGACGGAGATCGATGAAATGATCAACGCGGTTACCAAAGGATGGAAAACGGGGCGCATGGGAAAAGTGGATCTGACGCTGCTGAGGCTTGCCGTTTATGAAATTAAATTTGAAGAAGAGATCCCTACGGGCGTTGCAATCAACGAAGCGGTTGAGCTGGCAAAGAAATACGGAACAGACGGTTCGTTTTCCTTTATCAACGGCATTCTGGCAAAGATCGCATGAAACGGAACGCATATTCTGTCACACAGGTGAACGCATACGTCAGAAATATGTTTGCGCAGGATTTTATGTTGCGTTCTATCTGCATCAAAGGTGAAATTTCCAACTGTAAATATCATTCATCCGGTCATATTTATTTTACATTGAAAGATGACAGGGCGGCGATTTCCGCCGTTTTGTTTGCAGGAAACCGGGGAGGGCTTACGTTTCGGATGCGGGAAGGCGACCAGGTACTCGTGACCGGCTCTGTCGAAGTGTATGAACGGGACGGCAGGTATCAGCTTTATGCAAAAGAAATCGAACGGGACGGGGAAGGCAGCCTGTATTTGAAGTTTGAAGCGTTAAAGCGGGAACTTTTGGAGATGGGGATGTTTGCCGAAGAATATAAAAAGCCGATACCCCGATATATTCGCACGCTTGGGATCGTGACGGCGCCTACAGGAGCGGCCGTCCGGGATATCCAGAATATTGCTGCAAGGAGAAATCCATATGTGCAGCTTCTTTTGTATCCTGCCCGGGTACAGGGAGACGGAGCGGCGGAGAGTATTGTAAACGGCATCCGCGCATTAGATTGCATGGGCGTAGATGTCATCATTGCGGGAAGAGGCGGAGGCTCCATCGAAGACTTGTGGGCGTTCAATGAAGAATGCGTGGCGCGGGCAATATTTGAATGCCAAGCCCCCGTGATTTCTGCAGTCGGACATGAAACGGATACGACGATTGCTGATTTTGCCGCGGATCTGCGCGCGCCTACGCCTTCTGCGGCTGCAGAACTTGCGGTGTATGATATCTTTGAACTGTTGGAAGAGTTTTCGTATCTGCGTCACCGTTTGTGCAGCCGGATGGAGCAAAAGCGGGAAGCGGTAAAGAGCCGCTATCTGGAACTGTCGCATCTGGTTTGGGCAGGCAATCCTAAGAACAGGATTCATCAAAAAAGACAGTATGCCGTCAGTCTGGAGGAGAAGCTGCATCATACGATGCGGGAGAAACTGACGGAGCTGAAACATCGGACGGGAATGCTTGCCGGGCGTTTAGACGGCGTATCTCCGGCAAAGAAATTAAGCCAGGGACTTGCATATGTAACGGATCAAAACGGAACGCGGGTCGGCGATGCGGCGGGGGTTCGTCCGGGGGAGACTATCGGCATCCGGTTTCGGGACGGAACCGTTTCGGCGAAAGTTTTGGAAGTAAACGCGATACCGGAAGAGACGGAAAGGGAAAGGAATGGCAGAGGAAAAGGAAATTTCTTTAGAGGAATTGATGGAAGAAATCGAGACGATTTTGGATAAAATGGAAGAGAAAGATCTTTCGCTGGAAGATTCATTTCGGTTATATGAAGACGGAATGAAGAAGCTGAAGCTGTGCAGCGATAAGATCGACCAGGTAGAAAAAAAGATGCTTGTGATCAGCGGCGAAGGCGGATTGGAAGTATTTGAGTAGCGGAGGGCGCGAAGATGAATATACAGCTAGAGATTGAGCAGAGGATACAGGAAATCGAAGCGGTCCTGAAAAAATATCTGCCCAAAGAAGAAGGATATCAAAAGACGGTTCTGGAGGCGATGAACTACAGTGTACTGGCGGGCGGCAAGAGGCTGCGCCCGATGCTGATGTTTGAGACCTATCGTTTATTCGGCGGCAGCGGACGGATCATAGAGCCTTTTGCCGCGGCGATTGAAATGATACACACCTACTCTTTGGTTCATGACGATCTTCCGGCAATGGATAACGACGAATACCGCCGGGGAAAAAAGACGACGCACGCCGTTTACGGGGAGGCTATGGGTATTTTAGCCGGAGATGCGCTGCTGAATTTTGCCTATGAGACTGCGGCGGAAGCGCTTACGATGGAAGAAGGAACAAAGACTGCGGGAAAAGCCTTTGTGATCTTGGCAAAAAAAGCCGGCGTATACGGAATGGTCGGCGGTCAGACGGTAGATGTGGAGTCGGAAGGCTGCGATATTTCAAAAGAAAAACTGGATTTTATTTACCGGCTGAAAACAGGAGCGTTGATCGAATCGGCTATGGTAATCGGCGCTGTTTTGGCGGGCGCAAAAGAAGACGAGCAAAAGACGGTGGAACGGGCGGCTGGTAAGATCGGACTGGCGTTTCAGATTCAGGACGATATTTTAGACGAGACAAGCTCCCTTGCGGTTCTGGGCAAGCCGGTAGGCAGCGACAGGAAAAATAAAAAATCCACGTATGTTGCATGGGAGGGAATCGAAAAAGCCGGCCAGGAAGTCAAACGGCTGTTTGCAGAAGCGATGGAAGAGCTGGATTCGCTTTCTTTGGACCACCCGTTTTTGTCTGAATTATTACGATATTTAATACATCGGGAAAAATAGAGGTGCCGTGTATGGTATTAGATAAGATAAAGCAGGAGAATGATATTAAGGCATTGAGTAAAGAGGAATTGCCGGTTCTGGCGGAAGAGATCCGGGAATTTCTGATACAAAAAATATCGGTTATGGGCGGACATTTAGCTTCCAATCTGGGAGCAGTGGAATTGACGATGGCGCTCCATCTTGCGTTTGAATTGCCAAAAGATAAAATTATATGGGATGTAGGACATCAGTCTTATACGCATAAAATTCTGACCGGACGCAGAGAGGGATTTGATCAGCTGCGGAAATTCGGCGGAATGAGCGGTTTTCCCAAAAGGAAAGAAAGCGCCTGCGACTGCTTTGATACCGGTCACAGTTCGACATCGATTTCGGCAGGTCTCGGCTATGCGCAGGCCAGGCAGATCAAAGGGGAAGACTATAAGGTGATTTCCGTAATCGGAGACGGCGCGCTCACTGGCGGCATGGCGTTTGAGGCGCTGAATAATGCGTCTCGCATGCGCTCTAATTTTATGATTGTCTTAAACGACAATAAAATGTCGATTTCGGAAAATGTCGGAGGGCTTTCCAGGCATTTGAATTTTCTGCGGACAACGGAATCGTATCAGGAGATTAAGACGGGGGTTGCCAATTCTTTAAGTAAGATTCCGGTCTACGGAGAGCGGATCGTTGAGAAAATCCGGAAGACAAAGAGCGGAATCAAGCAGTTGATCGTACCGGGAATGTTGTTTGAAAATATGGGGATTATGTATTTGGGACCCGTGAACGGGCACGATATCACCGGAATGGCGAAGGTATTCCGTGAGGCATCCAAATACCAGGGTCCGGTATTGATTCATGTGCTTACCCGAAAAGGGAAAGGATATCTTCCGGCAGAACGCCATCCGGCTAGATTTCATGGGGCGGAGCCGTTTCATATAGAAACGGGACTGCCGCAGAAAAAACGGGAAAAGGCCAATTATACGGACGTATTTTCGACGGTGATGTGCAAATTGGGCAGTCGGAACGAGAATGTCGCTGCGGTAACGGCAGCCATGGCGGACGGGACCGGTTTAAAAAGATTCGGCAGACAGTTTCCGGACCGTTTTTTCGACGTCGGGATTGCGGAGGAGCATGCCGTTACGTTTGCCGCCGGGCTGGCGGCTGCAGGATTAAAGCCTGTCGTGGCAGTGTATTCTTCGTTTTTGCAGAGAGCGTACGATCAGATTCTGCATGATGTCTGTATTCAGAATCTTCCGGTCGTATTTGCCGTTGACCGGGCGGGTCTGGTCGGAAGCGACGGAGAAACGCATCAGGGGATCTTTGATCTTTCTTATCTTTCTTCGATTCCGAATATGACGGTTTTGGCGCCGAAAAACAAGTGGGAGCTTTCGGATATGATAAAATTTGCCGCGGATTTTCCGGCTCCTGCTGCAATCCGTTATCCCAGAGGGGAAGCGTATGACGGATTAAAGGAATTTCGGGAGCCGATCGTATATGGTAAAAGTGAGATGCTCTATAAAGAAAGCAAAATTGCGCTGGTGGCCATAGGCAGCATGGTAAAAACGGCGGCGGCCGTGCGGGAAGGGCTGCACGAACGGGGATATTCGGCAACGCTTGTCAACGCAAGGTTTGCCAAACCACTGGACGAAGAGATGCTGACGGGACTGGCGGCAGGCCATAAACTGATCGTTACCATGGAAGAAAATGTGATAAACGGCGGATTCGGAGAGCATGTGACGGAATTTTTCTCCAGCCGCAGACTTAAAAACCGCATATTGAATATCGCAATTCCGGATACTTACGTGGAACACGGAAATACGGAAATTTTGTGCAGGGAATTAAAACTGGATGCGGCAAGCATATGCGAACGCGTGATCCGGGAATATATATAAAAGAACAGGATAAGCAATGAAAGAGAGATTGGATCTATTATTGGTCAGCCGAAACTTAGCGCCGTCAAGGGAAAAAGCAAAGGCGATGATCATGGAAGGCAATGTATTTGTCGAAAATCAGAGAGAAGATAAAGCCGGGAGCATGTTTCCGAGCGATTGTAAGATTGAAATTCATGGAAGTACATTAAAATATGTCAGCCGCGGCGGATTAAAACTGGAGAAGGCGATCCTTCGTTTCGGTACTGCGCTGTCCGGTAAAATATGTATGGATATCGGCGCTTCTACCGGAGGGTTTACGGACTGCATGCTGCAAAACGGCGCCAAGAAAGTTTATGCGGTAGACGTAGGCTACGGGCAGTTTGCATGGAAGCTTAGAACCGACGACCGGGTGGTCTGTATGGAAAAAACGAATATCCGTTACGTGACGCCCTCTGATCTTTCGGACTGCCTGGATTTTGCGTCCGTAGACGTATCTTTTATTTCTCTTACGAAAGTCTTAGAGCCGGTACAAAAGCTTTTGACAGACGACGGGGAAATGGTCTGTCTGATCAAGCCCCAGTTTGAGGCAGGAAGAGAGAAAGTCGGAAAAAAGGGCGTTGTACGGGATAAGGACGTACACAAAGAGGTGATCACAAAAGTGGCGTCGTTTGCAAAAACAATCGGATTTGCGGTTCTGGATCTGGATTATTCACCGATTAAGGGTCCGGAGGGCAATATAGAATATCTGCTGTATATCAAAAAGAACGGGGAAGGAAGCGTAGAAGATGCCGATATTGACCGGACGGTGGAAGAGGCACATGCTGCGCTGGACAAAAAGAAATGAAAGATTTTTGCATCATCACCAATCCCTGCAAGGATAAGGATTACTGTCTGACCAAGGAAATGAAATCGCTGATCGAATTAAAGGGAGGAAGCTGCCAGGTGATCCGGGAGGGAGAAGAAATTCCGGCATCGGCGGAGGGTATTTTTGTGCTTGGAGGAGACGGGACATTAATCCGTGCCGCAGGTATTGCGTCAAAAAAAAATATTCCGCTCATCGGTGTGAATTTAGGACATTTGGGATATCTGTGCGAACTGGAAGAAAACACGATTTGTACTGCTATCGAAGAGATCATGCTGGGAAATTATATCATTGAAGAGCGCATGATGTTAAGCGGAGAAGAAGGCGCCGGCAGCAGCCCGAAGCGTTCTTCGGATCGGAAGAAGGAGGGAACGACCGCACTGAACGATGTGGTGATCTGCAGAAAAGGAGCGATGCAGCTGGTAGAGCTGATCGTATCCGTCAATGGGGAATATTTAAATACATACCGGGCGGACGGCATTATTATTGCAACTCCGACAGGTTCTACCGGTTACAGTATGTCGGCAGGCGGTCCGATCGTAGATCCGAAAGCACGCATGATACTCGTCACGCCGATCAATGCCCATAACCTGAATGCAAAGAGCATTGTCTTAGATGCAAACGACCATATTACGGTTGCGTTAAAAGGCAGGCGGCCGGTCAGAAACGAAAGCGTCGACGTAAATTTTGACGGGGAATGGGCATCTGAGCTGCTTCCCGGAGATTATGTCACGATCTGCGCCGCAAAGCAGAAAGCGAAAATCATAAAGTTAAGCAGGCTTAGTTTTTTGGAAATATTGAGAAGAAAGATGCAGGGTTATTGAATGAAATCGAAAAGACATACCAGGATTTTAGAGTTAATCCAACTACATGAAATCTCAACACAGGAAGAACTTTCCGACTATCTGAAAGCAGAAGGATATCAGGTGACGCAGGCGACCGTCTCCAGAGACATACGAGAACTGAAGCTGACAAAAGTTTCCATGGGAAACGCAAAGCCAAGGTATGCCGCAGTTGCAGAAAATACGGAAGATTTAAAAGAAAAATATAACCATGTGTTTCAAAACGGTTTTGTTTCGATGGATATGGCGCAGAATATTCTGGTGGTAAAAACCGTATCTGGCATGGCGATGGCGGTAGCCGCAGCGCTGGACGCCATGGAATGCCATGAGATTGTCGGAAGCATTGCCGGAGACGATACGATCATGTGCGCGGTTCGTACGACAGAGGATACCGTAACGCTGATGGAACGTCTGAAAAAAATTGTTGAGGATACCTAAAGGAGAATCTATGTTACAAAATTTATATGTCAAAAACCTTGCGTTGATCGATGAAGCCGAAGTGGAATTTCAACCGGGGCTTAATATCATGACCGGAGAAACGGGAGCCGGAAAATCGATCATTATCGGTTCTGTCAGCCTTGCACTGGGAGGAAAGCTCCCGAAAGAAATGATCCGTAAGAACGCGCCGTACGGCTTTGTGGAGCTGACATTTTCCGTTACGGATGAAAAATTAAAACAAACGCTTCAGACGATGGATATTTTTTTGGAAGACGACTCCCTGATTTTAAGCAGAAGAATGACAAACGGAAGAAGCGTTTCAAAGATCAACGGAGAAAGCGTTCCCGCTTCCAAAGTAAAAGAAGTAGCGGGGCTTTTGATTGACATTCATGGACAGCATGAACATCAGTCGCTGCTGGTGAAGAAAAATCATCTGAATATTCTGGATGCGTATGCGAAAAACCGTCTGCAGAAAGAAAAGGATCTGTTAAAAGATGCGTTTGAAATTTATAAAAAATGCAAAAAAGAGCTGGAAGAAGCAAGCCTTGACGCCGCGGAACGGGAACGGGAAATTTCTTTTCTGGAATATGAAATAAACGAAATAGAAGAAGCGGCGCTGCTTAGCGGCGAAGACGATCAGCTGGAGGCGGATTATCGGAGGCTGCTGCACGGGCAGAAGATCATGGAAGCCGTTTCCGGCGCATATGAAAAGACAAGCGAAGGGTTTGGGTCTGCGACAGAACAGATTTCTCATGCGCTGAAAAATTTGTCGGGCGTATCCGAGTATGATGAAACGTTAGCGGGGTTTGAGAACCAGTTAACGGAAATTGACAATCTTTTGAATGATTTTAACCGGGAAATCGCAGACTATATTTCAGATACGTCTTTTGACGAAGAGACGTTTGCAGAAACGGAACGGCGCCTGGATCTGGTCAACCATCTGAAGGCGAAATACGGATCTACGGTCGATGAAATATTAAAAGAATGCGGCAGGAAAAAAGAGCGCCTGGAAAAGCTTGCCGATTATGACGCTTATCTGAATCGCCTGCAGCAGGAATTTAAAACGAGCGAACAGGAAGTGAAACGGTACTCGGATCTTGTTTCGGACATTCGAAAAGAAGCTGCCGGTGAGCTGACACAGGCCATCATCAGCCAGCTGAAAGATTTGAATTTTCCGGATGTTTCCTTTTCCATGGATTTTAAAAAAATGGATCGTTTTACGGCAAACGGCTATGACGACGCCGAATTTCTGATTTCTGCAAATCCCGGGGAACCGCAGAAATCATTGGAAAAAATTGCCTCGGGCGGAGAGCTTTCCAGAATTATGCTGGCAATGAAATCCGTTCTGGCGGATACGGATGCGGTCGGCACGCTGATCTTTGATGAAATTGATACCGGAATCAGCGGAAGAACGGCGCAGATGGTGTCGGAAAAAATGAATGCGCTCGGCAGAAGCCATCAGATCATATGCATCACGCATCTGCCGCAGATTGCAGCTATGGCGGACAGCCATTATGTCATTGAAAAATCGGTAGAAAACCAGACGACGATATCGACAATCCGTCCGCTTTCCCAACAGGAAAGCATCGGAGAGCTTGCCCGGATGTTAGGCGGCGTAAAAATTACGAATACCGTATACAAAAGTGCAGAGGAAATGAAAGAATTGGCAGCAAATACAAAAAAAACATTGGGTGAACGATAGAAATCCGTACATACTAAGAGGGATACAAACGACTTGTATCCTTCTTTTTTTGCATGTAAATCATGCAAATGCTGAAAAACTGCCGTCCGCCGGCTTTTTTTCTGCCTGAGTTTTTAAGCGGAGAAAGCGGCGTATTCTGTCGGTATTTTTTACGGAAAGGGGTTTTATCAAATGTGTTATCATAAATTTCAAAGGCACAGGAAACGATGGTTTCTAGCGGCTTTTGCCTGTTTTTTGCTGTTTGCGGCAAACCTGCTGTATGATTCCATACCGGATGAAATCTATGCGGTGTACGGGGAAGACGAACACGTCGAATTTCCCGTTCCGGTTACGGTGGAAAAGAAAGAATCCAGCGTTCCGGTGTTTCGGGATCACACACAGGCCAAGCAAACCAGTTACATTGGGCAGGACTATCTTCTGACCTGTAAATTTTTAAATCTGATTCCTGTAAAAGAAGTGTCCGTACATGTAGTGGCGAAAGATTATGTTATGCCTTCCGGAAAGCCGATCGGCATCTATACGAAAACCAGCGGCATTTTGATTATCGGAACCGGGAAAGTAACGGCGTCGGACGGATTAAATTACGAACCTGCCGATCAGATTGTTCAGGGCGGAGATTATATTCTGACCGTAAACGGAACCGAGGTTTCCGAAAAAGAAGAATTGGTCGATCTGGTGAACGCATCCGGCGGCAATCCGGTTGTGCTCGGGATTCTGCGTGATAACGAAACGATAGAGGTTAAGATAGAGCCGATCCCGTTAAAAGACGGTACGTATAAGCTCGGCATCTGGGTCAGAGACGATATGGCGGGCGTGGGTACGATGACTTATATCAGACAGAATCTGGAATTCGGGGCTCTTGGGCATCCGGTCAGCGACGGCGATACGGGAAGCATGATCCGGCTGGCGGAGGGAGCCGTTTATGATACCGATATTGTAGGAATTGTCAAAGGCAAGGACGGTACGCCCGGAGAACTGACGGGGGTCATCAATTATAAAGAAGAATACTGCCTTGGGACGATCCGGGAAAATACCAAAACAGGGATTTACGGAACACTGAACCGGATTCCGGGGGAGATGGAAGACGCCTATGTAGAAGTGGGAATGAAGCAGGAGATTCATACGGGCGAGGCGTATATTTGTTCTGCTTTGGACGGCGACCTCCGGCAGTACCGGATTGAAATTGACGAGATTGATTTCAATCATCAGGAAGAAAATAAAGGCATTTTATTTCATGTAACCGACGAAAAGCTGCTGAATGAAACGGGCGGGATTGTGCAGGGCATGAGCGGAAGCCCGATTTTGCAGGATGGGAAAATTATCGGGGCGGTGACGCATGTGTTTATATCAGACGCGACCAAAGGGTATGGGGTGTTTATTGAGAAGATGCTGGAGCATTGACAAAGGCAGCATAGGAGCAAAAGAAGAGTGAGATCCTGGAAGTTTTATTTGCTGGAAGCTCGCTCTTCTTTTGCTGTCTGGCATAGGGAAAAATAAGAATATCTGTAATTGTAAAATCCTGTATTGAAAAACAAACAGTCTTTTGATACAATAAAATTTATAAAATAAGCAAATCATACATTTGAAAGGTGAAAAAAATGGATTTCAATCATGAGATAAAAGAGTTTTTGGACGTTATAAGGAAGGAGAAAGGAGAAGCAACTAAAAATACATATAAAAGTAAAATATATGCATTTTATGAATTTGTTTTATTAGAACTTAGAGAGTCAGATGTTACCTATATTTGTTTCTTAAATGTTATGAGTAAGGATAAATTATTACAAGGTGTTGAATATTATGTGAAAGCCGGTAATCTGAAAAGCAGAGCTGCAGTAGATGTATACTTTTCTGTATTGGGGAATTTCTATAAATTTCTTTCAA
>OFGO01000354.1_pt1 | contig 44099 bp, 45 predicted proteins | sample 1521761 | NCBI WGS metagenome assembly OFGO01 (sample SAMEA3504128, study PRJEB24116) | mouse gut metagenome | biome: mouse gut; feature: mouse-associated habitat; material: faeces | place: Denmark | collected 2011
TGGTCATCCGGCAAAATCGAGTCGACTTTGGAAGAGATAAGTTTACGGGCTACTGTCATGCGCCAATCATTGATGCCTTAACGGATGACCGACAACATATAGATATGCGGGGTTGCCGCTATACAGCCCCGCCACTCACCTCCACGTGTTCTGTAGTGTGTCAGTCTTATAGGAAAACTATATCAGGAAATTCAAAACAGCGAAAGACCGAGACGGGTTTCATGACCGCATTGGTGCCTTTCGCAGAAAGGCGGATTATAGATATGGATATAATCTGGGAAGAGATAATCAAGGATATAGATGCAGCATATATGAATTTGCTTTATCCACTTAATCAATATATGCGGGAGTCCTTTTCAGAATTGGATTTGGTTATCGATGACAGATGTAATGTCAGTTCTGCCGGGGTAGAAATAGAAAAGATTGGGCAGGAAAGTCAAAGAAGATCTCATGCGGATAGCAGTAATATAGGTTATGGTAAAAAATTTGGTGAAGGAAATCTATCGAATTTAGAGAGTATTGGCCGTAGGCAAAATTCAGGATTATTGGATGCAATTTTAAATTTATTCAAAAGTAAGCGCAAAAAGGAACAGGAAGAACATGAACGGTTGCTTCGGGAAGTAGACGCATATAATGCAGATGTATCACAGCGGATTGAGGAAGAAATTAGAAGATGCCAGGATGCAAGAACCGATGCCAATGCGGCAATAGATAAGATGGCAAGACAATTGAGGCTTGTCTTGTCAGATGAAATTAAAGAAAAATTTGACCGGGTTCAAATGACCATTGATAATGCTATTCAGGAGCAGGTGCAATGGGGTGAAGAAATAGATTCCGCTTTGCATGCGTGTAGAGATTTAAAAGATAAAATTTATGAATTACGAAGAGAGATAGGATAAAAGATTATGGGGAATTTGATCAATAATAAGGAGATAAAATTAGTACGCCAGCACATGGGGGAAGAAGCGGCTGGGCGTTGGGAAGGATTGGAAAAGAAACAAGAAAATGCCGATGTTATCACCATTGCAAATACCGGGTTATATAGTTCGGGAAAAAGCAGTCTGTTCAATGCCTTATTAGACCAGATTGATAATATGAGATTTCCTGTGGGAGCCATACCTACTACAAAATCTGGTGACAGAGAAAAACTTTCGAGATTTGTGGAAATTATTGATACGCCGGGTATTGATGCTACCTATGAAGATGACAATGTTGCAGTCAGTATGCTTATGGAATCTGATATCATCTTGATAACACACAACATTAAAACGGGCATGCTGAATCAAAGTGAATATACCTGGATACAAAATATTGTGAAAAATGTTGGTAAAAGTGAGTTGGCAAAGAGGCTGGTTTTTATATGTACATGGATTGATGAAGTAACAGATGAAGCAGACAGGAAAAAAGTAACAAATGAGTTGAAAAGGCAGCTTAATGAGATATTGAACGTGGAAATACCATTTTGGGAGGTGTCCGCAAAAAGATATTGTGTTGCCAGAAAAAAGGAATCTGAAAAATTAATTATGGCAAGCAATATTCCTCAGTTTCGAGTCTGGTTGCTGGATAAGGCTGAGGAATACAGGAATACTGCAAGTGCGAACAGAAAGCAGGAGGTTTTGGATCTATGTGTTGTTTCGCGTGATATATTGATGAAAAAGAAATTGGATTACGATATAGAATATGAAAAAATAAAGAAGGAGATCGAAAGACAATTTGTACCAAAACAACGATCTTGGGACATGATTCTGGAAAACTTTAAGGAGATGAAGAAAACGGTTCAGAATAAACTGAGGTCGTTAAAAAAAGAAGAATATGACAGATATGGTTTTTTTGAACAACAGATAAAGAGCATGTAAGGAGGATAGCATATGGCTGTATTGTTTGCAGTTGGCGGCGCTTTCATAGGCGGGCTTATTGTTGATACTTTGACGGACGATTATTTTCACAGTGATTATAGTGATTATAGTGATTATGATGATTATGATGATGCGGAGACAAGACGGCTTAAAAGAATCGAGACTTTAAAGAGAGATACTGAATTTGCAGCACAGAATTTTTCTGAATATAAGAAATATACTGTAAATCCGGAACTTGAAAGTAGTAGCTTAAAGGCTGAGACAGCAATGAATGTGTCAGCTGCGGCAATGGATAAGGATGTCAAAAAGAAATTACAGAAACAGATAGATGATCAGCTATTAAAAAAAACAGGAGTGTTAAGACAAGAATTAGAAGAAATAGATAGTTTACTTTTAAAAATAGACAAAATTGAGAAGGAGAATGCGGAATGAATAGTATAGGCTCTATTAATTCTTTTGTAGATACAATGTTGGAAAGCAAAGCACAATTTGAAAATATTAAAGCTTCGTTTGAACAAAAAAGTGATTTATTAGATGATATTATCAATAATTTCAGACAGGAAATTGAATCGATCCTGAATGTAAAGATTTTGGTTGAGGACGAAGATATGCAGAGACTGTATAATGGAGCCTCTGATGAACTGGTAAAAATGCTTAAGGGCGTGACAAACAGCATTGAAAATATACAAAAAGGCATGAAGTTTATTACAGATTATGAACAATCCTTTAATGTGGTGGTTTTTGGCAAGGTTAAGGCGGGAAAGAGCTATCTGGGTAATTTTATCATGGGAAATGTAATCAGAGATTTGGGCATATCTTCTTCGTACGATAAGTTTGAAAGGCCAAAGGTTGAGGTGTATGATCGGGGAAATGTTTCTACACGCGAAAAATTATCAGAGATTTCGGAAGAAGGAAATGAGGGGTTTCGGGTTGATCCCAACGAGGCAACCAGTGCAATTCAACTTTTTAAGCTCGGTGGAATGACTTGGTTTGATACACCCGGGATAGGGAGCGTTACCTGGGAAAATGAGATGTTGGCCAAAGATTATGTAGATAATGCAGATCTTATTGTGTATACCAGCAATTCAGATGCAGCTGGTACGCGGCAGGATTTTACAGAAATGAAGGCATTATATGAAAAAGGGAAAACTTTTCTTCTCTTATTAACACAATCGGATGCTGTAGAAGAGGATTGCGACGATGACGGTGAGATTGTCAGCGTTATTTTACCGAAATCAGATAAAGACCGTATGGATACGGAACTTTATATGTGTAATACTTTGCGGGATATTGGAATTCCCAGTCTTTCACAAGGAAAGGAAATTTTGACTGTATCTACCAAACTGGCATTGACAGCGTTGGAAAATCATGATGAGGAAATGTTCCAAGCCAGCAATATTGGTAAACTTTTAGATATCCTGAAAGAAATCACAAAGAATGAGGGGGCTGCTTTAAAACGCAAGACGCCGGGGAATCGAATCAATGCAACGGTCAATGATATAATAGATAAGTTAGGACAGAGTAACTCTAAATTAGAAGAATACAGGCGGAGTTTATTGGATAAAAAGCAAAGTCTGTCGGAGCGAAGTGATGAGCTTTTAGTGCAGATGCAACATCAATGTCTGACGAGGATTAACAGAATAATCCGTCAGAAAAGTAATGAGGTGGAAGGTAATGGAAGTGCTATTACCGGCGAAGCACTGACGCAGATGTTGAGTGAAGAAATATGTAAAGTATTGCGGGAAACATGTATTGACGAATTTTCAGAAAGCTGTGATATTTTATCTCAATATACAGAGAAACTTCAGCTTGAGAATGTTGGAGAACTAAAAATGAGAACTGATGAAATTACATATACTCTTCATAAAGTTGTCAGAGTATCAAGGGATCCGGAAGGACTTTGGGAGCACGTATGTTCATTTTTTGGAAAACAATATTATAGAAGTGATGTTAAAGACGTTGAGAAAAAGTCTATGGTTAAATTGGGAGTGAATGAACAACAAATACAGACGCTTGCCAAAGATCGTCTGGCAGAACTTTTTGAGTCGGAAGTACCTGATATGATGAAGAAAATATGTGACTACATCATAAAGCCCATTATGGAAATGCATGAATTGGCAGAAGAATATATTGAAAATGCAATATCCGGATTGGAAAAAATAAAATGTTGACTTTAATCTTAAAAGTTACAAATGCCTGTAATATGAGTTGTCAGTATTGCTCGGTTGGAGATAAATCAGATTTTGTTATAATGTCAGAAGATGAAATGGACAAAGCGTTTGAATGGTTTTGCAATTATGCTAAAGACAGGAGAGAGAAGAAAGTTTCCATAATTCTTCATGGTGGGGAACCTATGTTGGTTCCAGCAGAGCAATATGATCGATCTTTGAGAAAAATGCTGAATAACTACAGCGATATCCAGTTTACATTTAGAATTCAGACGAACGGTACAATACTTAGCGACACCTATCTTGCATTGTTTCAAAAATATGCATTCCATGTCGGTATTTCATTAGATGGATTAGATAGTGTACATGACAGGCAAAGAAGAGATATATTCGGAAGAGGAACTTTTGACTTGATATTCCGAAATATTCGTAAGCTGCAATCAGATAATTTACCGGTGTCGTCACTTATGGTTTTGACGAAGAATTCTTTAAACGCGGATTATGGATATCTGGATTATCTGTCTGAATATTATATACCTGTTAAAATAAACCCGCTGTTAAAAATAGGGAACGCACTGGTGCATGAGGAATTATGTCTTGATGAAGGGGATTATGGACGATATTTAATTGATTTACATAAATATGTATTAGAGCAGGAAATAGGGATTCACATCTCACCATTGGCGGAATTGCAACAAGCTATTATTCATGAAGCTGAACCACGGGGGTGCGTATTTCATGGGTCGTGTAGTAATAGTTTTATTTGCATAGATCAGATGGGAACATTGTATCCATGTGGAAGGTTTGCAGACCAGCATAAATGTATTTTAGGAAATATCTATGAAGGAATTACAAAAGAAGGAAAAAGGATACAGGAGAATTTGTATGCAAGAAGATCACATAAACTTCCAGAGAAGTGCCAAAGTTGTAAATATATAAAATTATGTCATGCGGGCTGTAGTGCAGTTACCGAAGTTGGGGAAACAGGGCAGCCAAGTGTGATGTGCAAAGATTACTGTATTCTGTTTGATTATCTATATGGAGAAGGATTAAGAAAGTATAAAAAGTATCTTTTGAAGAAGAAGGAACAAATTGAAAAACAAATTTTGACATTTAGGAATGCATATGAGTTATGAATTATTACTTATGAACATTGCAAGGAATGCATCTGAGCGTTTACCTCATTTCCGCGAGTGCCTCGGGCAACATCTTATTGCTTCTTATGTAGAGCAATATGGATATAGTGTAAGGGTATATTCGGGGGATGTATTGGAATGTGAAAAGGTTCTTTGCAGGGAAATAGAATTTCATAAAGTTCGTATGATAGGGTTTTATATAGGTGCGGATACATTATCCGTAGTAATAAATGTGATTAAATGGCTGAAAAAAAAGTATTCTGTGACGGTTTTTGTAGGCGGGCCAGAAGCATATGCTACGGGAAAAGATTTCTTGAAAAGCTGTCCGTGTGATTATGTAATTCCGGGAGAAGGCGAGAAGCCTGTATTAGGGCTTTTAAAGTATGTAATAGATGGTTATGGTGTTCTTAAAAATATACGGAGCCTGAGATATTGTGATGATACTGGAACTTATTATGAAAACGCGTTGGAGGAGCCGATTCAGGATTTAGATTCTCTGCCATTTCCAAAAAGAAAGAATAGTTTGAATAAGACTTTTCGGATGAATTCATCAATTGGGATTTTGACGGGGAGAGGGTGCCCTTATCACTGTAGTTTTTGTTTCGAAGGAGCTACATCGAAATTGGTACGTTTTCGTAGTGTAAAAAATGTCATTGCGGAGATAGAAGAGGTACATAAAGAAAATCCAAATTTGAAATGTGTAAATGTGTATGACGATACATTTACATTACAGCGGCAGAGAATAGAAGAATTTTGTAAATATATGAAGAGGAAGGGGCTATTGTGGACCTGTGAAGGTCATGTAGCCAGAATCTGCCATGAACCGGATCTTATGAAAAAAATGGTAGAGAGCGGCTTGATTGCAATGCAGATCGGAATAGAGAGCGGAAGCAGGAAAGTGCTGGAAGCGTATAATAAGAATACAACGCCGGAGATGATACAGAAAGCAGTAAGTATTTGTAAGCAGGCAGGCCTTATTACACTGGAAGGAAATTATATTATTGGCGGGGCATTTGAGACGGAAGAAACGATACATGAAAGTATAGAGCATGCCAAAAGTCTTTTGGAGATAGGACGGGGCATGATAGAATTAAGTACTGTATTTTTTGCACCTTATTGTGGTACGCCGATTACTAAAAATCCAGAAAAATTTGGTATTACAATAGAGAAAGAGTTGAATAAGCATATTGTTTTCACTATGCGTGATGCGGTCGTGACTACAAATGGTATGTCAACAGAGCAGATTATAAAGGCCAAGCAAAAGTTTGATGAAGAAATAACAAAAAAGTATTATTTAGAGGCAATAAAGTGTACAAAAACGGAATTGCTCAGGGGCGCAAGCCGTAATAATCGTCAAATGCGGATTAACCCTAACTGGTGTATTGCATGGGAGAGATATTCTTATCTAAAAAATTTTATGAGGCATTTTGATATACGCGAGCAAACAATAGATAGCCATAAGTTCCCGGTTAGAACAGTCAGCGAATACATTTATAAAGAGGATGTATTGTTGGCTGGTGATGTAAAACTACAGGGGATGGATGCGAAATATGTAGTATGGGCAGATGGAAGGCGCTCAATCTGTGAGATTGCAGAACAAGAGGGAATAGTTCTTGAGCAGGTGCTCGATAAATATACAGAATTGAATGAGAAGGGTTATGTTTATTTTTCTAAATTTTAGAGAGGTATAAAATAAGATGAGCTTGGCACTTGTATTTGCGGGAGGTGGAGGAAAAGGCGCATATGAAATAGGGGTTTGGAGAGCGCTTAAGGAATGTGGGCTGGAGGATTCTTTTAAGAGTGTAATCGGTACTTCGGTGGGGGCATTGAACGCTGCATTGTTTGGACAACAAAATATTGATACAGCGATCAGGATATGGAAGGAAATCTCACCTGGCAAAATGTTGGTCTCTAATGTCGATGGAAGGGGTGCTATTACAAGCCAGGCGGGATTGAAGAGTTTGTTGCAGGCAAATATGACTGGAAGATTACAGAAAAATGTATATGTTTGTTGTTCAAGGGCCGAGACGACGAAGAATATATTGGAAGATTTATTTTCAGAGGGAGAATCACTTTATTATAAAAGTAAGGATATCGTTGGAGTAAATCTGACAGAAAGAATTTTTCCTGAATATAAAAAATTGAATGATTTTTCGAAAAGTAAGCAAATAGAATATTTGCTCGCGTCTGCTGCCCTTCCTGTAGTTTACGATCCGATTTATATTGATGGGAAAAAATATAGAGACGGCGGGATTATAAAGGATCATAATATACCATATCCAAAGGCTTTTGAACTTGGTTATCGCAAGGTTTTAGCTGTAAGTTTAGAAAAAGAGATTTCAGGAGTCAAAACCTTCCGACAAGGACAAGTATATATATTGAGTCCTTCACAGTCATTGGGGAATACATTTGATGGTACCATTGATTTCGATGCACAAAATGCCATTTGGCGTATGAACCTTGGATATATGGATTTTATGAAACATAAAGAAGATATTTTGTCTTTTTTGAAGCAGGTAGAAATATCGACCAAAATACCAGATCATATAAGAAAAAAGATCAAAAAAATGGTCTAGAGGAGAAAATACATATGGTTACATTCATCCCACCCTATCCAGGTGAAGAAATATTCCCTGGGCTTGCCCAAACATCAATCCAAAATCTATGGAGAAATCGATTTTGTGGTAGTCTGCGACAGAGGTGTTGCATGTCTGGAGGTCAAGGGAGGGCGCATCGAGTGTCGGGATGGACAATGGATATTCAAAGACCGGTACGGTGAGGTTCTCAAATAATCCTCATGTGAAAAATATTCTTGTAGCCTGTGGCGTAGTTTTTCCAGATATTTATTTTGCGGCCTCTTCACAGGAGATTATTCCTGAGATTGTCTATGATGCCAAGACAATGTCTGTTACGGAATATATGAAGGGATGCTTTCTCAGACGGATGTTGTTGTAAACGTGTTGGGCAGTGATGCGGAAGAGAAAAAAGATACACCGGAATATGCAGCAATCCAGAGCTTTAAAGGGCTGGATTCTAAGATTGTTATATTATTTGGCATGAAAAAAATGTTCGAGATAATAATTTTTCAAAATATATTTATATTGCAGGAACCCGGGCAAGAACATTACTGTATGTGATGGAATCTAAGTGATTTTGGAGTAAAGGAGCGGTTTTATGATAGCGCATAAATCTTCTAAAAACAACCGCATTCTCAGCCTGTATGTCAGCCTGTGCGAGGGAAAGGTGATCAATAAATCAGAAGAAGCAAAAAGATTCAATGTAGACGAGCGCTCTATCCAGCGTGACATTGATGATATCCGGGCATTTCTGGATGAACAGAGAACAGGAGACTTTGCAGACAACCGCACGATAGAATATGACCGCAGTAAAAAGGGGTTTATCATGGCCGGGGAGGAAGGGTCCCTGATGTCGAACAGTGAGATACTGGCGGTGAGTAAGATCCTGCTGGCGAGCCGTGCTTTTACCAAACGGGAGATAGGAAGTATCCTAAAGAAAATGATAGGAGGCTGTGTCCCGTTGAAAAACATGCAGCTGGTCAAGGAACTGCTTTCCAATGAGCGGTTCCATTATGTGGAGCTTCATCATAAAAGCTGTATTCAGGACAAGCTGTGGGAGCTGGGAGCGGATATCCAGGAACACAACCTGGTCGAGATCACTTATGCAAGGGCGGAGCATACAGAAGAGACGATTACACGCCTGATCGAGCCGATGGCACTTCTCTTTTCTGAGTACTATTTCTATCTGAACGCATTTATTGTAGAAAGACAGGCTGATGGAAGCTGCAAGCACAAGTATAGTTACCCGGCTATTTTCCGCATTGACAGGATCAAGACTTACAGTAAAGCGGGGGAGAAATTCCGGGTATCCTATGCAGACCGGTTTGAGGAGGGAGAATTCCGGAAACGGATCCAGTTCATGTATGCCGGGGAACTGATGCGAATTCAGTTGAGATTTTATGGAGAGAATCCGGAACCGGTGTTAGACAGACTGCCCACAGCGCGGATCATCGGGCAGAAAGACCACGAGTATACGATCAGTGCGGAGGTGTATGGAAAGGGAATCGTCATGTGGCTGTTAAGCCAGGGAAATAAGATCGAGGTGCTGCGCCCGGAAAGCCTGCGGCAGGAGATCAAGCAGAAAGCAGAGGAGATATTAAAGCTGTACAGTTAAATGTATAAGTCGGATTATCTGAAATGATATATAATAAACAGGAATAGAGATAAGAGTCCCGGAGAAAATACTCCGGGATTTTTGTGTCTGAAGATAAAATATGCTGAGAGTGACAGGAAGTGTCATGCACATATTTTATACTTGCTTTAGAAATACCTGAACAAAGGGTGGGAAAAGGGAAAGGAGACACTATGTTTGGAGGTCTGATTAATGCAGCAGAAAAAGAAGATAAGGATATTCTTATGAAGGAAAGCATGGATGATATCTGTGAAGCTCTGGAAAAGGAAATCCTGAAAAGCGATGCCGCCGATGAGGTGAAGCAGGACATGTTGATCCGGCTTAGAAAGCTGTGTGGTACAGAGACCAACATCATGCTGGTTGGCGCCACCGGATGTGGAAAGAGTTCTACGATCAACGCGTTGTTTTCCTGCAACCGGCAGGAGGAATATGTGGAAGCTGCCAAAGTCGGCAGCAGAGCAGATCCGGAGACAAGAGATATCGAGAGGTACAGGATCGGCAACCTGATCCTCTGGGACACTCCGGGACTTGGCGATGGGACGGAGATCGATGCGCACCACAGGGAAGTGATCACGGAGTTACTGCAGGAAGTGGATGAGGGAGAGGAGGGAGAAAAGACTGCCCTGATCGATCTGGTACTGGTCATCCTGGATGGCTCTACAAGGGATCTTGGGACATCTTACCAGATATTGAATGAAGTGATCATTCCGGAACTGGGAGACGATACAGGATGCATCTTAATTGCCTTGAACCAGGCGGACATTGCCATGAAGACAGGCAGGCACTGGGACTATGAAAAGAATGAGCCTGATGATACGCTCAAAGCATTTTTGGAGGATAAGGTAACATCCATACGGACGCGTATCAAAGAGGACACCGGACTGGATATCACACCTGTCTATTATTGCGCGGGTTACAAAGAAGAGTCTGGCGATGTGGTTTATCCTTACAATCTGTCAAAACTTCTTTATTACATATTAAACTCGCTTCCGGTGGAAAAGAGAGCGGCAGTTTTTGGCGGATTGAATACTGACGCAGAGCAATATGAATACAACGATGACGACATGGACTATAACGAGGGTGTGGTGGCGAGTGCCGACAGCATGGCTGATTATGTGGCGGAAGGGATCAACAATGGGGCAGTCGCAGGTTTCTGTATCCTTGGAGCACCGGGAGCAGCAGTCGGGATGGCGGTCGGCGCATTTGTCGGAGGCATCAAGGGCATTCTGAGCCATATTTTCTGGTAGCAGCGGATTTCCGGCAACAAGATAGAGCATAAACATAACCGGTGACAGGTATGGCTATAAGAAGATAAATATTTTAGCCGTAAATACATGGCAGAAAAGAGGAGGAAGAGACAAATGTTATTTAATTTATTAATGGGAGCTATGGACACAGCGATTGACGCATTAGAATTTGGGCCGGTGAAAGCGGCCAGGATCAACACAAGTTTTTGTCCGCAGGCGGAAAGGGATTATATCAGGCTGGACAGGGAGACAAAAGAGGCATTAGACAGAGCTTGTGAAGAGCCAGAAGAAATGAAGGCAGAAGAAAAGGAGCCGGAAGAGGATATTTCCCCGGTGCATGTGGATGACATTGTCCAGCACATGGAGGGGGTGATAAAAAATATTTTTTCTCCATCAGATAACCGCAGAATGGCGGGTGTCTGGCAGCTGAATGAAGAAGAGATGGAGGACGGGCAGCATATGTGATCCTTTACGAGGATTAATAGATACGCACAAAAAGAACAGAAGAGAAGGGAAATGTTATGTATAATCTGTTAAGATTTATAGATTCCCCGGATATCAGGGAGTACAACAAAGATACATATTTTACACCGGCGGAGTGGGCAGTGCTGATCGGGATGAGCTGCAGGCAGACGATGGAAGAAAAGACAGAAGCCCTGCAGTATCTTCTGGATCATTTTGATGAGGAAGCATTTATGGAGGAGAGCAGAAATATCGAACCTCGGATGCCGCCTGATCATATCGTGTTGCCCTCTAAAGAGATGACCGCCAGGACAGTGCAGTTATGGCAGGAGATACTGACGGACAGATACAACAGTGAGGGATTTCTGTATGCAGTAAAGTATGCAGAGAAAACAGAAGACGGGCACGATGATATATCAGATTACATCTTCTTTTCCGGATATGAAAAGGCATATGCGTATCTTGAACGTGAGAAACGGGTGTATCAAGAAGATGAAGATATGCGTGATATAGAGAGGACGGGCAGGATGTATCGGATCAAACTGGATGAAAAGGGACATCGCAGCGATAATGGTGACTGCTATCTATTTGATACGGATCTGCGGATCATAGATGTCCTGCCGTCTGTGGAAAGAGATTCTCTGTATGAGAATGGCAGGTGCATTCCATTGTTAAATGAGTATGAGTACCGGGTTTATGTACCGTTTCCATATCAGGCAGGGAATATCGTAAAAGCCGGGATCATTATGTCACGAAACTTATCATGGTAGGATCTTTGATGACTGGAAAAGAGCGGTGCCAGACCGTCCGATAAAAATTATACAAAGAAGAGGGAGGTTAGTAATGTTTTGTCAAAAGTGTGGGAAGCAGATTGAAGAAGGAAGTCAGTTCTGCCAGTATTGCGGGGTAAAAAATACAGCAGAGCCGGAAGTGGTGAAACAGGACGTTCCTGTCAAAAAGGAGAAGGTGAAGCGAAACAGGAAAAGAATGCCGGTTATCATCATAGCTGTATTAGTACTGATGATCCTGGGAGGAGTGATGTTTTCAGAAGGAGATGAATCTGCAGATACATCTCCTCACAATACAGAACGCATGAAAGATCTGGCTTTGTATGCAGACTATACAGAGGAAGAGCTGGTGCAGGAACTTGGTTATAAGAAAAACGAATTTGGTATGTATCCGGAAGAAACACATATAAATTTTCTCTTTACAGATGGAAAGATCTATATGATCAGGATCGACAGACCGGAAGATACCGGAATATCACTCTGGGGTGTAAATCTGAAGAACTCAATCGAAGAAGCAGATGCGGTTTTGGTAAGCAAAGGCTTTAGCTGTGAGGGATCTTTTGAAAGTGCGGAGCTATCCAAAGATGGTTCACTTGAAACCGTGGAGGTTACGGTAATTTCGTATATAGAAAGTGCAACGGGCTATCCATATTTTATCAGTACTGATGAGGATGGAAAGATTATTTCGTTATCTTACGCAATGGAAGCGGAGGAGCCGGTCTATGCGGAAGAAGTATTTGAGCCGGAGGAAGAAAGCAGGGATTTTGCAGCAGGGACTTTGACATACGGAGCCTATTCTTTTGACGATGGAACCGGGACAACAGGAACCGCAGAAGTTGGATTTTATACGGATATGGACGGCGATTATATATACATAGAATGTTGGAGAAATGACCGTGAGATTGTTTGTTTTACAGGAATTCTGGAAACGGTCGGGGAAAGCTGTTATGCATACTGCGAAGAAATTAACACAGGTATTATTGTTACTTTTGTGGATGATGGGTTATATGTGCAGATAGATGAATCTACTTTCACCGGAATAGATGATATGGCAGGATTTTATAGTCTTGACAGTGTTTTAAATCTGAATGAAGTGGGATAGTGCAAAAAGATCAAGAAACTCCAAAGTGTCAGAAATACATGAACGTGCAGGTATGAAGTGGTACGCTTTGGAAGCGCGATGGAAAATGTGTTACGGAAAAGATGAGATTATGAAGGAGATGAAAAAATGTTTTGTAAGAAGTGTGGAAAGGAATTAGCTGAGGAAGCAATATTCTGTCCTGTCTGTGGGACAAGGAAGGTGGAAATTCCGGACGGGAACAGCTTTCAGGATGCAGGTACAGATCCGGGCAGGATTGCGGCAGATGCAGAAGAGAAGTCAGGGGATTTAAAGTCAGATAAAAAGGAATCCGGTACAAATATTATTTCCAGGATATGGAACAGCCGGTTATTCTTGATGATAGCAGTAAAGTTCGGAAATGTACTTGAAATACTGGAAGGTGTCATCGGTCTTATATTGTCCAGATTTTTGTTCAAGGAGGGCGGTTTCTTGGGAATTGCATTTGGAATTCTTTTTGCTCTCGGCGGAATAGGCAGCTGTATCAGTGGTGTAATGTCATTATTATCCCGCTGGAAAAACAGCAGTGAGGATGAGACACTGGATGAGATCAGCATCAATAAGAAAAAAAGAAATCTGTGTATAGGAGTAGCAGGAATCGTGATCGTTCTGGTTGTACTTAAAAATACCGGCGGCGGGACATATTCTGTTGTAAAGGCTATTTCATTTGACAATATAGGATCGGAGACGATCGGGGAGATTGTAGACGAAAATATAAAGAGTCCGGAATGGTCGCAGAAGAAGTTGGACAACAGTTCTAAACTGGTATATGTGGAAGGGTATTGCCCAAGATATGGAGAAACGATCAGGATTGAGTTTTACTACGAAAAATTAAAAGACGGTTCCTATGAAGTGACATTGAATGGAATGTACTGGCCGGACAGTGGGGAAGAATTTGATACACTTGAGACTGCTGTAGCGTGGGCGGCGCTGTATGGTTACAGTGAATGATTTTTAAAGTTTCCTGCATAAAAATCTAATTTGGTGACTGTTATTATTCCCGCGAGCAATGAGCCAGGTTGGTATGCCGGGGGATTTCAGCCCAGTCAAAAAATAAATGTATGCATGAAAGAAAAGATATATATGAGGAAGAGACCGCAGCGGTCTCTTCTTTATTATGTTGCAGAGCCAGATGACTATATCAGAAGCAGACCATGTCCTGATGTATGGAGTCCTGCTCCTGCCGGATGACTGTGACCATGACTATGAGCCATATAAAAAGATGGTACATGCAGGCAATACAACACAGGTGGATCCAGAAGAGATTCTGTCATTTAACTTATACCGTTATGACAGGCATAAAGCGGAGATCGAGGAGACAGCTGTGTGATCGACGGCCGGCAGATACAGCCATACATGGTATTCTTTGGCCCCGGTTCTTTAGCGGCCCTTGCCTGTCCGATTTCCTTTGCGGGTTTCACTGCCTGTACTTTGAGGAGATGAATTTTTTCATATATTCATAATATTGATGTATATCAAAATGGAATATCGTGCGATCTTTTCTCACCTATGCAGTACGCAGACGGTACCTGTGAGAAACAGATTGATACGGTTGAGGCTGTAACAGACGTTTTTGCAGGAAAGTTGAATCTGGGTTCCAGGCAACATGCAGTACTCCGAGGTCATCCACTGAAAATCACATCATTTGAAGAACAAAGTGATATGAAAAAGAAAGAAAGGCCGAAACGGAATACTTGCAGGGTACAAAGGAACGTTTTTTCAGAAGTAGAGGGTTTTGGTTTTTAATTCTATTTCGGCAGGAATGAACGTTTTATACGGGGTTAAAGTGTAAAATGATGCATAAACTGTAAGAAGAATTTGTGATTTTTTATGGAGGGCAGTATGACGAAAGAAACCAAAGACATTATAACCGAAATATCGCTTATCTTAGTGCGTGAAAACCAGATTACATCCAGCGAACAGATCCGCATGCTGGAATTACTCAGGAGCGAGAAGATAGAGCGTTGATGAACGATCACCTGAGTTTTCTGCAAACAGTGCAGCAGGAGAAATTCTGCTGCGCTGTTTGTACAGAAATGGCGAAATGTTATTTCGACAATATATATATAAAATCAAGAAAGAAGGAACCCTGTGGAGAAACTGCGTGCAGTCATATATAATCGTTGCAGCACTGAGGAGGAATCCCAGAAAGATGCATTGATCAAACAGGTCCAGGAATCAAAAAACTGCATTGCAGAACAGGGCTGGGCACTGGTTGACGCTTATGTGGAAGCAAAAAGCGGCACAACGATAAAAGGCCGGAATGAATATAACCGTCTGTTTCAAGATCTGGAAACTGACAAATTTGATATTATCGTTATCAAGAGTCAGGACAGACTCATGCGCAACACCAGGGATTGGTATCTGTTCCTTGACCGGATGCAGCGGAATCGGAAACGTCTCTACATGTATCTCGATCATAAGTTTTACACACCCGATGACGCACTGATCACTGGTATCAAGGCGATCCTTGCAGAAGAGTACAGCCGCGAGCTGAGTAAGAAGATCAATAATGCTCACCGCAACCGGCAGAAGGAAGGAAAGCATTTCATATTAACGAATCAGACCTACGGATACCGCAAAATATCGGATAAAGGTATAGAAATTGACGAACAGGAAGCCGGGATGATAAAAATGATCTTCGAACTTTCAGCTAACGGTTACGGAACACACTGCAGCGCAGAGATTCTCTATCGGAATGGCTATTGTAACCGAAGCGGAAAGATGATAAGCCCTTCTCTGATCAGAAATATTATCAGAAACCCTATCTACAAGGGGACAGTCATCCAGAACAGACAGCATTATGATTTTGAGAGCAAGCGGATCTATAAGAACCCTGAGACAGAGTGGATCGTACATGAAAACGTCATACCGGCTATTATTGATGCAGATCTGTTTGAGCGGGCGAATCAAGGGCTGGATAACAGAAGACAGGAGGGCAACAAAGGCGGAGTCTATAGAAAAGGAAGCAATCCCGGTAAGTATGATCTTACCGGGAAGATAGTCTGCGGATTGTGTGGCAACCCATTTTACCGTACTGTGCGCCAGAATAAAAGCGGAAAAGTGACAGAATGGAAGTGTTGTAATTATCTGCAGAATGGAAGGAGGAAGAACCGGCTCAGGCGGGATCAGATCAGGAAAGTGGAGAGGGATGTAGAAACGGGATGTGATAATGTGCACCTGGATGAGAAGAAGCTGTATGAGATGATGGAGCAGTTATGCCGGAAAAAGTATCAGGATCTGGAACAGCAAAAGGATATTCTGCTAAAAAAGACAGTATCCCTTCTCAGGGATGCGCTTAAAGAGAATGACGCAGGATCAAAGAAAGGAGGCCTGGAATCTTCGTTGGAAAAATTATCCCGTCAGAAGAATTTCCTGCTGGATAAGCTGCTGGACGGTACAATCTCTGATACAGATTATAAAGCGAAAAATTACGAGTTGACGGTTAAGATCGGACAGCTGAATGAAGAATTGAAGAATCTGGAAGACAGTATCTTACAAAATGCAAAGATGGAAGGCCGGATTGAAATGATACGTGAAAGACTGGAAGGAGGTATCATAGAACAGGCGAAGATAGCGGATATGCTTGGAAACATTAGGAAGATCAGGATTTTTCCGGATCAGTTGGAATTCTATTTTGATTCCTGGGCAGTCATGGGGCTGTCAGAAGAATCTGCTGCCTCCGGTGTCAGGGATGAAACCGATAAACTTACGGTGATCCATATGCCCCAGACATGCAGCACATCTCATCAACCGATGATAGATGCAGAGAAGCGCCGGATACTGGAACTGATGAAACAGAAACCTGAGATCACGGCCAAAGAAATTGCAAAAGATATGGAAGTAAATCTTTCTCTTATACATAGAAGAATCCGGGAATTGAAGTCGGAGGGAAGGATCAGATACAGTTCTCCGAATGGCCGGGGAGAATGGCAGATCCTGTAATAAGGACGCAGCAGGATGAACGGTTGCCAGATACTTGAGGCCTTTCCGGATATAACCTGCTAATGGGAGCAAATATAAGGTATACTGAAACCAGACCAGAAAGCCTTTACCAATGGCTTTTTGGTCTGATGAAACATTTTGTGTCATTGTTAACGAAGCGAAAGATATTACTTCCGGCTTTGCAATAGATCCCGTATATGTGTTTGAAAAAACGATAGCAAAAAACAGGTATATTATCTACGATAGATACAGGGAAGGATAAAAGCGGAGGACAATGCATATATCATTGAATTTAAGGTACAGGATACGGATGAAAAGGAATTGGCCGATACGGTACTGGATGCATTACGGCAGATCGACAGGCAGAATTATGAGACAGCTCTGGCAGCAAAAGGAATCGCCAGGGAGCGTATACGGAAGTATGGACTTGCTTTTTGTGGGCAAGGTGTACGGTAGATATCAATACCTTCCAGAATGATATGACCAGCTTCAAAAGCCGGGATGATGTGTTGACGGCGCTGATCCATCTGGGATATCTGGCGTATGATGCGGACACGCGGGAAGCCTACGTGCCCAATGAAGAAGTGCGTGCCGCTTTTGAGAGGGCTGTACGGGATACGGGCTGGGATCCTGTTATTCCACAAAACCGGCGCTTGTCGTGGAATTGAAATATGACCAGTCTGCCGAAAGCGCCGTGGCGCAGATAAAAGACAGAAGATATCCGGAGGCGTTAAGGGAATATCAGGGAAATATTCTGCTGGTTGGGATCAGTTATAATAAAGAGGATAAGGTTGAAAAATAGTAAATTAAGCCAAAATTGGCAATAAGACACAAAAAACAGGCTCACATAGTGAACCTATTCTACGGTATTCCCACCTTTGAAAAGAGGCCACCTGCATATCAATACTTAACGGGTGGGTGCATCAGCCATTGATACCGGGATGCCTAATTATTAGATTAACTATAACACAAAATGCTTGGCACGAAAACCCTTTTCATGGCGTTTTGTGCCTTGAGCGGAGCGAAAGGAATGGATATAAACATGAATGTACGAAACATGAATGTACGATCGAAGAGTGGGATAAAGGATAACGGTCCGGATATTCATTTCTATCATTTCCGCATTCCTTTTAAAGACCTGCGACCCATAGATGATCAGATACCCGAGCCCCCGTCTCGCGGCGAGGAATTCACCAATGATGACGCCCACCAGTGACAGGCCGATATTGACTTTCATATTACTTAAGATCAGTGGGACGGAACTGGGCAGTATGACTTTGACAAAGGCATCCCGCTTATTGCCGCCCAGCGTATAGATCAGTTTCAGCATCTCGGGATCTGACTGGCAGAAACCGGTATAGAGATTGATGATGGAACCGAAAACGGCTACGGAGATACCGGCCACAATGATGGTGTTTGTGCCGGTGCCGAGCCAGACGATCAACAGGGGTGCCAGCGCTGATTTGGGCAGGGAATTCAGGACGACCAGATAAGGTTCCAGTACTTCGGCAAGACTGCTTACATACCACAGGAGTGTTGCCACGAACAGACTTAAGCATGTGACCAGAAGAAAACTGACTACGGTTTCCAGAAGTGTGATACCGGTATTGGAAAAGAAGGAATAATCTATAAGCATCTGGTACAGATACCGCATGATACTGCTGGGGCTGCTGAAAAAGAAGACATCGATCCATTCCTTCACCGCGGCCAGTTCCCATAGCCCTAAGAAGGCGACGATCAAAAGCAGGCGGCACAGACCGATCAGATGATGATGACGCCTGTGGGCTTTCAAAAAGCGGATCTGGTTTTCGGACACAGTCTCAGGATGTGTGGATAACAGTTTGTTCATTCGTCAGCACCTCCCATAAATGATTAAAATATTGCTGATACTCTGCTGTATTTCGGATCGCCATTGGATCGTGGCGGTCTATTTCATAGTGGATCGGCATCTCACATTTGATGATGGCCGGTCTTCTGGAAAGGACGAGTACGCGGTCAGCCAGTGTTACAGCTTCGGACAGGTCGTGGGTAATGAGAACAGCAGTCTTGTCTGTCTGCCGGATGATCTGCGCGATATCTGCGGAGACGTTTAAGCGTGTCTGGGAGTCCAGTGCGCTGAAAGGTTCATCCAGAAGAAGCAGATCCGGGTGGATTGCCATGGTGCGGATCAGGGCTGCCCGCTGCCGCATTCCGCCGGACAGTTCGGAAGGTTTTTTATCCTTAAAGGCATAAAGGCCATAGTCTTCAAGAAGTTTTAAGACATAATCGCGGTTAGTACGGGTAAGCGTGCGCCGAAGTTCCAGGCCGAGGATCACATTCTGATAGATGGTGCGCCACTCAAAAAGGTGATCACGCTGCAGCATATAGCCAATCGTGATCGTATCATCATCACCGCAGTCCGCCAGACATCTGCCCCGATAGAACAACGTACCCTGCTCCGGAGAAAGCAGACCGGCTATGATGGACAGCAGGGTAGATTTGCCGCCAGTGCATAGTTGGAAACTTCTGCTTGACGAACGCATGGCACATCATACGCTCCATTGGAAATCGGTTGCGGTTTTACAGGGAATCGGGTATGATGAAAATACACATATAGAGTAATAACTGACAGGCAAGCGTGCCATGTGAAGTGTCCGTGTTTGGAAGACAGGAGAGTAGTCGGGGCACGGGAAGGGAAAGACGGATGATACTGGGAATGAGACGGTCCGGGAAGCGGAGAACTCTGACAGGGCAGATCAGCAGGATCGTGCTGGTTCTGATTCTTGTAGGGCTGATGGAAGCCGGAGCCGCATACACGATGCTGGAATGGTATCACGAACAGGTGTCGGAACTGGAATATACGATCAGTGATATCTACCTCTCGGAGACGGATCAGAATTTCAACCTGATCAATACGAGCATCCGCAGTATGCTCCATGACGGGAACGAGGTTCTTGATGTTGTGGAATCGTATTATTCGCCGGTGGATTATGCCGCGGAGGTAGAGCGTCTGGCGTACATATTAGGGAAGAACAATTCTGTCATCCAGCTTAAGAATGCATTCGCGGATATGGTGATCTATTACGGGAGCCGGTTCAATTTTTTCTTCCTTAATCCGGAAAAACAGCTGTCAGTGGAGTACGGCGGCGGGGAGTATGCAAAGCGCGCCGATTTCATGAAGATGCTGGAGCAGTATGTTGAAATGGACGAGGTTCGCTATACTATAAACGGGAAATGGTTTCTGTTGGGCGATTATATCTGCACGATCTACCACAGCTCGAACGGGATTGGCGGTGCATACATATGGGCGGAGGACTTTGCTACAAACATGTTCGGCATATCACCGACGGGCTGCTCCAGCATTGATATTTACGATCCCGGGAATCAGAGTTCGCTTGTATATGCAAAGCAGGAGAACGGATTGGTGTCGACGGCAGAGCTGGTCACGAACGTCGGTATGCCGGAGGATTCCTACCGGTTGGAACATGCGGGGTTCGTATGCCGTTTTGTGATGGACACGAGCAAATATGAGAAGACCGTGCTGCTGCCGGTGCTTTTTCTAGGGTTGTTGGCGATCTACCTGGTGATCATAGCTGTCACGTGGCTGTATACCAGACGCAGGGTGCTGGGACAGGTCAATTCCTTTTATAATAATCTGATCGAGTATAAGGATACCGAGCGTTTTGCCGGAGACATGGGAGTTGAGGAATTTGCCGAGGCCGGTAAAGTATTAAACCAGCGCTCTGAGGAGATCAGTCAATTAAAGATCAGTGTCTATGAGGAGCAGATTAACCGGCAGAAGGTGGAACTGGATTATGCCCAACTGCAGATCCGGCCTCATTTTTATATCAACTGTCTGAACATCATTCACAGCATGGCGCAGGAGCGCCTGACTGGCGAGATCCAGGCATTTGTCGTATATATCTCGCGCTATTTCCGCTACATTTTCAAAAAAGGCATGGTGCCGGTGACGGTGGAAAAAGAGCTGGAATTCACGGAGACTTATCTGAAGATCCTCGAATGTATGAATGATACAAAGTACCGGTATGAGGTTTTCTGCGAGGAAGGACTTTCGGCGGTACGGATCCCGCCGCTGCTCATCCAGACATTTGTGGAGAATGCGGTGAAACATAATCTGGATGATGTGGAGGGATGTGAGATCTGCGTGCATGTGGAACGTGTCTGCGGCAGCGGACAGGCGGCGCAGACAAGGATGCCGGACGCAGACAAAACAGGCGGGGATATCTGCCTGGCGGAAAACGGCGGCTCCGGCGGAGAATGGATGCGGATCACGGTCTGCGACAATGGTTCCGGGTTCGATGATGTGACGCTTGAACACTTTGACGCAGGGGATTATGGGGAGGAAGGAAGCGGCTACCACATCGGGATCCGCAATGCGGTAGAACGCATGAAGATGATCTACGGGGAACGTGCGCGTGTCGTTTTTTCCAACCTGCCGGACGGCGGGGCGCGGGTGGAACTGTTTCTTTTGACAGAGGGACAGGTTCGGCAGGAGAACGGACAGGGACTTACACGGAGATAACGGCGATGGAGGCGGAGATGAATATTCTTCTGGTAGATGATAATATCTATACGATTCGGGCGTTAAAGAGTGGAATCGATTACAATGCGCTCGGGATCACCGGCGTCTATACGGCGCGGAATATGGCATGTGCCGTGGAATGGCTGGAAAAAGAAGAAATCCCGCTGGTGCTGACGGATATCGAGATGCCGAACGGTACAGGCCTGCAGCTGCTGGAATGGATCAATGAACACAGGCCGGGAATCGTGACGCTCTTTTGCACCAGTTACGCGAATTTTGATTATGCAAAGAAAGCAGTGGAGCTTCACAGCTTTGACTATTATCTGAAACCGATTCAATATGAGGATCTTCAGAAGCTGCTGGCGAAGGCGGTGGAGGAGGTAAAGAAGCGCGCGCAGGCAAAGGCGAAGGAGCGTTACGAGGTATACTGGAACGATACGCTGCGCGTGCATAAGAGCCATTTCTGGGAGGACGCGCTGTTCTGGGTTGACAGCTATGACGAAGAAGAGCTGGAATTTCTGGCGGAGAGCCGCTATCTTCCGTATTCTGCGGAAAGCCGCTTCACAACCGTTATCTTAAGGTTTGAAAAGGAAAAATCACGCATGAACGATTTTCCGAGAAACCTGGAGCGGTTCGTGGCGGGCAATATCATGGAAGAACTGTGTGAAAAAGCGGATATGCAAATAGAACTGTTTTTAAAATACTGTCGGGATACCTGGACGCTGGTTCTCTCGCACGGAGAGATTCTCACAAAAGAGGAATTTCATGAGGTACTTGCCGGACTTGTACACAATATGGGAGAGGTGCTGCACTGCGCGGTTTCTGTCTGCTACGCCTATCGGTGTACCTTGCAGGATGTCCGTGGACGTTATATGTTGTTGGAGGGTTTTTGCCGGGAACACAGCCCGAAGCAGGATGAGGTTGTGGACATTGACCGGTTAGAGGATGAGATCTGTGAGGTAAAAGAAGAGCACGGGGAAGTGCAGGGAACAGGGAATGCGATTGCGAAGGTGAAGCAGTATATTGACGAACATTTCTGTGAGAATATCACCAGGGATACGCTGGGGGAGATCGTGTATTTAAGTCCGGGGTATCTGGCAGCGTCGTTTAAGCGGGAGACGGGCAGTTCTCTTGGCAGTTATATCATTGAACGAAGGATGGAGAAAGCGAAGGCGCTTCTGGCGGACGGGAAGCTGACGGTATCGGAGGTGGCATTTGCGGTGGGCTATGATAATTTCACCTATTTTTCGCGGTTGTTTAAGAATAAAGTCGGGGTGATGCCGAAAGAATATAAGAAAGGAAGAAAGAAGTGAAGGGCAGCGTGCGTTGTCCTTTTTTTCATGAATAAAAAGTGAGAAACATATTCAGAAAGTGCAAATCGTGATTCGGATTGTGAAAGAAAATATTCTTTTAATTGGATAAAATAATTCCATAAAATCAATTCTATAAAAGAACAAGGAGGAAAGAGATGAAAAAACGACTTGCACTTTTACTTACTTTGGCAATGGGCATCAGTGTAATGGCAGGATGTGGCAGCAATGCTGAAACAAGTGGAGATGATGAAGCTGGTGGTGGAATTTCCGTGGAGAAGGATGATGCGGCAGACGCAGACGGGGCAGACGCAGGAGGCGAGAAGATTAACTTTGACGAGGAGCCTTATGAGGCGACGTTAATGTACTGGGTTGGAAATGATGCGCGGGATCTGGATTCTGTTGAAGCGGCATTTAATGAGTTGACGCTTGCACAGCTGAATATTAAAGTCAAGATGTTACCGATGACAATGGGAACGTATATGCAGCAAATTCAGATGGTACTTTCGTCTGACGATGATTTGGATATCGTCCCAATCTTTGGTGCAAATATTGGAAGCTATATTGATGCGGAATATCTGGTGGATATGAGCGAATATATGGATACCTGTGGTCAGGATCTGTTAAAGATTATTGGCGAGGAGGATATTGAGTGTGGCAGACTAAACGGATTTCTTGCGGGTGTGCCGAATATGCATGAGCGTACCAACCCGATTATCTTTGTCTTACGGACGGATTTGTTGGAAGAGACAGGATTTAAAGCGGAAGATATAAAGAGTGCGGAAGAGCTGACGCAGGTGTTTGCGGCGGTTCAGGAGAAGCATCCGGAAATCACAATCTATGGTGGACAGAACAGCCTTTCCTATCCTCTGCAGATTGCAGTGACGGTGGACCCGCTTGGTGGCGGTAACTTTGGAGTCCTGCCGGATAACGGGCAATCAACAACGGTGGTGAACTGGTATGAGGATGAAGATTTTATCAACGCGTGTAAACTGATGCGTTCGTGGAATGAGGCGGGATATGTCTCCGCAGATTTTGCGACCTGTACAGATACCGGGGAAGCACTGATGCGTGCAGGTAACCTGTTCTGTTTTTCGACGGCAGGCAAGCCAAACTCCAAGGTGGAAAAAGATGTTATGACCGGATATGATACTACGATCATCCAGGTGACACCGGATGTATGTTACACACAGACAACCAATGCTCTGCTTTATGGTATTTCTGTTAACTCTGAGGACCCGGAGAAGGCGATGATCCTGTTAAACTGGATTTATGCGACGAAAGAGGCAAATGACTTGCTAAATTGGGGAATTGAAGGCAAGGATTATATTGTGAAAGAAGACGGTACACTTGATTATCCGGAAGGGGTAACGATGGATAATGTCGGCTATCACCAAGACACTGGATGGGCTCAGATGAATCAGTACAACAGCTATGTCTGGACAGGAAATGATGCAGATGTGTGGGAACAGTATCAGGCGGTCCGTGATTCGGCAATCATGTCAAAGGCATATGGTTTCTTCTTTGACACCACACCAGTGCTCAATGAGATTTCTGCTTTGACTGCAGTCAGCGAAGAGTATTTGACCACGATTGGAAGTGGCTCGGTAGAACCTGAGACTGCACTCGCAGAATTTAATGAAAAACTGTATGCAGCCGGACTGCAGGCTGTGATGGATGAGAAGCAGGAGCAGCTTGACGATTGGCTGGAACAGCAGTAAGGAAGATTTGGACACGGAATTCGGTGTAGCAGCCGGATTCCGTAAATTGTATCCGGTACGGATCACTGGATGCATGTTGAATATAAATTTCAACTCGGCTCGGACTTTGCATTTGCAGCAAAAGAACTTTGCCTGGGCAAAGTCGGGGAAAACCTGTAAATTTAGCCAAAGGAATCTGCTTATCGCCGTAGGCGCCCGGAATGAGCAGATTCCATAACAGGGAAGCCGAAGGCTGACCTGTTACAGCGAAAATGCAAGATAGACAGAAAGGTATGGTGACAGGTTTGAAAAAGAATAAGAAAAAAGATAAACTGACCTGGGTGCAGTTTAAACAGTATATTCCGCTTTATTTGATGCTGCTTCCGGCGTTGATTTACCTATTTATCAATAACTATATCCCCATGACGGGAATCGTGGTCGCCTTTAAGAAATACAGCAAGAAAAAGGGAATCTACGGCAGTAAATGGAACGGGTTGGAGAATTTTGAATATCTGTTCAAAAATGACGCGGGCCTGATCGTGAGAAATACGCTGCTCTACAATATCGTGTTTATCGTGCTCGGCATGGTGGTCGGCGTGACGCTGGCCATTCTGATCACGGATGTGCTCTCAAAGCGGTTAAAGAAGCTGTATCAGAGTGCGATCATGCTTCCGTTCCTGATTTCCATCGTGATCGTCAGCTATATCGTGTTCGCATTTTTGAGCGTGGAAAACGGGATGTTCAATAACAGTATCTTAAAGCCTCTCGGATTGTCGCCGGTGCAATGGTACGCGGAACCGAAGTACTGGCCGTTTATTCTCACCTTTGTGAATATCTGGAAGGGCTGCGGTTATGGAACCCTGATCTACATTGCGGGTATCGTGGGAATCGATCCTTCCTTCTACGAGGCGGCAAAACTTGACGGAGCGACGAAATGGCAGCAGATCACAAAGATCACGATCCCCAGCCTGGTGCCGGCCCTGATCACGATGACGATGTTAAGTCTCGGGCGGATCTTTGCTTCGGATTTCGGTCTGTTCTATCAGGTACCGCAGAACTCCGGTGCGCTGTTTTCCGTGACACAGACCATTGATACCTATGTGTACCGTGCCCTGATCTCCTCCGGCGGAATCGGACGTTCCGCGGCAGCCGGATTCTTCCAGTCCGTGGTCGGATTTGCGCTGGTCATGGGAGCGAATGCGCTGGTGCGCAGGATCAGTCGTGACAATGCTATGTTCTAGGGAGGTCGGATGAATATGATACACTCAAAAGCAAATCGAAGATATCAGTTTATAATCAATATTATCATGCTGCTGGTTACTGTGATCATGATTGCGCCGCTGGTGCTTTTGTTTATGTCTTCTGTCTCATCGGAGGCATCACTGTTAAATAACGGTTATTCCTTCTGGCCGGAAGAATTCAGCCTCTCGGCATACCAGTATATTCTGGCAAACGGTCAGACGATCTTCAGGGCTTACGGGGTGACGATCCTTGTGACCATTGTAGGAACGTCGATCAACCTGCTGCTCTGTTCCATGGCAGCTTACGCACTGTCGATCAGGAAACTGCCGTTCCGGAATGTGATCAGCTTTTTTATCTTTTTTACGATGCTCTTTAACGGCGGTCTTGTCCCGTCTTACCTGATGTGGACCAGTACATTTCATATTAAGAATACGATCTGGGCGCTGATCGTACCGAACTTTTTATGCGGTGCGATGAATATCATTCTGATCCGGACTTATTTTATGACGAGTATCCCGGAGGCGCTCTATGAGGCGGCCAAGATCGACGGTGCTTCTTATCTGTACATATTCCGCAGGATCGCGGTGCCGATGGGTGTGCCGATCTTCGTGACCGTGGGGCTGTTCTCCGGGCTGGGGTATTGGAATGACTGGACGAATGGTTTATACTATATTAATGATGCAAAACTTTACAGCATCCAGACGCTGCTCAATAAGATGATCCAGGATATTCAGGCGCTGCAGGCCAACGCGACGGCAGTTTCCAGCGGCGCGGCGATGCAGATCCCGACGGTCAGTGTCCGTATGGCGATCGCGTTCGTGGCTCTCGCACCGATCCTTGCGATCTATCCGTTCCTGCAGAAGTATTTTGCAGAGGGTATCGCGATGGGAGCTGTAAAAGGGTAACAATTTAGAAACCGGAAAAGCGTTTCAGAATGGAGGAAAAGATGGCAGTATTTCAGTGTAATGTGATTTCTTATGTGCTGACGAGAACGGTGGATATCACCGTGATCATTCCCAGCACGACGATTCCTGAGTCCATGGCGTCCCTGATGGGGAATGCGGATGCACCGGCTCCGAGCCATGTGGTGAAGGAGAAATATCCGGTGCTCTACCTGATGCACGGCATGGGGAATAACCATGCGCAGTGGCGCGGATATACCAATGTCGAGCTGTTCGCGGAAGAGCGCAACATCGCCGTGGTGATGATCTCCGGAGAAAACAAATTTTACCGGGATGTGCCGGGCGGGGATAAATTCTTTGATTTTGTATCAAAGGAAGTGCCGGAGTTCGTGACGAATTATTTTCCGATCTCCGATGCTCCGGAGCACAGTTATATAGCGGGTCTTTCGATGGGAGGCTACGGGGCGCTGCTGCACGGCTTCTCCAACCCGGAGCGTTTCGCGGCGATCGGTTCCTTCTCAGGGGCGGTGATGCCGGCAGGCGATCCGAAAGAGATCGAAGGGCTGGTGGATGGTCCGCTGGATGTGAGCTGGCTGGCGAAGACGGCTCTTGACGGGGGCAGGAAAGTGCCGCCGCTCTACATAGCCTGCGGAGAGGACGATTTCCTGTTCAAACTGAACACGGAGTTTGTGGATACCTTAAAAGAGCATCACGCAGATGTCACCTGGGTGCCTGTTCCCGGATTCACGCACGAGTGGCGTTTCTGGAATCAGCAGGTGGAAGCGTTCCTGGAGTGGATCCCGCGCACGGACGGCTATGCAGCAGCCGGAAAGCGGAAGATCTGACGGTGCGTCGGCATACAGCAGGATAATATTACGGAAAGATTCTCTGTTCTGGAATGGTTCAGGACAGGGAATCTTTTTTTGGAATCATTTCCGGAAGAATTTGTGCACCGTCATAACATGGAGGACTTCCAGAGAAAAGAAAGTGGAAAAAGGGGAATATCCACTACATATATTGTAACAAGAACCGTATGGAGTCCTGAATGCGGAGGCATGAAATAAATTGTATCATTGAGGACGACAGAAGAAAACCAGATATACAGAATATCGTAAATGAGTTTTCTCTCATTTATATCAGGCAGGCCGTATGTGAAAGCGGTCTGTCGGAAAAAGAGCAGATTGCGGTGCTGGATGAACTGATTCACAAGCTGAAGGAAAGCAAGCCATAACGAAAGGGGGAATCCTGTGCGGATCGCCATCTACAGCAGAAAATCCAAATGGACCGGGAAAGGTGAAAGCGTTGAGAACCAGATCACCATGTGCAGGGAGTACATAACCATGTTCCTGGAAGGAAGTGACAAGGCACAGATCATAGAATATGAAGACGAAGGTTTTTCCGGCAAGAATACGCGGCGCCCCATGTTTCAGAAGATGATACGGGATATGCAGGAGGAACATTTTGACTATCTGGTTTGCTACAAACTGGATCGTCTCGGTAGAAACCTTGCCGATCTGGCCAACCTGATGGAAGATCTGAATCACCAGGGTACATCTTTTATCAGCATCAAAGAGAAATTTGACACAACGACACCCATCGGTAAGGCCATGCTCTATTTCTCCGGCGTGCTTGCCCAGATGGAGCGGGAGCAGATTGCGGAACGGGTCAGGGATAATATGATCATGCTGGCCAGAAGCGGCCGGTGGCTGGGCGGTACTACACCGCTCGGTTATATGTCTGTCAAGGTGGAGAAGGAAGTGAGTCCCTTAAAGAAGAAATCCATGTTCTGTCTGACCCAGGATCCTGATGAGATCGGTCTGGCGAAGTTTATATTTACCTGTTTTATGGAAAAGAGATCTTTGACGAAGGTGCTCCGATCTCTCGTGGCAGGCGGCATCAGGACGCGCAGTGGAAAGGAGTTCTATATCTCCGGAATCCGGGATATTCTGGTGAATCCGGTATACTGTATCGCAGATGAAGCAGGATATCAGTACTTCTACGATCTGGGCTGTCAGGTATGTATCGATCCGGAGGAACTGGATCATGAATCCGGGCTGCTGGGATATGCCCGGACGACTTCCGCTGTGTACCGGAATCAGGGGACGCCCTGTGAGTCCTGGATCATTTCCAGAGGGCGGCATCAGGGGATTGTTACCGGCAAAGAATTTACTTACGTACAGCAGCTGCTTGCGAGTAACCGGAGCAGGGGAGATAATTTCAGGGATACCAGGAACAGCGTTGCGCTTCTGTCAGGACTGCTATACTGTACCTGCGGGCATTTGATGCGTCCCAAGAATTATCCGGCATCCAGAGTGACACAGAAGGGGGAGCGGACTTTTGCCTATCGCTGTCCCTATAAGGATATGACCCACCGGGAGCACTGCGATAACAGGAATGTTTACGGAAATACACTGGATGAAGCAGTCTGCAGGGAAGTGACCGGACTTGCCAGGCCGGATGCCGGGCTTGTGCCAATGATGGAGGGACTGCAGAGGCAGATTGCGTCTGCCGATGGCAGGGAAGCGTCAAAGAAACAGTTTATGGAGCAGGAATATGACAGAAAGAAAAGTGAGATCCGGAAGCTGGTAGCGTCCATCAAACAGCTGGAGGCCGGCAGTGTATCCGTACAATATATTAATGAAGAGATTTGTAGACTGGACGGAGAATGCGCAGTGCTTGGTAAGTGCATGAAAGCGGTACAGGAAGAGGAGGAACATGAGAAAATGGAGATGACAGATCTGAGTATGGAGATTTTTGAGAAGCTGAGTGATTTTACTAAAGTGTTCGGACAATTGGCCCTGCTGCAGAAAAGAGATTTCCTGAGACAGGTCATAGAGAAGGTCGTCTGGGACGGAGAGACCGCACATATTTATTTATGAAATCTGGTGTATGCAAGGTACTGTGATGCTATTTATCTTTATTCAGTGCCTTCATAATGCCGAGGATATGCGAGAAAGATTCGCTGTCCAGTTTTTTCGCTTCCTGAATGAATTCTTTTAACATTTTCGGATTAGAGTTTCCCGCGTCGAAAAACTCCTGCGGGGTAATGCCGAAAAACTCACAAATATAGAAAAATGACTGCATGGAGGGCAGCGATTTCCTGTTTTCAATTGTATTGATATAATTGTTTGCCTGTCCTAATGTCAAAGACATATCGCGTGCGGAAATACCTTTTTGTATTCTTAATTCAGCCAGTCTGTCGGAGAGAAAATTCTCATACATCAACGATACCCATTCCCTTTCCATAGCCTTAAGGAACTGTTCAAATTTAATCTTCGCATGGCAGGGCTTATCCTCCACGCCCCATACAAAGTTAATTCTTAACAGATTCGAAGCGTTTTATGTAATTGATTGTACATTACGCACCTACTTTGGGCGCTAAATTAAAAAAGGCTTTTTGGTTGACTTGAAAGATCTAATCTATTATAATGAAATATAATGTTAGTTTATATTTAGTGAAATGCTGATTTTAAGCACCTTTTATGGAAGAACAAATGAAAAATTTTATTGACATTCATTCTCATATTTTACCCGGCGTGGACGATGGGGCGGACAGTTTTGAAGTGAGCATGCAGATGCTCAGATATGCGGCAGCAGACGGCATAACCGGCATTATCTGTACACCGCATAATAAGCCGGATCGCCGGCATGTGCCATTTTCCAAACTGGTATCCGGAGTAGAGAAATTGCGGGAAATGATGGCGGAAGAAGCTGTCAGTATGGAATTGCATATAGGAAGTGAACTGTATTACCGAAGCGGGATCATGGAGGAAATGAGAAATGATATGGCCAGAACCATGGCCGGTTCCCAATATGTGCTTGTGGAGTTTAATCCTCTGGCGGATTATGAGTATCTGCGCAATGGGATTTATACGTTTTTAATGGGCGGTTATCATCCGATCCTGGCGCATGCGGAACGGTATGGGAATATCATTACCAGAAAACGCGGCATAGAAGATCTGATCGATATGGGATGCTGTATTCAGGTAAATGCCGGCAGTATCACTGGTAGTGCCGGTGCGGGAACCAAACGGTTTGTCAGGAGACTGTTGAAGCAGCGGCAGGTTCATTTCATTGCTACGGACGCACATGACATGAAGAAAAGGCTGCCGAACCTTTCAAACTGTGCGGATTTTGTCAGCAAAAAGTATGGGGAAGATTACTGCAGGGAATTGTTTTACGACAATCCTTTGTATGTGATCCGGAATGAAGAGATCGCTTTGTATTGACAGGGCAGGAAGAAGAACGGAATGGAAAACCACAGAGAAAACAATAATGAAGTTGAATTTGATCTGCTTGTGCTGATCCATATACTGCTTGGCCGGTTTTGGATCGTTTTGTGCGCCGGTTTTGTGACAGCGCTTATCTGCTTTGTGATCAGCGCTTATGTTCTGGCACCGGTTTATGAATCGACTACCAAAATATATATTTTGAATAAAACGGATGACACGTCAGTCACTTATACTGATGTCCAGATGGGAACGCAGCTGACAAAAGACTATGCGGAGCTGATCAACAGCAGGTATGTGCTGGAGAAGGTGATAGAGCAGCTTGCCCTGGAGGATATGGAGTATGAAGATCTGATGGACGCGGTATCTGTGAATACGCCTGTGGATACCCGTATTGTATCCATTACGGTAGAACATACGAGTCCGCAAATGGCCAGAAACATCGCAAATTGTATCAGAGAAGTGGCGGGAGAACATATTCAGAATGTGATGGATATCGAAGCGGTCAATGTGGTTGAGACAGCCAATATACCGTTGGAGAAATCAGGTCCCAGTGTTGCGAAATGGTCAATGATCGGCGGTGTGGCCGGTGCATTTCTGGCCGGAGCAGTTATTATGATCCTTTTTCTGCTGAATGATACCGTCAAATCATCGGAGGATGTGGAAAAATATCTCGGACTCAGCACGTTGGCGATGATACCGGCTATTTCAGAAGATGAGACTGCAAAAAAGAGAAAGAGTAAGAGGAAGTAACGATGCAGGAGGTAAAGCTGTACTTTCAGAGGAAGAATGGCTTTTATATAAAAGAAGCCTTTAAGACACTGCGCAGCAACATAGAGTTCTGCGGTGATGATATTAAAGTGATCGCAGTCACCAGCTGCATGGCGCATGAAGGGAAATCCAGCGTTGCCATGGAGCTGGCGAAGTCCTTTGCGGAAGCCGGCAATATGACGCTGCTGATCGATGCGGATATGCGTAAATCGGTATTGATCGGACGTTATAAGACGGGAGAGGTGAAATTCGGTCTGAGTCATTGTCTGACCGGAAAAAATCAATATATGGATGCGGTATGTGAAACGGACATCTCAAATCTCCATGTGCTTTTTTCCGGCCCTGTTCCTCCGAATCCAAGCGAGCTTCTCGGGAGCAGCAAGTTTGCCGAGATGCTTGCTCTCATGAAGAAAACATTTACTTATATCATTATTGATACGCCTCCTCTTGGAAGTGTTATAGATGCAGCGGTAGTGGCAAAAAACTGTGATGGAGCCGTGCTGGTGGTAGAGAATAATGCAGTCAGCTATCGTTTTGTGCAGAAGGTCAAAGATCAGTTGGACAAGACAGGAAGCCGTATTTTAGGAGTGGTCCTGAATAAGGTTGATATGAACAGTAAGGGGTATTATGGCAAATACTACAGCAAATATTACGGTAAGTATTATGGTAAATATTACGGCGAGTATGGAGCGGACGCCAGATCCATAGAGAAACAGGAGAAGGAAGAGCAGCAGATGAAAAAGCTGCAGAAGGAGCTCTATGAGACGCAGAAACGGGAAGAGAGGGAGAAAAGAGAAAAGGAGAAGAAAGAACGAAGGGAAATAAGAAAGAAAAAGGTAAAGGCAGCCGCTAAAAAGTGTGCCAGGAATATTCTGGTGGCGATCGTCATTCTTCAACTTGTCTGCGCCGTGCTTCTGGGAGGATTTGAAACCGTTAAGGCCATGGGGAGAAGAGGCCTGCAGCGTGCAGCAGACAGCGCGCAGCCGAAGCTGCAGACTGCAATAGGCACAGCCGAGCTGATGAAGGAGGAAGAAGTCAGGTGGCAGGACGGGTGGGTGAAATATGAGGATACGATTTATCAATATAATCAGGATATTCTTACGTTTCTCATAATGGGCATTGACAAGGACAGTGATGTGGCGGCGGTGGCGGAAGGAACGGAAGGCGGACAGGCAGATGCCCTGTTTCTGGCAGCCATGAATCCGAAAGACAGCAGCATTAAAATTATAGGGATCAATCGTAATACGATGACGGATATTGATATCTATAATGGCGAGGGAGCATATATCACTACGACGAAAGCACAGATCGCAGTGCAGCACGGATTCGGTGACGGAATGGAGAAGAGCTGTGAATATCAGAAGAAAGCGGTGGAGCAGCTGTTTTACAACCTTCCCATACATGGATATGCCGCCATTAATATGAGTGCCATTCCCACGATCAATGATACGGTGGGAGGCATAGATGTGACGGTATTGGAGGATCTGTCTAAAGTCGATGAAAGCCTTGTGAAAGACAGCCGGGTACATTTAAATGGCGAAAATGCTTTTTGGTATGTGAAATACAGGGATACGGATATTTTTGCTTCTGCAGACATGAGGCTGGAAAGACAGCGGCAATATCTGACAGGCCTGATCGATAAGGCGGGGCAGGAGATCAGCAGAGATATTTCCGTTGCCTTGAACCTGTATCAGACAATATCTCCACAGATGGTCACTGATATTTCCATGCATGAAGCAGCTTATCTGGCATCCGTTCTGCCAAAGTATAAATTTGAAGCGGACAATTTCTATACAATGACGGGGGAGACCGTGATGGGAGAAGAATTTGAAGAATTCTACCCGGATGAAGACGCTCTGTATGAGATGATTCTTGATATATTCTATGAAAAAGTTGAGTAGAAGCTGAACGCCGAATGAGGTGAAAGGATGCGAGGTGCGATGAAAAAAGCAGGTAAGGCGGCAATTTTGCTGTTGCTTCTTGCAATGGCCTGTGTGGGTGTGGGGATGTATGTGAAAATGCGCGGGACGACAACTTCTAAAGAGGATTTTGCGGGAAGTACAGACAGTGATCCCGGAACACGGCGGATACAGGGGTTTGCCGGTGAAAGCGCGGAGGATGCCTCGATAGATTTCGCCGCGTTAAAAAAGATCAATCCCGAAATCTTTGCATGGGTCCATATTCCGGACACGGACATAGACTGTCCTGTTCTGCAGAGTGAACAGTCGGATGTTTATTATGAAAGCCATAATGCCCGCGGAGAAGAGGATGACGCAGGAGCCGTCTACATAGAACTTGCCAATTTGAAAAGCATGTGTGATTTCAATACTGTACTGCACGGGAAGACAGGAGGAGAGGCGGACGGTTTGTTTGCTGATCTGTATCGGTTTGCCGACCCGGCGTTTTTTGAGGAACATGAGTATGTCTATGTGTATCTGGATGGTAATCTTTTGACGTATGAGATTTTTGCCGCTTATGAAAGAGAGAATACAAGTCTGATCCGCACCTATGACTTTACCTATCTGTCCGGATGCCGGCAGTTTTTGAGTGATCTGTATGGGAACCGGGACAGGGAGAAGAATGTGCGGAAAGGATGGGAGAACGTCAGTGCCCGTCATTATATTATCACACTCACAACCCGGAAAGAGGAGAATGCAAAACGGCAGTTCGTAGTGGTCGCGGTATTGGTAGAAGATGCGGCGGGTGTGATCAACAGAGTCGTTGCGGAATAGTGACTCCGGATCAAGAAGTTATTTGCGTTTTATGACGTGAATATATACCACACTTACAAAGAATGAAAGGAGGGTTTCCAATGAAAAAATTATTAGCGATCATCCTGGCTGGGACCATGTTGTATGTTATGCCTGTCATGGCGGCAAACAGTCCGGATGCGTCTTCGGTGGCCGGCAATGCCGGACAATCGAATCCTGCGGCACCGGTTTCGGCAGTCGAAGCGTCTGCTGTACCGGCTGAGGTGGCGGGAGCAGCGGCAGCGGAGGGCAAAACCGTCGGTGAGTATATGAACAATGCGGTCACAGAGATTCCGGGACTTGATAATGTTGTGCCGGTGGGGCAGGGCGGTCATGTTATCATCAACGGTGCGCCCAGCAATCAGGTATTTTCGGTGTTAAAGCCGACACTGGCAGATGTCCGTGCCGCGAAAACCTTTGCTGCGGCTCTGGGCGGCAAAGTGCTGAACGTTGTACAGGTTCAGGCATCCGTGCAGGGGTTTGAGACCGCAAGGGTGAATTTTTACTTGAAGGGCGTTACGGCCGGACAGAATATCAAAGTGTTCCAGGTTATTAACGGACAGCTTCTGGAGCTTGAGGTGGCCGAGATCAGAGCGGATCATGTGGTAGTTGATATGACAGCTCTGGGAACATTGGCATTCATTGAAGCACCGAATAAGTAATAAACAGTTTCTATACGAGTGTGGAGTTGGACGTGCTGCCGCGTTAAGCGGCGGTACGTTTGACAGGTTGATTGAGAGGATAAAAGGAATGCGGGAGAGCATTGTGACGGGCATGATCAAAAGACCGATGTTCAGGATAACGGAGACAGATAACTCCGGCAGACATAATATGCGTGAAGTATACCGGAAAAAGAGCAGGATCTATCTATCGGTCAAAAGAGTGATGGACGTAGTGCTGTCAACAGCGGCACTGTTCTTTCTTCTGCCCGTGTTTCTTATGACTGCCCTGGCGATCAAGTGTGAGGATCACGGGCCGGTACTTTTTGTGCAGCAGAGAGCCGGAAAAGACAGGAAGCCTTTTTATATGTATAAATTCCGCAGTATGTATGTAAATGCGGATGAGAAGCTAAAGGAAATGATGAAAGATAACGAGCAGACAGGCCATGCTTTTAAGATAAAGAATGATCCGAGGATCACCAGGACCGGCAAATGGATCAGGAGGTTTTCGATAGATGAGCTGCCGCAGCTGATCAATGTCATTAAGGGTGATATGAGTATCGTAGGCCCGAGACCGATCCTGACATTCCAGATGGAAGAGTGCAGCCAGTATGAGCGGCAGCGGCTTGTAGTGCAGCCGGGACTTACGTGTTATTGGCAGATCGGCGGCAGGGCGGACGTGACGTGGGAAGAATGGGTGGAGCTTGATCTGGATTACATAGAGGATATGAGCTTGTGGACAGATATCAAAATGATCGTGAAGACGATTCCGGCGGTTTTGAGTGGAGACGGGGCGTATTGACGGACTTAAAGTACGGTGCGTACTGATGATGCAAGGCGAAATGAATCTGTAGTGGGACACTGTTTGACACAGAGTGGAAAGCTACATAGATTTGCGAAATAAAGAGCGCGGAAATGACAGAAGATGAATGTAATGTATTTATGCAATGACAGCTATGCGATGATAGCCGGTGTGTCGGTTTACTCATTGTTGGATAATAACTTGGACGTTGATGAGATCAATATTTTTCTGGTCACCGAGGATATTGAAAGTGATAATTTAAAGAAACTTCAAGAAATTGTAGAGTTGTATCACAGGAATATTTTTTTTATCCCCAAACCCGATATGGCAGATTTGCTGGGCGGTCACGTTGAAATGCATTGGTGGATTGAAAATGTTTTTTCAAGAATTTTTCTGGGTGAGGTCCTAAAGTGTTATGAATCCGTGCATCGATTGCTTTATATTGACTGCGATACGTTAGTCGTGGGTTCCCTCAGGGATTTATGGGAGATGGATCTGCAGGGAAGGATTGGGGCAGGTGTATGTGAAGCAATGGGGGATCTGCATAAGAAAGCGATCGGGTTATCTAAAGACGATAATTATTTTAATGCGGGAATGTTTTTGATCGATGTTGACCGATGGCGCTTGGAAAATAGGGATGAACAGGCAAAGGAGTTTATAAAGTGCGTCAGGGGAAGACTTGAGTATGCTGACGAGTCTGTTTTGAATGGGATTTTGGGTAAAAAAATGGTGAGATTATCTCCCAAATATAATCTTACGTCTTTATCATTTTATTTTACGGCTGATGAATTGATCATATATAGAAAATCTTATATCAATTATACGGAAAAGGAAAGACAGGATGCATTGGGCGATGCGAGAATTGTTCACTTTACATCTACTTACCTGGATGTAAGGCCATGGGTGGAAGGATGCAGGCATCCATATGCAGAAAGATGGCGTGAGTTTAAAGATAAAACGCCATGGAAGGGACAGCCGTTAAGACAAGATAATAGAAATCTTAAAAAGAGGATTGTAAGAAAATTGGTTATGTGTCTTCCTTCCGGGTTAAGGCTGCATGTAACAGGGATCATGCATGCATATGTGAAACCGTTAAAATATATTATTAAAATGAATAGATAAATGAGATCTGTACAGTAAAACAGCGTAGAAATGAGGTAAAGGTTGAAAAACGTATTGGTTTACGTCGGCTATAAAACACTAAATTATGGCTCTGTCCTGCAGGCGTTTGCCACATTGGAAATGCTGAAAAAAGCAGGAGTAAATCCTGTCTTACTTAATTTAAACGGATTATGGAAAGAGATCAGGATAAAGAAAATTAAATTTTATGTATTTGGCGGAGATTTCTTATTTTTGATACAAAGTAAAGGGAAAATGTATCGGAGTAAAGTATATGAGAAACTAAATCCGGCATACGGTGCGCTGATTGGGAACAGAAGAAAGAAATTTGATGATTTTATTCAGACAATGTGCAGCTTATCGGATGAAGTATCAACATTTAGTGAGGCTTCCGTATTATCGGAGCAATACGAAGCAGTACTATTAGGGAGCGATCAGGTATGGCTTCCCTCCAGTGTTGTCACGGATATATACACGTTAAATTTTGTGCAAAATGAGCAGATCACCAAAATTGCATACGCTCCAAGTTTCGGAATAGAATACATTCCCGAAAAATATACAGATCAGTACAGAAAGATGCTGCGCAGTATCGATCATGTTTCTGTGCGTGAGGAGAGTGGAAGGAAAATAGTAAAAAAGACAGCCGGTATCGATTGTCCTGTTGTAGCGGATCCGGTGCTCATGCTCGACAGGGACGAGTGGGAAAAATGTCTGTCAGATGAAGAAAGCGCCGGGCGGGACTATATTTTTGTGTATCTGATCGGCAATAACAAATGGCAGAGAGAATGGATAAAGCAGTATGCGGACAGATGCAATATGGAAACAGTGGCGTTGATACATTTGGATGAGCACATTTCTTACGATGAAAGTTTCTTTGATAAAGTTCTGATAGATGAATCTCCGGCCGGTTTTTTTAATCTGATCAGAAATGCTGACTCAGTATTTACGGATTCTTACCATTGCATGCTGTTCTCATTGATAGAAAATAAGAATGTATGGTGCTTCAGGCGCTTCGATGATACAAGGACAATTTCCACGAACTCAAGGCTGTATACAATATTGCTAAAATTAAAAATAGAAGGAAGACTATTAAATCGAGAGAGCAGAGTAGAAGACTGCCTGCATAAAGATATCGATCATGCAGATGTTAATGAAAGAATAAAAGATCTGCAAAAAGAATCATGGCTCTTTTTAAAGAAGGTGCTGGGGAGCGAATGAAAGGTTGAAAAATCCGGCATGGAGGGAAATATGGACAGGACGGACAACTTGTATGTAATAGAGAAAAATAGGTGTTACGGATGTATGGCATGCTACAATGTCTGTCCATATGGAGCAATATACATTAACGAAGATGAAGAAGGATTTGCATTTCCCCGAATCGATCAGAGACAGTGCACACACTGCGGTCTGTGTAGAAAGTACTGCCCGTCTCTTCGTAAAGATGAGAAAGAATATTTTTGTGAGCAAAAAGGATACATTGCCCAGAATACAGATCATGATATGAGAATCTTCAGTACATCCGGCGGCGTGTTTGGAGCGCTTGCAGACTGGTGTATTTGGCACGACGGCATTGTATTTGGAGCAGCGATCGACGATTCACTCAGAATCGTACATGGGTTCGCCGATAACAGGGAGGATTGTATAAAATTCAAAGGAAGTAAATACGTCCAAAGTGATATTGGGAAAACATACATAGATGCGAAAAGATTTTTGGAGCAGAAAAAGTATGTCCTTTTTTCGGGAACACCTTGCCAGATTGAAGGGCTGCATTCTTTCTTAGGAAGACCATATGATAATTTGATCACGGTAGACGTCGTATGCAGAGGCGTCTTATCTCCGGGGCTCTTTCGGAAATATTTGGAATTTCTGAGGCAGTCTGTAACATCTCCAATAACAAACATATTTTTTCGTGAAAAGCGCTGGGGATATAAGTACACTGCATTGACAATGTATAGCGGGAACGAGTGCATATATGCAAGCGGCACGGAATCGGACCCACTGCTCAGAGCCTTTTTTGAAGATGATCATAATAGAATGACATGTTATCACTGTAGGTACAGGCAGCGGTATAGAAAAAGTGATATTACCCTTTGGGATTGCTTTAACGCCAATCTGTATGACAAGAAGATGGACGACGATACAGGTGTTAATAAAGTGCTGACACACACTGCGAAAGGAGAAAAACTGATAGAGGAGCTTGGAAAAAGAGGTTTACTCTCATTAAAAGAGGTTCCGGTCGAAAGACTGATCAGTGAGAACTCGGAAGCATTACACCAGGATTTTTTGCTGGACGAAGAAAAAAGAAAAAAGTTCTTCTATGATTATGGGATATTGTCGACAGAGGCGCTATGGAGAAAATACTATCCAAACGATATAAAGGTACAATTGAAAAGAGCAGGAAGAAGGTTTTTATATATGCTGGGCGTATATCGGACTGTGCGAAGAATAAAGAATTTAATGTGCGTTAAGCAGAAACGGAAAATTTAATAGCATGAAAGCATTTGTTTCAATCATTGTACCGATATATAATTCCGAAAAGCATTTAGAACAATGCCTGAACAGCGTGTTGGCGCAGTCCTGGTCAGATTATGAAGTGATTCTGATCGACGACGGTTCTACGGATAACAGCAGGGAGATATACGGCAGGTTTCTTAAACTGGATAAAAGATTTGCGGCGTATCATCAGGCGAATAAAGGGGCGTCGGCGGCGAGAAATTATGGGCTGGATGTTGCACAGGGTAAAATACTCATATTCCTGGACAGCGATGATGTTATTTTCCCTACATTCCTTGAGCATATTGTGAGATGCATGGATGATGGAAAAGATTTAGTCTGTTTTTCGTCAAAGAAATTCAGAGACAGAATCCAACTGACCAATATAGAGGATATTCGGGTAAAAGAATATACACCACTGCAGTCAATTGAAAACCTGCTGTACCATAAAATACCGCTATCGGTCACCCGCGCCGCTTATAGAAGAGAGACGTTTGCCCAGTTACGCTTTATGGAAGACCTGTATATATGTGAAGATGTCGTGATGTTATTGGAAATATTGATATTATACGAAGGGACGATTCCCTTTATAGAAACTGAACTGTATGGATACAGGATACATAAGGAAAGCATCACACATTATGGAAACTGGAGAAAAAAATTAACGGGTCTTACAGCCATGGAAGTGATGAAAGATAGTCTGATCAAAAGTAATATATATATGGAAAAGGCATGGATCAGCCGGTGCATGAACTCTATGCGTCTTATATATAAGACGATACCCTGGAAAGAACGTGAAGAGCGAGACATAATCTGGTGCAATATAAAACAGTATAGAAAGACGGTTATGTTTGACAGACAGGCTGCAAAAAGAGAAAGAGTCTCGGCGGCGGTCAGTTTATGCGGACAAAGAGTATTCAGACTTTTTTTATGCATGACGGAAGCAGTGAGACAGAGAACAATAAAATAACATGTTTTTATATCAGGAGGAGATACGGTGTTTTGATCTTAAAACATCCTACAAAGATGAATGATAAAATTTCGGTAGTAACTGTTTGCTTCAACGCGGAATCAGAAATAGAAGATACGATTCGGTCGATATTAAAACAGAAGTATGAAAGGATCGAATATGTCATCAAGGATGGAGGCTCTACAGATAAGACAAATGAAATCGTAGAGAAATACAAGGCTCTTTTTTATAGGAAAGGAATTGCGTTGAAACACCTTTCCGCAAAAGATAATGGCATATATGACGCGATGAACATTGCGGTTAAAAGATGCGAAGGCGACTGGATCATTTTTATGAATGCGGGCGACTTATTTTATAATGATACGGTCCTGGCCGATCTGTTTGAAGACAAAGACAGGAAGGAATCCGATGTGCTATATGGTCACACGCTTATACGGATCTCAGACAGAAGAGGGTATATTGTAAATCATAGCGACTGCTTTTTGGATGAGGGAATGTCGCTATGTCATCAATCTTTGTTTGTAAGGAAAGAATTGATGTTGAAATTCCCTTTTGACGTTCATTACAAGATCAAAGCAGATTACGAGCAAATGCTGAGATTAAAAAGAAGTGGAATGGTATTTACAGCGGTTAATAGTATTGTTTCTGACAGAAGCAGGAGAGGGATCTCAAATGATCTGGTCGCGCTTCGGAACAGGGAAGATAATATGTTGAGAAGCCGGTATCAGTTACAGTGGAAAAAGAAATCGGTTGTTTTAGGATATCTGAAGCAATTTGTTAAGAAAATAATGCCGGGATCGACAACACTGTGGAACGTTCGGGATAGAGAAAAAAAGATTATGAAATACAAATCAAAATCCGGATAAAGGTGAGGCAGGAAAAGATAAAATGTTTTACTTCGTTAATTTGCTTGTTCTGATCGTGTATTCATGGCTATTTAAGTATTTCAAGATAAAGCGGAAAAAATACCTGATACTTACTGCGATACATATCGGAGGAATCATTGCATTTCGTTCCTGTAATACAGGTACCGATACTTATCAGTATTATAATGTTTACAGGATGCTGATCGAATATAAAGGTGATCTTTCAACTCTGATAAGAATTTATGTCAAATTTCCCGGATGGGCAGTTTTTTTTAAAGGAGTTTCTTTATTATTTGGCAATGACCCAAATTTCTATATGCTGGTGAGCGGGTATCTTGTGGTGGCTGTTACATGGATTGCGATCGGTCTTTTTGAGGTTGATGAAACGCAGTCTGTTATTTTGTATTATCTTATCTTTGCGTTACAGGCAATGAATATTACGCGGCAAAATATGGCATTATGTCTGCTGTTCCTTTCTGCGGCGCTGTTTATTAAGAAGAAAAGAATTTTCAGTTTTCTGTTAATGGGCTTTGCAGTTTCGATTCATATTTCTGCGGTGATCGGTGTGGCGATATTGCTGGTCTTAGCTCTCAACTGGACCAGGAAACGCGTATTTTATGCCATCAGCGCATCCATGATCATTTTGTTATCAGTGAATGTCTTATTTGATCTTTTTGCAAGCACATTGTCAGGATATTCAACTTATATATTGGGGGCATTTAAAGCGTCCGGCAGAAATGTCGTAATGCAGATCATCTATATACTAACCTTTTTATATGCGATATGGATTCAGAAAAAATACTGTTTGGATAAAGATATGGAACAGCTGCTGCTCAAGGGATGCATATTGATATGGGGAGAAATTCTGCTGGGTACTTTCTTCTCAATAGAAATATTTATTGTAAGAGAAAACCTATATTTGCAGATATTCATTATCCTGTTTGTTCCTATAGTGACAATGTTCTTCAACAGATACAGAAAAATATACAGGTTTATTGTATATGGCATGGCTTTTTTCTATTTTTCGTATCGTGTTTTAAGTAATTATGGCGGGATAATGCCTTATCAAACGTATTTATTTCAAAAGTGAGATCTGATCGAAAGATCATGGACGTTACAGAGGTATCTATGTTAAAGAAAATCAATAATATCTTGGTCAATAATATGCCGGTTATTAAAAACATGTTAGGAGCCTTCGGTGTAAAGGGGGCTTCTCTTGTTGTGTCCTTTATCTTACTTCCCTTGTATATCCGCTTCTTTCATGATAAAGCAACTTTGGGACTATGGTACACGATACTCTCGGTTTTAAGCTGGGTAACTTTATTTGATCTGGGGCTGGGGCATGGGCTGCGGAACAGGCTTCCGGATGCATTTGAGAAAAGGGATATAAACCAGATCAGGAAGCTGATCTCAACAACTTATGTATTGATGCTTTGTACGGCAGGGATCGTACTGCTCATTGGAGAAGTGATAATAGCCAGATTAAATTGGAACAGTATCTTTAATGTGGAAGATACGGTCATATCGAACGGATTTTTGACGGAATGTGTAAGTCTGGTCTTCATAGGTGTGATCACTAATATGATTTTGAAGATAGTTACATCGATTTTGTATGCAATGCAGTATTCTGCGATCGTCAACTTCTTAACATTAATTCCTAATATTATTATTTTGATCGCATTGTGTGTCATGCCGTCCCGGACTGTACACTTTAATCTGAAGGCAATGTCTGTCGTAAATGTTTGTGCGGTAAATATACCGTATTTGGTCTGTTCCTGGTTTGTATTCAAGTATTTCCTGAAAGGCAATTTTCCATCGTTTCGGTTTTTTGCAAAAGAATGTATAAAGGATATTTTCAGCATCGGGATTTCCCTGTTATGGCTTCAGGTGGTATTTATGGTGATATCTTCAGCCAACGAACTTATCATAACCCGAATGACAGGGTCGGATCATGTTGTTGAATACCAGATATATAATAAAATATTTAAGACGGCCGGGATGATCGTGTCATTGTCATTAACGCCGATCTGGTCCGCGGTCACGAAGGCACAGGCGCAAAAAAAGTTTGTATGGATAAGAAAAGTATATGAAATTTTTTTGGCCGCATCGTTTATGTGCATTTTATTGGAGTTGTGCATCATTCCGTTCTTACCTTGGATCATTGATGTGTGGATCGGCCCGGGAGCCGTAGAAGTACATATTGGTTATGCAGTAGTTTTTTCCGTTTCAAATGCCATGATGGTCTTACACAGTGTCAATACCGCAGTAGGAAACGGGCTGTCTTACTTTAAAGTACAAATGATATGGATGACATTTGCCGCATTTGTCTTTATTCCGTTATCTTATTGCCTGGTGCAGCTTACAGGAAGCTGGATAGGAGTGGTGATCGCAAATACGATATCACTTATGCCATATGAATTTTTGGCGCCTGCTTTTACAATGCGGGAATTGAAAAGAAGACAAGTAAAAGTTTCTACATTACGAACCTGAAAAATAATGGGATAATGACAAGCCCGCAGAGTATTTTGCTCTGTGGGCTGTTTGTGCTTTTACACCTTTTCAAAATGGTTTCCGTATTGACAACATCGGTATCACGATGAGGTGCTGAACAGCGATAGGCGGACTCTTCTCCGGAACGTATCTGTATATTCTCTTTCATTATCAAGGATATTTCCGGAGAATTGCATATACTTATCATAAACGACAAATAGGATAGCCGATCACCATCACCCTGCGAGAAGTTCACATGATCAACACGGAAATGGGTAAGGGGTAAAGGTTGAATAAATTCTCTGATGAGCAATTTAGTTCAACAAACTGAACAAGTTCAGTTAGA
>OFGO01000361.1_pt1 | contig 43852 bp, 34 predicted proteins | sample 1521761 | NCBI WGS metagenome assembly OFGO01 (sample SAMEA3504128, study PRJEB24116) | mouse gut metagenome | biome: mouse gut; feature: mouse-associated habitat; material: faeces | place: Denmark | collected 2011
AAGAGAAATTTTCGGATGGAGGCGGCTTCCGGTATTATAAGGATGCGCGAATCGGCGTCTGCGGGGAGTTTCCGAAAAAGGACGGGGTTGGAACGGTTGTGGTCGCCACAGGCGGAACCAGCGATATTCCCGTGGCAGAAGAAGCGGCCCTCACAGCGGAAGCCCTGGGGAACCAGGTAGTACGGCTGTATGATGTGGGGGTGGCCGGTCTTCACCGTCTGGTGTCCCATATGGACGAAATCATGAATGCCAGGGTAATTATTGCCATTGCAGGAATGGAGGGAGCCCTGGCCAGTGTGATCGGAGGACTTGCGGACTGCCCGGTGATTGCGGTTCCCACCAGTGTTGGGTACGGCGCTTCCTTTCATGGCGTCTCAGCGCTGCTTTCCATGCTGAATTCCTGTGCCAGCGGGGTGTCGGTGGTGAATATTGATAATGGATTCGGCGCCGGGTATCTGGCGGGGATGATCAACCATATGGCCGGAGGGCATTCCCGGAGTTAACAGAGCCACAAACTCGAAATCGCAGAGCCAAATTTGAAATTTGGCTCGCGGCCTTCGCAAAAGAACTGCTTCGGAATGGAGGTAAAGATGAAGACATTATATTTAGACTGTAACATGGGAGCAGCGGGTGATATGCTGACGGCAGCGCTGCTGGAACTGCTTCCGGATCCGGACGGGTTTATTGAGGAATTGAATGCCTTGGGGATTCCGGGAGTGACGATCGAAAAGGAACAGGTGAATAAGTGCGGTATTGACGGCACGCACGTCGCAGTGAAGATCAATGGCACGGAAGAGGAAGAAAGTATGCACACACACCATCACAGCGGTATGCATGATATCAAACATATCGTTCATCATCTTTCTGTACCGGACAGGGTCAAGAAGGATATTCTTGCTGTCTATGCTTTGATCGCAGAGGCGGAGAGTCATGTGCACGGTGTACCGGTAACGGAGATACATTTTCATGAAGTGGGCACCATGGATGCGGTGGTCGATGTGACGGCAGTCAGCCTGCTGATGGACAGGATCGCACCCGACCAGGTGATCGCGTCGCCTGTCCATGTGGGCAGCGGCCAGGTGAAATGCGCGCATGGCATCTTACCCGTACCTGCTCCGGCTACGGCACATATCCTGCGGGATGTACCGGTCTATGGCGGGGAGATCCAAGGTGAGCTGTGCACGCCTACAGGTGCGGCGCTGCTGAAATATTTTGTGACGAAGTTTTGCAGTATGCCGGTTATGAAGACGACGGACATTGGATATGGTATGGGCAAGAAAGACTTTTCCGCAGCCAATTGTATCCGTGCGATGCTTGGTGAGACGGAGAGTGCCGGGGACATTATTGTGGAACTCAACTGTAACGTAGACGATATGACCGGAGAAGCGATAGGATTTGCGATGGAAGAACTGTTTGCCGCCGGCGCACTGGAAGTATACACGATTCCCATTGGTATGAAGAAATCCCGTCCGGGAACGTTATTGTGTGTGATGTGCCGCCCAGAGGATAAGGAGAAGATGGTTAAGCAGCTCTTCCTTCACACGACAACCATCGGTATCCGCGAAAGCAGTTTCAGGCGGTATACACTCGACCGGTCTGTTGAGACGGTACAGACGCCCTACGGCGGGATCCGGAGAAAAGTTTCCAGCGGATATGGTGTTACAAGACAGAAGTATGAGTATGAAGATTTGGCGAAGGCGGCCAGAGACAATGACCTTTCCGTCAGCCAGATTCTCAGTAGATTATAGCAAGGAACAAAAGGAACGGATCATATGAAAAAACTTATTGCACTTTCGGCAGTTCTGACGTTAAGTGCTTTGTTGTCCGCCTGCGGTGGCGGTGCTGCACAAAACAGTGCAGAGAAGGCAGCGGGCACAGCATCGGAGACGGGTACGCTTGTCTATGGCAGCGGCGATTATACCAGGATCAATCCGGCCATGGATGAGCATGGGGAGATCAATATCCTGCTCTTTGACGGACTTACGGCGCATAACGGTGAGAACGAAGTTGTTCCGGGGCTTGCTAAGAGCTGGGAATTTGAGGAGGCATCCTGTACTTACACGTTTCACCTGGCAGAAAATGTAAAGTGGCACGACGGCGAAGATTTTACGGCGGATGATGTGAAATTCACGATAGAGGCTATTATGGATCCGGCGAACGGTTCGGAAAATGCGCCAAACTACGAGGATGTGGAGGAGATCCGTGTGATCGACGACCATACCATGGAATTCCATCTTACTGCGCCAAACGTGGCGTTTCTGGACTATATGTCGATGCCGGTGCTGCCGGAGCATCTGCTGGCGGGAGAGGACATGCAGGAATCGGACTTTTTCCGTAATCCGGTGGGCACGGGGCCGTACAGGCTGGAGAACTGGGACGTGGGACAGGCGATCACGCTGGCACGGAATGAGAACTACTTTAAGGGGGCAGCGAATATAGAGCGGATCGTCTTCAAGATCGTGCCGGACGATACGGCCAAGGCGCTGCAGATGAAGGCTGGTGAGCTTGATCTGGCGCTGCTGACGCCGCGGGATGCCCGGACATTTGCGGATATGGCGGGATATACCTGTTATGAGATGAAGACTTCCGATTACCGGGGCATTCTTTTTAACTTCGGACATGCGTACTGGAAGGAGAACCGGGATCTGATCCCGGCAGTCTGCTGTGCCATCGACAGACAGTCGATCATTGACGCGGTGCTGCTTGGACAGGGCGTGGTCGCTTATGGACCGTTGCAGCGCAATATCTATGATAATGAAGCAGTTGAGCAGTATACCTATGACCCTGAGAGGGCGAGGGAGCTTCTGGAAGTCGCCGGCTGTACGATGGAAGATGACGGTTATTATGAACGGAACGGCGAGAAGGTCGGCTTTGTGATCAGCGTGGCTGCAGGGGACCAGGTGCGTATCGATATCGCGCAGGCAGCTGCACAGCAGCTGCGGGCAGTGGGGATCGACTGCTCTGTAGACATTCCGGTGCAGGTGGACTGGGCCGGACAAATGGCATATCTGATCGGTTGGGGGAGTCCTTTTGATGCTGACGATCACACCTATAAGGTCTTTGGGACGGATAAGGGAGCAAATTACAGCGGCTACTCCAATGCGGAGGTTGACCGGTACCTGCTGGAGGCACGCCAGTCCGATGACCGGACCGTGCGGGCCAGAGCTTATGACCGGTTTCAGGAGGCGCTGGCGGACGATCCTGCCTTTGCCTTTATCTGCTATGTGGATGCCAATTATGTGGCGGACTCCGGGATCCAGGGTATCTCCCGGGATACGGTGATGGGACATCATGGTGTGGGTATCTTCTGGAACGTTGTAGAGTGGACCATGGAATAAGAGTGTCCAAAGAAAGGTTGAATAAATTCTCATCCTGTACTTGGGATTGCGTCTGAGTGGGAGCATGGAGGGGCAATGGCAGAGCTACTGGAAGTACAAAATCTATCCGTCAGTTTTGAGACACCGAAGGGTGAGGTGCAGGCTGTCCGGGATGTCAGCTTCACGCTGCATACCGGGGAAGTGCTGGCGGTGGTGGGAGAATCAGGCAGCGGCAAAAGTGCCCTGTGCAAGGCGGTCATGAAGCTTCTGCCGGCCTCAGGGAGGATCAGGGCAGGCGGGATTTATATAAACGGAACCGATATAAGCAGATTTGGCGAGCGAAAGATGCATAAGCTGCGGGGAAAATTATTTTCCATGGTGTTTCAGGACCCGATGACTTCGCTGAATCCGACGATGACCATCGGTGCGCAGATCGCGGAGGCTGTCAGGATATATGATCCGAAGCTCACAAGACGCCAGCTCCATGACCGGGTGGTGGAGTTGATGCAGTTAGTGGAGATAGACCGCGCGCAGGAGCGGATGCATCTTTATCCGCATCACTTTTCCGGCGGCATGCGGCAGCGCTGTGTGATGGCTATCGCACTGGCCGGGAATCCGACGATCCTGTTTGCGGATGAACCGACTACGGCGCTGGATGTGACGATCCAGGCACAGATCCTTGGATTATTCAGGAAGATTCAGCAAGATCTTGGCATGGCGACAGTCTTCGTGACACATGATCTGAACGTGGCTGCAGAGGCAGCCGATCGTGTGGCAGTCATGTATGCCGGGAAGATTGTGGAGATTGGGACAACGGAAGAAATCTTTCGAGATCCCAGACATCCTTATACGTGGGGGCTTTTACGTTCGCTGCCGGTTTATGGAAGAGGGCAAGAAACGCTGTACACGATCCCGGGACTGCCTCCCACGCTGCTGAATCCGCCGAAAGGAGATGCGTTTGCCTGCCGCAATCCCTATGCGCTGGCGATCGACTATGAGGAGGAGCCGCCGCTTTTTCGTGTCAGTGACACGCACTATGCGGCTACCTGGCTGCTGGATGAGAGGGCGCCGAAGATTACGCCGCCGGTGAGGAAGACTGCTGATCTGCCGCCGTACAGCCATTCGGTACGAGAGGAACAGGAGATCCTGCTGGATGTGCGGCATCTTACGCATGTGTTTCCTCTGGATAAGAAGACAACATTTAAGGCAGTCGATGATGTTTCTTTTCAGATAAAAAGGGGAGAAATCTTCGGATTGATCGGTGAATCCGGCTCAGGAAAATCGACGGTGGCTCGCTTGATCATGAATCTGTACCGGCCCAATGCCGGCACGGCGGTTGCAGGAAAAAAGCAGTTCTTTGGACAAAATTTGTCGGGAGGAGATCAATCGCGCAGTGCAGCCAGGATTCTCTATAAGGGGCTTGATATTAACGATCCGATCCTCTTCCGGCAACATAAGAAAATGCTGCAGACCACGCGGCAGATCATTTTCCAGGACTCCAATTCCAGCTTAAACCAGCGGATGAGGGTGTGGGACATCATCACAGAGCCGCTGCGGATACAGCATATCGTGCCGCCGAGGGGTTCCCTGTGGGCGGAGGCGAAGTTCCAGATGCACTATGTGGGGCTGGACGAGGCGTATCTGAATCGTTACCCTGCGGAGCTGTCCGGCGGACAGAGGCAGCGTGTGGCGATCGCGCGGGCGTTGTCTATGGAGCCGGAACTGCTGGTGGCGGATGAACCGGTGGCGTCTCTGGACGTATCTATTCAGGCGCAGATTGTGAATCTGTTTCGGCATCTTCAGCAGGAACATGGCTTCTCTTTTCTCTTTATTGCCCATGATCTTGCCATGGTGGAATTTCTATGTGACCGTGTAGGTGTCATGTATCAGGGAAAACTGGTGGAAACGGGGGAGACGAGGGAACTGTTCGCAAACCCAAGGCATCCTTATACAAAGGCGCTTCTATCTGCAATGCCGAAAGGCGGCAGTCGTTTTGGGGAAATGCTTGTATAGAGGGTGAAGCAGGACGTGGCACAGGAGGAAGAAGTGCTGTGGTCAAAAAGGCAGGAGCGGAGTTGTGATATGACGGGGAGCAGATGGGGCAGGATACAATATTGGGGGAAAAAGCTTTTGATCTTGATCGTGAGTCTTCTGGTTCTCTCGGTGGCGGTTTTCTATATCTCACGTTTGGCGCCGGGGGATCCGCTCGTGTCATATTATGGAGACCGGGTAGAAAAGATGAGCCTTGCGGAGCGTGAATGGGCGGAAGATAAGTTGGGGCTCAATGAGCCGCTGACGGTTCAGTATGTATGCTGGCTTGAAAACGCGCTGCAGGGGGACTTCGGCATCTCTTATAAATATAAGCTGCCTGTTGTGACCGTGATCCGGGAACGGATCGGGAATACACTGCTTTTGGGCGGAACCGGGTTCGTGCTGATCTTCGGTCTGGCGTTGCTGCTCGGCATTGCATGCGCACGCCATGAAGGGCGGATGATCGACAGCGTGATCTGTAGTATCGGCACGATCAGCAGCTGCATTCCCGAGTTTTGGGTCTCTTTACTGCTTATGCTGTTCTTCTCCGTGAATCTGAAGTGGCTGCCCGGCAGCGGCGCGTATACTGCAGGCCAGGCCAGTGATTGGGGAGACCGTGTCAGACATCTGATCTTGCCGCTTACGGCAGTCGTGCTGGGGCATTTGTGGTATTATGCGTATATGGTACGGAACAGGATCCTGGAGGAGGTGCGGGCCGATTATGTACTCCTGGCGAAGGCGAAGGGACTGACGAGGCGCAGGGTACTGTTTCGACACTGTCTGCGAAACGTGTTGCCTTCCTATCTGAGCATCATGGCGATCTCGGTGCCTCATATTTTGGGAGGAACCTACATCATCGAGATGGTTTTCTCCTACCCGGGGCTGGGAACGTTAACATATGAAAGTGCCAGATATCATGACTATAACCTGCTGATGATTCTATGCATACTCACGGGGATCATTGTCATGCTATGTGATATGGCAGTGAAGATGGTCTGTAAGCGGGGGACGGAGAAAGGAGCATGGCCGTAAGGATGGAAAATGGATTTGAAATAGTGGGGATTCGTACTCTTCCCCGGGAAGAACAGACGAGGACGCGTGGGCATCGGCGGGATAAGGAATCCGAGAAATCCTTTCTAGGTGCCGCTTTGATCCTTACGACGATCATCCTGGGATGTCTTCTGTGTGATCTGTTCGTGTCCAGAGATCCGGGTTATTTGGATCTGCGCAATTACAGTGTGCCTCCGGGCAGGGAATTTCTGTTTGGCACCGATACCATGGGCAGGGACATTTTTGCCATGATCTGGTATGGGGGCAGGATCTCCTTGACCATCGGCATAGCGGCAGCGATGCTCTCCACAATACTGGGCGTTTTCTTCGGGGCATTGAGCGGCTGTGCCCCTGTATGGGCAGATGCGCTAATGATGCGTCTTGTGGAGATACTGCTCAGTATACCGTCACTTATGGCGGTCATCCTGATTCAGGCGATCTTGGGCGAGGCGAATGTGTTTAGCATATCTTTTGTGTTGGGGATCACCGGCTGGATGAGCATTGCCAAGGTGGTAAGAAGCGAAGTGCGGCAGATCAGGGAATGTGAGTATGTGATCGCTTCCAGGTGTATGGGAGGCGGCTTTTTTCATATATTGTGGCGACATTTGACACCGAACTTTGTCTCTTCTATCATGTTTATGGTGGTGATGAACATCAGAAGTGCCATCGTAGCGGAGTCTACATTGAGTTTTATGGGGATCGGATTGCCGGTGGAAGTGATCACGTGGGGGAGTATGCTGTCCTTGTCGGAGGATGCGATGCTGGCAAACGCCTGGTGGATCATCCTGTTTCCCGGCGCTTTTCTGGTGGTGGCACTATTGTGCTTTACCGGCCTTGGAAATCATCTGCGCAGAAACTTTAACCGCGGGCAGAGCAATCTGTAACAGGACGGGAAAACGCTCTGTGAAAGGACCACCATAGGGTGATATGATAAGCATAGGAGGGTGTTATACAGCTTCGGAATGGAAGGGAAAAATGGCAGTGAAAATGAATGAGGAACTGATCTATGCGATCCTCTCAGCAGTGGAGGAGATCCCGGAGGGAAAGGTGGCTTCGTACGGGCAGATCGCCAGGATGATCGGACGGGATAAGAATGCGAGACTGGTTGGCAGAGTGCTGGGCCTGGCGGAATATTACGGGAATTATCCCTGCCACCGGGTGGTAGACCACGCGGGTCAAACGGCGTCCTGCTTTACGGAGCAGAAGAGCCGTCTGCTGGCGGAAGGAGTTATCTTTAAGGAAAACGGCTGCGTGGATATGCAAAAATGCCGATGGAAGGAAGGGGAGTAGGCGAGAAGCGGCGGTGCTGCTGTGGGTATTGTAAATTCCGGAAACATCTTGCGCTCACCAAAGACTATGTGCTATATTTATATAATATATCGTATGATGCCAGGATCAAAAGTCATGGACCGCGTCGTGTTTGCACATAAGTGGTTTTATGACTTTATGACTCACCCAAATATAAGGATAAAAATGGGGTGTATCTCCCGCGATATCCAAATATTGGGCGGGATTGTGGGAGTGCATGGCACGGGACAATGGAACGATCCGTATGGCATCTTTACCTTTGACCTCAATATCATCGTATTGTTTTATGGAAGGAAATCACCGATGGATAAAAAGGAAAAAAGCCATATTAGCATAGAATCAACGAAATTCGTTCTGGGCGGTTTCGTTTTACTTATCTTCTTCAGTATCGCGGTGTTTGCGTTCCTTGGCACTTACATGAGCCGTCAGAGCGAAGAAGCGATAGACGATCTGGGCAATATGTATATGACCAGTATGGGAGAACGGATCTGCAAGCATTTTGAGACGATAGTGAACTTGCGGTTAAAGCAGGCGGAAGCAGTGGCCACGGTAGTTTCGGCGGATGGAGACAATCTGCAGGAGATTTACGATGAGCTGATCTACAGGACAGAAGTCAGGGACTTTGTTTCGCTGGCTCTGTGCTCCGAGTCAGGAGAGTTTGAGACGTTATACGGGGAACCGGCCACACTGATCGATCCGGAGCCCTTCTTACAATCACTCAGAGATGGGGAAAGGAAGGTAGCTGTAGCGGCTAACGAATCCGGAGAACAGCTGGTGCTGTTCGGTGTGAACGCAAAGTACCCTATGAGCGACGGAGAGGAGAGCATCGCTACGGTCATGGGGGTCCCGGCGGAGGAGATCAGCGAAGAACTTTCTCTGGAGAAAGAAAGCATAGAGATGTATGCTCATATCATCCGGACGGATGGCACCTTTATCATTCGGGACGAGAGTATAGAATATCCGGATTATTTCAGTTACCTGCGAGGTACCTACAGCGGAGATACGGACAGGGATAACGTGGAGGATTATATTACGGATCTCACAAGTGCGATGAAGGAAGACCGCAAATATGTGGCTATTCTTGAGTTTGGCGGCGGCAGACAACAGGTAATCACGGTCAGTCTCTCGAATTCCGAATGGAATCTGGTGATCGTTATGCCTTATGGTGTGTTGAATCAGGCGGTAGAGTCTCTGAATGAGGAAAGAACGGCGGCTACGTTGCTTGCATGCGGATCCATTCTGGTGTTTCTGCTGTTTCTCTTCTTTGTATACTATAGAATGAGCAAACAACAGATCTATGATCTGAACGAGGCGCGGCGGGCGGCTGAAGAGGCGACCAGAGCCAAGAGCGAGTTCCTTTCTAATATGAGCCATGATATCCGTACGCCAATGAATGCGATCGTGGGGATGACGGCCATTGCCACGGCGCATGTGGACGACAAGGAGCAGGTGCAGAACTGTCTGAAGAAGATCGCCCTTTCGGGTAAGCATCTGTTGGGATTGATCAACGACGTGCTGGATATGTCTAAGATTGAGAGCGGCAAGATGACGTTGACGGCGGATATGGTTTCCCTGCGGGAAGTGATGGAGGCGATCGTCGGTATTGTCCAGCCGCAGGTTAAAGCGAAGCATCAGAACTTTGAAGTACATATAGACCGCATAATTTCTGAGGATGTGTACTGTGACAGCGTGCGTTTGAACCAGGTGCTGCTTAACCTGCTGTCTAACTCTGTCAAGTATACACATGAAGGCGGTGTCATTCGGCTTTCCTTGTATCAGGAGGAATCGCCGAAAGGAGAAGGCTATGTGCGGACTCATATCCGGGTCAAGGATAACGGTATAGGTATGTCACCGGAATTTATATCCAAAATCTTTGAATCCTACTCGAGGGCGGATAACCGGAGAGTGCACAAGACGGAAGGCGCCGGGTTGGGCATGGCGATCACCAAATATATTATTGACGCCATGGAAGGCAGCATTGACGTGGAAAGTGAGCTGAGTAAAGGCTCCGAATTCCATGTGACAATAGATTTTGAGAAAGCGACCGTCAAGGAAGTGGACATGATCCTCCCGGACTGGAAGATGCTAGTGGTAGATGACGATGAAACACTTTGTCGTACAGCGGTGGAGGCACTGGATGCTATTGGTATTCAGGCAGACTGGACACTGAGCGGCGAGAAGGCTCTGAAGATGATCATGGAGCATCATGAGAAGAGGGACGACTACCAGATCATTCTTTTGGACTGGAAACTTCCGGGGATGGACGGTATTCAGCTTGCCAGAGAGATACGGCGCGGACTGGGGGATACCATACCGATCCTGCTGATCTCGGCTTATGACTGGAGTGAATTTGAGAACGAGGCGCGTGCTGCGGGTATCAGCGGATTTATTGCCAAGCCGTTGTTTAAATCGACACTTTTCTACGGACTTCAGAAGTATATGGGGAGTGAAGTGGAGTCGCTGATAGAAGAAACGAAAGCGACAGATCTGTCAGGGCATCGTTTGCTGGTAGCGGAGGATAACAGCCTCAATTGGGAAGTGCTGCATGAACTGCTGACCGATCTGGGGCTTGAGTTGGAATGGGCAGAGAACGGGCAGATCTGTGCGGAGATGTTTGAGAAGGCGGAAGAAGGCTATTATGATGCTGTTCTGATGGATGTTCGTATGCCAATCATGACAGGCTATGAAGCTACCAGGGCGATTCGTACTTCCACGAAGGCAAATGCGCAGACAATACCGATCATTGCCATGACGGCGGATGCCTTTGCCGAGGACATACAGCGATGTCTGGATTGTGGCATGAATGCCCATACGGCCAAGCCGATCAATGTCGATGAATTATTACTGCTGCTAAAGAGATATCTGCATATCGAGTGAAACACGGGAAAATATGTGACATAGCATACAGTAGCCGGACCGAAAGGACCGGCTACTGTCTATGAAGGAGATAAGAGTATGCCGAATACAACAAAATATGCGTTGGAAGAGTCGCTTAAGAGACTGTTGCTGCATAAACCGCTGGATAAGATCACGATTCAAGATCTGACGGCAGACTGCGGCATCAGCCGGATGTCCTTCTATTATCATTTCAAGGATATCTATGATCTGGTGGAATGGAGCTGCATCGAGGACGGCAGGAAAGCGCTGCAGGGGAAGAAGACCTACGACACCTGGCAGGAAGGTATGCTGCAGATCTTCGAGGTGGTGCTGGAGGATAGGCGGTTTATCATGAATGTGTACCGAGCGGTGGAACGGAGTAAGATCGAAAGCTATCTGTATGAACTGACCTACCGCCTGATCGCTGACGTGGTAGAAGAGAAGTGCGCGGATGCGAAGCTGGCACAGGAAGACAAGACATTTATTGCAGAGTTCTACAAGTACGGATTCGTAGGGATTATGCTGGATTGGATCGATCGGGGCATGAAGGATGATCCGGCGGCGATCGTGGAGAAGATGAGTATTACTCTACATGGAAACATTACCCGTTCCATACATAATTTTGAAAAGGCGGCACAGCATGAATTACTGCCGTGAAGCAGAATCGTATATATTTGATCAAAAGAGGCGAGATGATAAGATTTTTATCATTTTGCCTCTTTTGTAAGTTGGAAATCTTTCTGCTGCTGCGTATCATGATATCCATAAAGTGACATCAAAGAAGAGTGACAGAAACGCTAAAGCAATGACAGATTATGAGAAAGGCGGTATGAGATCATGGCAAAAAGGACAGGATTAGGTTTAGGTGTTGCAGCGGTGGCAGCAGGAGCAGGGGCAGTCGCGTACGCGGCGCACAATCATGAAAAAAGGAGACGGGAAGGAGGAGAGCAGACGAGGAGCGGTTTCGGTAAAGGTTATGACAAAAGCTATGTGACGGCGACCCAGGAATACCGCAATACGGAGCTGGGGAAAGATGCCAGGAACAGCAAGGGCATCTATTACAGTAACGGTAACTATGAGGCCTTCGCAAAGCCAAAGAAACCGGAAGGCGTGGATGAGAAGAACGCCTATATCGTGGGCAGTGGCCTGGCTTCCCTGGCGGCGGCCTGCTTCCTGGTAAGGGACGGACAGATGCCGGGCGGCCACATCCATATTCTGGAGGCGATGGATATCGCGGGCGGTGCCTGCGACGGAATCTATGATTCCACAAGAGGCTATATCATGCGGGGCGGCCGGGAGATGGAGAACCACTTTGAATGCCTGTGGGATTTATTCCGCAGCATTCCTTCCATTGAGACGCCGGACGTATCCGTTCTTGATGAATATTATTGGCTCAACAAAGAAGACCCGAATTATTCGCTGTGCCGCGCTACCGTAAACCGTGGCGAGGATGCACACACGGACGGCAAGTTTAACCTCAGCCAGAAAGGCTGCATGGAGATCATGAAGCTCTTTATGACAAAGGATGAGGATCTGTATGATAAGACTATCGAGGATGTCTTTGATGAGGAAGTGTTTAACTCCACCTTCTGGCTGTACTGGCGGACTATGTTTGCCTTTGAGAACTGGCATAGCGCGCTGGAGATGAAGCTTTATTTCCAGAGATTTATTCACCATATTGCGGGACTGCCTGACTTCAGTGCTTTGAAATTTACGAAATATAATCAGTATGAATCACTGATCTTGCCCATGCAGAAGTACTTGGAGGCTGCCGGCGTGGAGTTTTGTTTTAACACGGAAGTGACGAATGTGATCTTCGAGATTAAAGAGGGCAAGAAGGTGGCAAAAGCTATTGAGTGTCGGGTAAAAGGGGTAGAGGAAGGTATTATGCTCACAGAGAATGACCTGGTGTTTGTGACCAATGGCAGCTGCACCGAAGGTACGGTGTACGGCGACCAGAATCATGCACCAAATGGTGATGCGGAAGTGCGGACCAGCGGATGCTGGAGCCTCTGGAAGAATATTGCCAGACAAGATGCCGCTTTCGGACATCCGGAGAAGTTTTGCTCGGATGTTGCGAAGACCAACTGGGAATCAGCTACAGTCACCACACTGGATGATAAGATCCTGCCCTATATCACTAATATTTGTAAGCGTGACCCAAGAAGCGGCAGGGTTGTGACCGGCGGTATCGTCAGTTGCAAAGATTCCTCATGGCTGCTTAGTTGGACCATCAACAGGCAGGGACAGTTCAAACAACAGGATAAAGAACAGGTATGTGTATGGGTTTATGGGCTGTTTACGGATGTGCCCGGCGATTACGTGAAAAAGCCGATGAAGGAATGTACCGGTAAAGAGATCACGCAGGAGTGGCTGTATCACCTGGGCGTGCCGGAGGAGGAGATTGAGGAACTGGCAGAACACAGTGCTGTATGTGTACCTACGATGATGCCTTATATCACGGCGTTCTTCATGCCCAGGACAAAGGGAGACCGACCGGATGTGATCCCCGACGGCTGTGTGAACTTCGCGTTCCTGGGGCAGTTCGCAGAGACACCCAGAGATACGGTCTTCACGACCGAGTATTCCGTGCGGACAGCGATGGAGGCTGTATACGGACTGCTGGGTGTGGACAGAGGCGTGCCGGAAGTTTGGGGCAGTGTGTATGACATTCGGGAACTGCTTGGCAGCAGTGTGAAGTTGATGGACGGGAAGTCTCCGTTAGAGATCAGCCTGCCTGGACCACTGAACGCACTGAAGAAGCCTCTGCTCCGTGTGGTCAAAGGAACAGTGGTGGAGAAAGTATTGCGGGATCAGGGTGTGATCAAGGAGGGGATGCTGCCGTAAGAAGAACATTCTGCGCAGAAAAACTCGCCTGTTATTGGAGTTGAGATTTGACGAAGCTTGTCCTCAGATTTTGTGTCGATGCGAAGCAGCGATATGGAGGTTAGCGTGTCATTGACGTACACCTTGTGGGAAAGCTTCCATAGTATATTAGTAGAGCGAAGCAGGAAAGTAGGAGAAAAGATTGAAAATTAAAATTTTCAATCGCGAGATTTGTGTCTGTGCGTTGCTTGCCACAAACTCGTTTAATGCGCCGTCTCAACATAGTTGAGACAAAAGCAGCGCAGAAATGGAGAAGACTATGGAAGCAAGAGGAAAAATGTTACAGAATGACTGCAGTTTCAGCGGCATCTCGCCGCTGATGCTGCCATTCCCCTACCCGCCGGTCAGGGTGCAGGAGCAGAATCCGTTCTATGCCAAACTGCTGACAGTGGATTACTGCGGCGCCGTATCGGAGCTGACGGCTATTACCCAGTATATCCATGGAGAAAGCTGCACGTGCTGTGAATATTGCACGGAGGCCAGGACGCTGTTAGGCATCGCTATGGCGGAGATGATCCACTTGCAGAAGCTTGGTGAGATGATCATGCTGCTGGGTGGAACGATTGACTACTCCATCTCCACTCGAAGCGGCAAACCCCAGCAATGGACGCCCTCTTATGTGGAGTTTGCAGGAAACCTGCAGGGGATCATCTCAGCGAATATAGAAGCAGAGAAAGCGGCCATCAGCCAGTATGAACAGCATATGAAGATGATCGAGGATGGATGCGTGAGGGCGGTGCTGGCGCGGATCGTGCAGGATGAGGAGTATCATATCATGCTGCTGCGGATGATGTAATAATTCTTGATTGGCAATTTGAGTCAAAGCTTTAAATCAAATTAATGTAACAGTAAAGTGACAGGAGACAAAAGGTAAAAGTGGTTTCACTTTTGCCTTTTTGTGTTACAATAGGATTACGGATAAGAACTGTACATGAGCCCTGTTTGCACTGGCCGATGAGCGGATTGTTGTGGATGCTCTGCTTTAGTGTACTATATATAGTGATTGACAGATTGTGATATAATTTAGATATACTGTTTATTGTGATAGGGATGGATAAATACTATACGATGAAAGATAATAATTATTTGAAATTTCCGAGTGTGATCAGGGATAAATTGTGTAACGGTGAATTTGCGTTTCCTGCTCATACGCAGTTTGCCTATGATCCTATTCTGGCTTATAGGGGAATACGGCGTGACGAGGATGATTTTACTGCTGTTTCCAGGAAGGATTTTGAATCTCATGCAGAAAGAAAAATTCGCAGAAGAGGGATAAATCAAAAGGATCCGCATTATTTTGGGGTTTCCTTGTTTCTGCATAAAGAATCACTTGAGAACGCATTGAATCTTCCAAGACCAAACAAAAAAATTGCAGTAGGCAATGTATATGCTGAAGCAGGACCGGCTGAGGTTAACGAATCAACAGGGCATGTGTGCTGGTGGTTATATGACAAAGTCGATATAAATGGGTTCTCAATTTGTGAGAGGTGAAAGCTATGATGGAACAAGTGTTTTTTATAATTGACGGAAAAGAACTAATCTTGGATAAGGTGTTGGTGGAATTTGATGAAACACCTGTGTTTTTTGTATGCAAAAATGAGAAGGACTACTTTATTGGATTGAATATCGATTTAGATGAGGAAAGATATATCTTGACAAGGATATCGCTGCGTGGGTTATCCAAGATGCTGCATGGCAAGATTACCATGCGGGAGTTGATGTTACACTCTGATAAGTATTGGGAGATTATAGCCGGTGAAGAACCGGGTGAAGATATTATTTACGAAAAAAGCATTGAGGAAATTCCGCTTAAAGTATTGCCGTATGAAGGTGCATATTTGAAAATTGCAACAAAAGATCTGGAAGCATATATTGAAGAAATTGATGCAAATCTTTATGGCGAAGACGGCTGGGAGAACGAGGCGGTGCAGGCGTGCATGCAATGTATTGAAGAATTGACAAGAAGTTTGTCAGACCAACTTGAAATAATGATACAGCAGGTTTTCGAGAATGTGATCAAGGATATGAAAATCCGCGCATGCTGTGATTATCATGATGGCGATTACAGTAAAGAAGTCTGCAAGACAAAGGTGGAAATTAAGAAAGCTTGCTCAAAAACAAATGTAAAACTTCGAGATCATAAGAGCTTTCCTTATGCTGCATAGATAAAAACGAGAGTTGATTTTAGAAGAAGATATTTGGTTGGCCATGGAGAAGAGTATATGAGTAAAGAAATAAGCAGCGTGCTAAGTTTAGACAAACTTGTGTTTGATAAAATTGAATTTAAAAGAACGGGTATGAAAAACGAGAATGAGATGGAGATTGAGCTGCAGGTTATCATTAACAGGAAACAAGATGAAGAAGTATATAAAGTCACCTTGGACTTCACTGGAAATAAAGAGAAAGAATATTCAATAGAAATTGTTTTATCTGGCTATTTCTCTTTTGATGAGAATGAAAGAGTTGATGAAGATCTAAAGAAAAATCTGATCAATCAAAATGCAGTGGCGATCATTATGCCTTATTTACGCAGTCAAGTATCCTTGATCACGGCGCAGCCGGAAGTGGAGTGTGTTGTTTTGCCGCCGTTTAATATCGTTAAGATGATGACGGAGAACGGATAGAACTTTGGGAATCAGTTTAGAAGAGGCTGCGGATGATGTGATAATTTCCGATCGGCAATTTGAGTCAAAGCTTCAAATCAAATTAATGTAACAGTAAAGTGACAGGAGACAAAAGGTAAAAGTGGTTTCACTTTTGCCTTTTTGTGTTACAATAGGATTACCGTTGAGGATTAATTTCAAGGATTCGTGAGACGGCTGTCAACCATAATAGACAGAAAGGAACAGGCATGACGAGAACGGTCGGAATTGGGATACAAAATTTTGGCAAAATCATCGAGAATGATTATTTTTATATAGATAAAACATCCTTTATCAGGGAATGGTGGGAAAACGGTGACGAAGTGACACTGATCGCTAGGCCACGGCGGTTTGGTAAGACACTGACGATGAGCATGACGGAGCAGTTTTTTTCCATCAAATATGCCGGCAGAGGGGATCTGTTCGAGGGACTTTCTATTTGGAGGGAGAAAGAATACCGCGCGCTGCAGGGGACTTATCCGGTCATCAGCCTTTCCTTTGCAAATGTGAAAGAAAGAGATTATACCGGAACAAGAAAGAAGATATGTCAGATGTTGACAGACTTATATACGGACAGCACTTTTCTGCTCGATAGCGGCGTGCTGCAGGAAGGAGACAGAGATTTTTGGAAACGTATTTCCGTAGATATGGATGATGTGGAGGCGTCTTTGGCTATCCATCATCTTGCGAAATACTTAAGCCTGTACTATGGAAAAAAGGTGATCATTCTGCTGGACGAATATGACACGCCGATGCAGGAGGCGTATGTAAATGGATACTGGGGAGAATTGCTGGCGTTTATCAGGAGTCTGTTCAACGCTACGTTTAAGACGAACCCTTATCTGGAACGGGCGATCATGACAGGCATCACCAGAGTCAGCAAGGAGTCTGTTTTCTCGGATCTGAACAATCTTGAGGTGGTGACAACGACATCTTGTAAATATGAAACCGTATTTGGCTTTACGGAAGAAGAGATGACCGCGGCTTTGGACGAGTATGGGCTTGCCACGAAACGCGAAGTGAAAAGCTGGTATGATGGGTTCGTGTTCGGGAACAAAAGGGATATTTATAATCCGTGGTCGATCTTGAACTATCTTGATAAACAGACACTGCAGGCCTACTGGGCAAATACCAGTTCCAACAGCCTTGTCGGGAAGTTGATCCGGGAGGGCGGAAGGACTGTGAAAGAGTCTTTTGAGAATCTGCTGGCAGGAGGACACCTGTTTGCACCGATTGATGAGCAGATTGCTTATGACCAATTGGATAGCAATGAGAACGCGAGCTGGAGTTTCCTTGTGGCGAGCGGCTATTTGAAAGTGGTGAGTTATGAGAAATACGAAACGGATCGTATCATAAAGGAGCCAAGGTATGAATTGGCATTGACAAATTATGAAGTGAAGCTTATGTTCAGGAATATGGTGTCCGGATGGTTCTCCAGGAATCTGTCTGACTATAACGACTTTGTAAAGGCTCTTCTTTCCGGAGATGTGGATGCCATGAACGAATATATGAATCGTGTTTCAAGTGCCACCTTCAGCTTTTTTGATACCGGGAACCGGGTTTCCGGAAAGGCGGAGCCAGAGCGATTCTATCATGGGTTTGTGTTGGGATTGATGGTGGAATTGGAGGATCGGTATGTGATCACCTCTAATCGGGAAAGCGGATTTGGAAGGTATGATGTGATGCTGGAGCCGAAAGAGGCAGGGACAGATGCTTTTATCATAGAGTTTAAAGTACACAATCCAAAAAGAGAGGATACGTTGGAGGATGCGGTGAAAGCGGCACTTGCACAGATAGAAGCAAAGCAGTATGCTGCGGCGCTTATAGGGAAAGGGATACCGGAGGAGCGGATCAAAAAGTATGGGTTTGCGTTTGAGGGGAAGACGGTGTTGGTTGGGTGAGTGATAAAGAGATGGTAGTACAGGAGCAGAAACGTGGGACAGGAAACTTTCTCGACTTGCAGAGGATGGTCCTATCGTCAGGCATGGCCTAAAGGAATTCATTGTATATGCCGATATCTATTGTAGGTTCAGGATGAATGAAAAGAGTTGCATGGATGCAAAAACAAGGGGATGCAGAACCTGCTATTATATTGAGTGCAATAGTGGGTTATTATTTTTTGACGATTATTTGATGAAATTACATATAATACTTTTTGATAAGATGAAATAACGAAGAAGACGAATTGTCATAACAATAGAATTTCCAGAAATAAACATTGTTATTCCATGTAGAATGTGATAAGGTCAGGGCAATGTTTTGTGGCATTTATTAGATTTCGAGAGGAATTTATGCTGATACGAGAAAAGCACAAAAGTAAGAGGTGCTGGAATGTATAAATAGTCCTCACCAGGCTCACATGGAAGTGAAAGATGCATTGCAGTAGCGTAATTGTGAGACTGCACAGAATATGCTCAGTGAATATCAGGAGTTTGCAGTCTCTCGGAGAGTCTATTGTAGGGATAGAGGGAGATTGCTATTTTCTCATATGAAGCGTCAATGTGGGATGGTCTGGAAAATGGATATCTAATCAAAGATTTGGCAAGATGCATTATGAAGAAGATGAGTATCCTGAGGGCGTCGAGATTATTGATTGGGAGAAGTATAATCTTGTGACGAGTGTGCATCCAAGGTTTTATTCGTCTAATCTAAAGAAATATACGGATACATTGGTTACATACCCTGTTATGTCACATCAGGCGGTATGCTGGAGGCGCAGAGCATGCTTCCGGCTTATTTATATATAGATTATATTGTGATACGATCACCACAGTTTCGGGAGTATTTTGATAAAAGTATTCCGGATGAGAAGTTTCTGCCGTTTGAATCACCCAAGATTGATAAAGTGGTCAATAAATGTAAGGATCTGTCGGAACCGCCGAAGGGGTGGGCCGGAAAAAAGACGGGAAAAGATGGAATATGTATTCGAATGCTTTAAGAGACGGAATGATGTCTGCATATTACGGCGTCTGCATCTGTTGCTGGAGACTACATTTAAGGCTATGAGATTAGAGTACCGGCAGGCATATGATGCGTTAAAAGAAGACTTTATAAAGGCGGTTTTGATATCTATGATACGACGGTAGATATTGAAAACACAATTGGATTCTGGAGGAACTGGCGGAGAGAAACTGTGTTAGAACGATGTTAGCAGTAGGCAAAAAACTGGGAATGTAAGTTACATTTAGGATGGGATAGTATGGTTAAGGTAATTACATATGGTACATTTGATTTGTTTCATGAGGGACATTACAAGCTGTTGCAGAGAGCAAAACAACTGGGGGATTATTTGATTGTTGGCGTTACGACGGAAGAATACGATCTTGCGAGAGGAAAGCTCAATGTAGCGGATTCTCTGATGACTAGAATTGAGAATGTTAAGAAAACGGGATTCGCTGATGAGATTATTGTGGAAGAGTCACAGGGTCAGAAATTTAGGGATATCCAAAAGTATAATATAGATATTTTTACAGTAGGTTCCGACTGGACAGGTGTGTTTGATTATTTAAAAGATTACTGCAAGGTAGTTTATTTGGACAGGACAAAAAACATATCAAGTACCATGCTCAGAATTAAGGAAACACCGATACAAAGAATTGGGGTGATTGGTACAGGACGTATTGCCAATCGCTTTATTCCTGAGGCGGCGCTTGTCAGTGGTGTCAATACGCAATGCGTATATAATCCACATTTTGAGAGCGCAGAGGCATTTGCCAATAAATGGGGAATAGATGCTTGCAAAGATATAGATGAATTCTACAATGCATCGGATATTGTTTATATCGCGTCACCTCATGAAACACACTACTCATATATTAAGAAGTCATTGGAACATAACAAGCATGTATTGTGCGAAAAACCATTGTGTTTTAGCAGACAGCAGGCAGAGGAATTGTTTGAGTATGCGAAGAGTAAAAAGCTTGTTCTTTTCGAAGGAATAAAGACTGCATATTGTCCCGGATTTACGAAACTTTTAGGCTTGGCTTGTAGTGGCGTTATAGGAAGTATAAGAGGAGTGGAAGCATGTTTTACAAAGCTGGAGAACAAAAGGTGTAGGGAATTAAATGATATTGAGTATGGGGGAAGCTTTATAGAGCTTGGAAGTTATTGCTTGCTTCCTATACTGAAGATATTTGGACGCAATTATGAAAAAGTAACTTTTGAAACCATAAAAGGTGATAATGGCATTGACCTTTATACTAAGGCTCATATACGGTATGCAAAAGGATTAGCGACTGCTACTTGCGGATTAGGAGTTAAGTCGGAGGGAAAGCTCCTGATATCCGGTACAGAAGGATATATTGTGGTAGAAGCTCCATGGTGGAAGACTAGTTATTTTGAAGTACATCATGAAGATCCGAATGAGGTTGAAAGAGTTTCAGAAAGATTTTTGGGTGATGGCTTGCGATATGAAATTTGCGATTTGCTTTCTATGATAAACGGTGATACCAAAAAGGATTTTAAACTTACAAGAGGAGACTCTGAAGCTATAGCAGATATTATGGAACAATTTCTTGAAGAGAGGAAAAGGGTGTGACATGAAAATATGGGCGCATAGAGGATGCAGTCAAAGATATCCAGAAAATACGATCATGGCATTTTCCAAGGCAATGGAAATTCAAGGACTTACAGGGATTGAATTGGATATTCAGATGACTAAAGACGGGGAAATTGTGGTAATACATGATGAGCGTGTGGATAGGACAACAGATGGGGTTGGTTATGTTAAAGATTTCACTTATGCCCAGATTAGGAAGTTGGAGATTAGGGTAGGGAAAGATAGAACGCAGAGAATACTTTCCATTAATGAGACATTAGATCTTATGCAAGAGAGGATGAAAGAAGGACTGTTGTTAAATATTGAACTGAAAAATAGTGTCATTCCATATGATGGTATGGAAGAAAAGATATATGAGCTTATTAGTCAGAGAAATATGCAGGATAAAGTGATTTATTCTTCCTTTTATACATTTTCTTTGGCCAAAATAAAGAAAATGGATAAAGAGGTCAGTATTGGGATACTGGATACAAAGGTTTCGGACTGTTTCTATAAAAAAAGTGGGCTCTGTGGAATAAATTCTGTGCGGGCTGCATTGCATCCTTATAGCAAAGGCATGGATCTAAACAAAGAGCAGTTGCAGGGGCAGACGGTTCGGGCGTGGTTTGCCGGGCACTTATATCCTGAGGAACCTACGGGAACAAAACTAGATTTAAAGAAACTGGAAGATCAGGGTATTACGGATGTTTTTTTGAATGAACCGGAGGTGTATCTGGAATAGCCGGTAAAGGGTGTAAATATACGGGCAAAATAATGAGAGGCACAGAGAGAATGAGAGAGGTCATATGATAGAATTTGATGGCGCTACACTACGGCTGTTGCAAATGATAGAGTTAGAAATACTGACAGAGATAGATCGGATTTGTAGAAAAAATAATATACATTATAGCCTGACAGGTGGTACGCTGCTGGGGGCGGTAAGAAATGGCGGATTTATACCATGGGATGATGATGCGGATATCTCTATGTTACGGAGCGAATACAGAAAATTTCAGAAAGCCTGTAAAACCGATTTAGATGAAGACAGATTCTATTTTCAGGATATTGAAAGTACAAAAGGGTATAGATGGGGATATGGAAAAGTACGCAGGAAAGATACCGTGTTTTTGAGAGAAAACCAGGAACATATGGAATATGAGCAGGGAGTTTTTGTGGATATTTTTCCGAGAGACGGAATACCGGATGGTTTGATTGCCGCTAAAGCACATGCACTTGCATGCTTTATCATGAGGAAGATTATGTGGTCGCCGGTGGGTCAAGCGACGGGAACAAACAAATGGGAAAAAATAGTGTATAAGTTTTTGTCAAGAATACCGGAAAGTACCATGAAAAAGACATACAGAAAACTAGTCAGACTCAGCAATTATAATAAAAATACAGAATTCGTGAGAGCGCTGACGTTCCCTTTGCCTAATAAACAGAAAGGATACAGAAGAAGCTGGTATCAGAAATATACCCAGGTGGAATTCGAAAATAGAAAGTTCATGGTACAAGCATTTTACAAAGAATGGCTGGAGTCAGAATTCGGAGATTATATGAGGCTGCCACCTGTGGAGCAGAGGAAGGTACATCCTGTTTCGCAATTAAAGTTGATCGATTTGGAGGAATAGGAGAGAATGAACATTGCATTATTGACGGCAGCAGGAAAAAGCAAAAGAATGCATACAGAGATTCCGAAACAGTTTTTGCATATACACAATAAACCAATCATCTTGTATACAATGGAAGCATTTCAACGTCATCCACAGATTGATGCAATTCTTGTTGTTACATTGGAGTCGTGGAAAGATATGCTGTGGGCATATGCGAAGCAGTATCAGATTACAAAACTCAAGTGGGTTATAAAAGGAGGGAATACGGGTCAGGACTCGATTAAATGTGGATTGGATGCATTAAAAGGAGAATGCAGGCAGGAAGATGTGGTGATGATACATGATGGAAACCGCCCGCTGATCTCTAACGAAGTTATATCAGATAGTCTGGCAACATATAAGGCGCATGGTAGTGCTGTAGCGGCAATCCCATGTGTAGAAGCGATCTATAAGAGTACAGACGGGATAGAGTCAATGGTAACGCTTGACAGGCAGGAATTGTTTCGGACACAGACGCCGCATACATATTCGCTAGATAAACTGCTTTGGGCACATCAAGAAGCGAAAGAGAGAGACGTTAAAGATACAACTGCCACATGCACGCTAATGTCATTATTGGGAGAGAAGGTTTTCTTTTCTAAGGGATCGGAAAAAAATTTAAAAATTACGACATCTGAAGATATGGATATTTTAGAAGCTCTTTTATCTGAGGTAAAACAATGAATTATTATGATACGGATTGGTATAAGCAGGAATTAGATAAGATTATACAGGATAAAAAGGAATTTCTCAGGGATGTAAGCATACTCATCACAGGGGCGAGAGGAATGATCGGGAGTATGTTGGTTGATGCAATTATGCTTGCTAACCATAGTTATGGAATCAATTGTAAAGTGTATGCAATTGTTAGAAACGAAGCAGCTGCCCGGACACGATTTGAAAAGTATGCGGGCAATACGTTATTTCAGCTTATTATTGCAGATATTAACAGAGGAAGTTTAGATGGTATAGAGGGGAAGGTAGAGTATATTGTGCATGGCGCCAGTAATACGCATCCCCTTTTGTATTCAGGGCAACCCATTGAGAGCATATTAACAAATGTAGTCGGAACGAATAACCTGATGGAATTTGCAGTATGCCATGAATGTAAACGCTTTCTCTTCTTATCTTCTGTAGAGATATATGGGGAGAACAGGGGGGAATACGAGCGGTTTACAGAACAGGACTGTGGATATCTTGACTCTAACACATTACGTGCAGGATATCCAGAAGGGAAAAGAGCCGGGGAGACGCTCTGTCAGGCATACAGAAAAGAATACGGACTGGAAAGTGTTATTCTGAGAGTGGCACGATGCTTTGGAGCAGGAACCTTGAAAAATGATAGTAAAGCATTGTCACAGTTTCTGCATAAGGCAAAAGAAGGGAAGGACATTGTTCTAAAGAGTGATGGTAGACAGTATTTCTCGTATGTGTATCAGGCGGATGCCGTAGATGCCATATGCTATTTTCTGCAACATGGAGAAGTTGGAGAGGCATACAACATTACAGGATGTGATTCGGATATCACGTTAAAGGAACTGACGGAAATCATTGCGGATACCGCGAAAGTTTCGGTGAGATATGAATTGCCTGATCATGAAGAAGCCGCGGGATATTCAAAGGCGACAAAAGCACTGTTGGACGGCAGCAAAGCGACAAAAGCCGGATGGACAGCACGTTATGAGATACGGGAAGGAATAGAGAGGTGTCTGTGTGAATAAAAATCTGGGAGGAGATAGCTGGCAAAATGGATATAAATCTTTATAAGCTGGATGAAAGCTGGAAAGATGTCAAGACGATTGTTCCATTTGGATTAGGGAGAATTGGAAAAAGGGTGCTGCCTAAGCTGCTGGAAACATTTGAGATACCTTTTATTATTGATAATGGAGCCATGGTGCAGGAATATCAAGGAATAACAATCTATAATTTAGATGATGCAAGGCCTTTAATTGGTGACAGGAAGATTGTTGTGCTGACGATAGAAAGAATATATGTTGATATATCAGAGCAGCTAAATGCAGCAGGGTATATAGAATACAAGGATTATTGTATATTTGAGCGCTTTGTGGAGGAATGGTATTACAAGTACAGGAACATATGCTGTCTGCCTAAATTAGATACAGCGATTACATCAAGATGTACGTTACACTGCAGCCACTGTGCAATGTTTACGCCGTATTGCGAAGATAAGAAGGATTGCAGTGTGGACGAGTTAAAAGTGAACTTTGACCAGCTATTTCGTGTGGTGGACTATGTATTTGAATATACATTGTTTGGTGGAGAGCCTTTTTTACATAAACAATTAACAGATATTATTGAGTATCTGGGAACGTGCTATGAAGAAAAAATTGGACAAATTGTTATAATCACAAACGGAACGGTACTTCCCGACCAGAAACTTCTTTTCGCGTTACAGAAATACAAGGTGATTCTATCTATCAGTGATTATACTGCGGTAAATCCATATGCTGATATTTTGTCAAAATTTATGAAAGAACTCGACAGGTATGAGATACAGTATTATGTCAATCACGAAATAGAGTGGAAGGATCATTGCTTTCCGGAACATCCATGTGATTATGACGAAGAATATCTTCCGGAACATATGAAGATCTGTGGATATACATGCCACTCCATAAATGAGGGGAAGTTGTATTATTGCGATGTGGCATGGGGAGCCAGAAAGCATGCCGGATACCAGGATCAGGAAGATGATTATGTGGATCTATATGATATTCAGAAAGAATGTCCACTTGAGCAGGCGAAATTACGGATTTTGGAATATTGTATGGGGAATGTAAATGAAAGAGGATATATGAGCTTATGCAGATATTGTGCCGGGATGGGGGCGGATAATTCCAGAATAATACCGGCGGGAACTTAGCGTAGATGGAGATGACAATGGGTCATGAAAACAAAAAAACTAAATTTATTACAGTTTAAAGAATATATTTCACAAAGAAAATGTTATTGTTTCGGATGCGGTCTTCAAGGCACACGTATTTTAAACATGATGGAGAACTGGGGATATCGGGAAACGATCGTTGCATTCACCGATAACAATAGAAAACGGGTTGGAGGCAGGATTTCAAATGGAGTGTTGAGTTATCCTATCGTATCGGTAAGTGAGTTTGTCAATGCTGTGTCACCAGAGGATGTCATTATCATATGTTGTGCTGACGTTGTCAATATTTTTGAACAATTAGATCAATATGACAATCTGAGTAATGTTGTATGTTTTAACTTAGGGGAATTGGGACTGCAGCAATTGATTGTGTCAGATTATGAGAAGGTTGTTAGGGAAAGCGAGGAGCCGATTATTCCAAAAATAATTCATTATTTTTGGGGCGGAAATCCTATGCCCGATCTGATGAAACGAAATATAGAGCGTTGGCATGAACTGTGCCCTGATTATGAGATTAGACAATGGAACGAACACAATTATGATGTTTCCAAAAACAGATATATGCAGCAGGCATATGAAGCCGATAAGTGGGGATTTGTTCCGGATTATGCGAGGCTGGATATTGTATATCAATATGGAGGTATTTACCTGGATACGGATGTTTCAATGGTTAGAAGACCGGATGAACTGCTGTACCAGAGATGTTTTGCGATTAAAGATGCTTCATTTTTTTTGAATGCCGGTGCTGGTTTTGGGGCAATGGCTGGAATGGGAATTATAAGGGAATTAAGAGATTATTATGATACGGCTGAGTTTATTTTTGATGATGGAAGTATCAACAGGCAACCGGCGCAGTATCACGCATATCAAGTGATGCGGAAATATGGATATCGGGTAAATGATCGATTTCAGCAAATAGAGGGAATGAATATATACCCTATGATTATGGCGGGAACAAATGCCTATACAATGCAGATGAGAATAACAGAGCATACCTTTTTTCTACATTATGGGACGGCAACATGGCTGGATAAGAAATATAAGCAGGAAAAAAACAGATTGTATGAAAATAATAAAAACTGTGTGGGTGTAGTGGGATATGGATTATAGGCAGAAAATGATACAGAAAATATAGGAGGGAATAGAAAATTATAGAAATGGAGCAAACACATCATACTCAAGACTGGATTGAATATATTGTGGATAACGTCCGTCAATATTACAAAGGACGTAAGATAGTTTTATGGGGAAAATATATAGAGTCGGATAATATTCGAAACAAGTTAAAAGAAAAATATGATATAGATGCGGCATTTTATGTTGATAGTAACGCCGAAAAGATAGATAATAGAGAAATTTTTTCGACAGAATGCTTAAATGGCAAGTCGACAGAATATTATATAGTTATTCCATTGGCGGTGTATCAATCAATAAGAGATGTATTATTTAAAGGGGGATATAAGGCAGATGTAGATTATTTCTATTTCAGTGATTGTGTATTACGTGAAGAAGAGGACTATTATGAGGATGCGCACGGGAATAAAATAATTGGAAATGTGTGTATGGGGGGGGGTAAGATCTGTTTTTCGGGATTTAATTCGGTAGTTGAAATAGGGAATAATGTGAGGCTTCAAAAATCCAATTTCTATATTCATAACAATGCACGAATTATTATTGGAAATAATACAGAGTTTATAAATGCAAATTTATATATGGAAAATCGTGCTAATATAGTGCTTGGAGATAGTATATGCGTGATAAACAGTAGTATACATTTATTGGATAATGCAGAATGTGAGATTGGTTGTAAATGTAGATTGAAACATTTCGGAATGGAATTTGGAGAATACACAAAAGCCTTAATTGGTAAAGAAGTAGAATTTCGAGGAACAAATGAACATAAAGGATCTTGGGCTATGTTGCATAAATCCAGATTGGAGATTGGCGATAGCGGGGTATTTAAATATGGTAACTTGTATTTACAAGAAAATTCGATATTAAGGGTTGGTAAGGACTTTACGATAGAGATTAATTATCGTATTCATTTGGATCGGGATACTGCTATTTCGATAGGCGATGATTGTATGTTTTCATTTGATATTATACTAAAAAGTAATGATGGACATTCAATTTTTGATATTAGGACGGCTAAGAATCTAAATACATCTTGTGCTACTCGTAGATATAGAAGAATTGATATAGGAAATCATGTTTGGATTGGAATGAGAGCTATTATTTTATATGATACTCAAATAAAAGATGGAAGTATTATTGGCGCTATGAGTATTGTAAAAAGTGAAATTCCTAATAATAGTATAGCAGCGGGAGTTCCTGCGCGAATTGTCAGAAGAGATATTGCGTGGAGCCGAGAAATAGCAACTGAAAATATTTTGACATGTGGTGAGGAATATGTTCGTATGACAGAAGAAATATAGTAGGTTTTCTGTGAGAAGAATAAAGGTCAGATTACGCGGGAAAACGAAAGGGAATAAGTAATGAGGAAAGCCCAGAAAAGGGAAGTTTTAGGACTTATAAAAAGTTTATATCAAGCTCATGAGGAAATCAGAAACGCACTGGCAGGAAAAAACTATATTTTGGCACAGAATATGCTTGTTGAATGTCAAGAATTTGCAATAGAGTTTGGTAGTATAATCGAGAAGCTAGAAGGTGAAGAGCATGTTACGGTAACATATACAGAGGTGTATTGTGAAAAGTTGTTTTGTGCGTATAAGGAAATACAGGATTTGCTAATGAGTAAAAGCTGTGTAAACGAAGGTAGAATTTACAAAATTTTAAATAAACAGCTCATTAAAATTGAAAATAGTGTTAAAAATGACATAAGGGTTAAAATTGAAATTGCTTTTTTCCCATATAAAGCAAGTATGTGGGATAGCCTGGAAAGTATATATCTTGCGACAAAAGCAGATCCGGATTGCGATGCGTATTGCGTCCCGATTCCTTACTATGATTTGAACTCAAATCAGAGTTTGGGGAAAATGCATTATGAAGGTGATAAGTATCCGGAAAATATCAACGTAGTTGATTGGAAAGAATATTGTTTTGAAGAAAGAAAACCAGATGTGGTTTATATTCACAATCCGTACGATCAGTATAATCTTGTAACAAGTGTGCATCCAAGGTTTTATTCATCTAACTTGAAAAAATATACAGACATTTTGGTGTATGTTCCTTATTATTCTACGTCAGGTGGGATGAGTAAAGCGCAAAGTCTTTTTCCTGCGTATATTTATGCAGACTATATTGTGATACAGTCGCCAAAATTCCGGAAGTATTTTGATGATGATATACCAAACCAAAAATTTCTACCGTTTGGGTCGCCAAAATTTGATAAAATCATAAAAAAATGTCAGAATCCACCAGAGCCTATGAAGGAGTGGAAAGAAAAAATAGCAGGCCGGAAAGTATATTTTTATAATACGAGTATCGCAGGGATGCTTGATGATACTGAATCTTTTCTGAAAAAAATGAATTACGTATTTCAATGCTTTGAGGGAAGGGAAACAGACTGCCTTTTATGGAGGCCACATCCGTTATTAGAGGCTACATTGGATTCTATGAGACCACAGTATCGTCTGACTTATGACGCCTTGAAACAGAGGTTTCTGGATAAAAGTCTTGGAATATTGGATACAACACCTGATATTGCAGATACGATTGCTCTGTGTGATGCATATATAGGGGATGCAGGAACTAGCATAACATCTCTGTTCAGTATGGCTGGAAAGCCAATTTTTATTTTAAATAACAAATTACAGCAGATGATGGGTGAAAAAGACTGGCGGAAAGAAAATATTAATTTAGTATTTCATGGAGATGACAGATATCAGATAACAGGGAATAACCAGTTATGGTTTTCGAAGAATAATGATTATCATTATAGATTTTATCTTGATTTAGGAACAGAGTTTTATGGGGAACAATACTATATGAATGCAATTGAGATTAAAGGCAAGATTTATATAGTTCCGCGAAATACGCAACATTTTTTAATTATAGAGGATAAGAAAATTCGAAAGATTGAATTAAAAAATGAGAACAAAAGTAAAGATGCTTTTGGGGCATATCGATATTATTCTGACTATATTTATCTGTTTCCCAAGCAATATCCATACGTTGTCAGACTCAATGTTATAACAGAAACAGTAGAATACATTGATGGAATAAAAGAATTTAATGTTAAAATCATTGACGGAGAGTTACAAATGGGTGGGATAAGCAGCTACCCATATCAAAACGAATTTGTCATTGCATCTCCTGAAGATAATTGCTTGCTATTTTTGGATATAAACACCTTGCAAACGCATTTGATTGACAGCGGAATCAAATCAAATGCGGGAATTTCTTCAATCATATTAGATGGTGGTACACTATGGCTTATGCCAAATAAGGGTATGAACATAATATGTTGGAATCCCATGACAGGGGAACTAAATGAGTATGGTGATTTACCGGATGATTTTAGAATAAACGAAAAAGATAAATGCAATCAAAGGCCATTCAATACTGTGGTCTTTTCAAGAGAGAATGGGAAAGAGTCCATCATAATATCACCTTGTTGGGGGAATATGCATTTATCATTAGATAAAAGCACGGGTGAGTTGAAAGAGTGGAAATTGCCGATGAAATGCAATGATGGCAAAGTAGATGAGAACTCCCCCAAATTTGTTATGGGTAGTTTTTTGGGTAGAGTATCCCAGTGGGGGAAGTCTAACCAGATGTGGTATGCGTGTAACAAGAGGCTATATGATATTAACATAGATACAAAAGAGTATAAAGAGATAGAGATAGAGTTTGATTATGAGGATTTAAAGGCACATGAACCGGGATTTGCATCAGAATTAAATACAATGCCCTATTGTTTAAAGGAGAGTCAATTTAACTCATTAAGTAATTTTTTGGCGGGCGATATTGCAGGAGAGGAGTTTGACAGTAAACTGCAGTTAGAGTATTTTTTAAAGATCAATGCAAATATTACCGGGAGTTGTGGTATGAATATTCATAGTTTTATAAAAGAAAAAGCTTTAAATTAGTATGGAGGGAAATAGAAGTGATTTCTTTCGTAACAAAAAAAGTGTTAACTATTGATAAAAGCAGATTGCGGTTTGACGATGAATCAGAATTATGTTTACAAATAGAAAACCTGTTTGATGAAAAGAATTGTGAAACTATATTGATTTATGAAGGAGGCAATTATTGTGGTTATATTGAACAGAGTGATAAATACAATATCGTTATTCCGGAATTTTACATTGGATTTGAACCTGTTGAAGTAAGTATTTCGGATGAACTTATGGAGGAATTAAGGGGGTTTTTTAATAAGGGTGTAAAAAGTAACATAGGAATCCCAATAAAGGACGGTATGGAAGGAGTAAGAACATTTGCCATTGACAAGCCTGTCAGTATGGACTTGTCAAGGTATTTGACGGAGTACTTAAGACAGCCAGATCCGGTTTTTCTGTTGGAAAAATTTCCAGACAAAAAAGCAGTTATCTTTCCAGAGATGAATGAACTTACTCATATGTGCTATAGGGTATTAAGACAGAAGAAGCAGAAGTATTTGCTAAAAGGAAGATATTGGGAATGGTTAAATGTTAAAAGTGAAGCGGATCATGAAATAGAATCGGAAGAATGTCTGGAATATGATGATAAGCTTATAGAGGATTTATTGACCTGCTGGGCAAAAGAAAAAATTGCTGAGGGAGTGTCGTATTTACGCAATAAAGGAATTCATGCATATAATATTATACTGCCGTGTTATGAAGAACTGGCAGTGCATGGAACTTTAGAGGACCGAGTCAAGAATGAACTCAAGGAAATTGTATATCTTAGAGATAAAGATTTTCCAAATAGACAGTTTTGGATGGAACAATTATTAAGGACGGAAGGTTGTGAAACGGAGGAAGAATTATTATATAGTTATCATCCAAGCCAATACGGCGAAGGGGATATGACAATATACTTAGCCGGTGCATGTATTGTGGCGGGTGATCAAACGACAGAGACAGCGTCGATTGCTTTTATGTTGTTTCAGAAGCTAAGGCGACATGGGCTGAACTATAATGTAAAGAGGATTTCGAGGCGGGCGCAGGATATCTCACTGTTATATGAGTTAGAAGCATTGGATTTAAGAGAAAATGATATGTTGTTCTTTATTACGGACAGCTGGATGTACCAAAGAAAGTCATATGATATTGATTTGCTTGAGGAATTTAACAATCGGAAAGTAGATGATTGGTGGTTTCTTAATTTTACAATACATACACTTAAAAATGCTAATAAAATGATTGTAAATAAGCTGTTTGAATTGATCGAAGAAAGTCAAGTGACAAGATGTGATGGCAGTCATTATTTGCAGGTGGGCAGACCAGTATTAGGGATGGATCAGGAAATAAAGCTACGACAATATTTTTCGGAGGCAGGAGTCAGAAAGAAGGATGGTTCCATAGTAGGATGTATTGTCATGAACGCGAACCCATTCACTTTGGGACACCACTATCTTGTAGAAAAAGCGTTGGAAGATTGCGACGAGCTGCTGGTTTTTGTAGTTGAAGAGGATGTGTCGGATTTCCCGTTTCATGACAGATTCCAGATGGTAAAAAAAGGTGTAGCGCACTTTGATAACGTTCAGGTAATTCCATCAGGGAAGTTTATTATTTCGAGTTATACATTTAAATCTTATTTTGAGAGTGACAGACGGCAAAACGAAAAGTTAGATTCGGCAAGGGACGTTAATTTATTTGGCGCATATATCGCACCAGCATTCGGAATTACTAAGCGGTTTATTGGTGAAGAGCCTTTAGACAAAGGGACAGCCTGTTATAATAAAGAACTGAAAAAGAAGCTTCCAATGTATGGAGTTGAAGTAAAGGAAATACCCAGAAAAGAGATAAATGGAAATATAATTAGTGCGAGTATAGTCCGTGAACTGTATAGTGTTGCCGAATGGGAAACAATGTCTGCATATTTGCCGAAAACGTCAATAAATTATCTAAAAGATAAGGATATTGAGCTGAAAATTAAAAAAAGACAAATGAAAATACCAAATAAGGTTCAAAGTGATCTGAAATCAGTATTTCGAAAATTTGATAAAATTATTTTTTATGGCATGGGTAGAGATGGAAGAGGGTTGTATGACTCATTAACAAATGAAGAAAAAGGTAAAATTGTTTTTTGTGATAAACGCGCAGAGGTGGAAGAGTATTTTATAGAAGGGAAACGGGTATACACATCCCAAATCCTTTTGCAGGAATTACGTTCTTTGCCGATTATTATTACATCGACTCAATTTGGGAAGACAATACGCAATGAATTATGCGCAATGGGTGTTAGTAGTACAAGATTGATACAAAATACGTATTCATTTTATACAGGAATTTAATCCGAGAAAATTAAAATGGAGTGGATGAAGATGGATAATGGGAATTTCTGGTTTGTACCAAGAGAAAGTATGAGTTCGGTTGTTGAATTGAAAAAGAATACGAATTTACAGAGGATAGCATATTATCATTTTATGAACTTTGAAGATGAAATATTGTATTTTTTAACCGAAGGGCAAATGATGGGTGTGCTTTCTATTGGTGATTTGGAGCGGTTTTATAGGGGAGAGTCCAGTGAACTGGCAATAAACAGTAACTTCATTTATGAAAAGGAGATTGATTTTATCGTAGCAGAACAATTTTTTAAAGATAGAAAAACGATAACTGAAATTCCGATTATTCAAAAAGATAATAAGTTGCTGGGTATTATTAAATGTAAAAAAGAAGAAGCACTTCGTGCAAGGCAGAAAAAAACGTTGAAATATGCATTTAAAAATTACTGGTATCGAGATACAATTTGGAACTTTGTTGGAAGTACCAAGGCTAAGGTTTTCTTTTATACTCTTTCTGGTAGAAAGATTATGGACTTGCTGGGCGAAGAAGAAAATGAAATTATAAACGCCCGTCAGTTAAATAAGGATGTCTCAAAATGGAGGGGCCTTTCTGATAAGGAGTGGAATATATATATGGATTCTGAGTCGGAGGAGTGGATGGCTGAGACTATGAGGACGGAAATGGGTGCATGCATCCCTAATATTATAAAGGGGATAGGAAAGTATCCGGATATGCAGGGGAAATGTCACAATATTGAAAATGGCTATCGTGTTACCCCGAATAATCCCACCGATGCGAATAGAAGAATTGTTATGTTTGGCGCGTGCATGGTAATTGGTTCTTACTGTAAAGATGATCAGACAGTGGAGTATTATTTACAAGATTGTTTATCTGAAAATAACTATACTGCGTGGAAAGTGTTGAACAGAGGAATGTTCGGATCTGAATATTGCTATAATTTAATGTTTGCAGAGGAATTGTCGGAAGATGATATTGTAATTATTTGGTGTTTGGATGATCAAAAACCAAAGAGATGTATGGATAGATTGGTTTTTCAAGGTGATTTGACAGAGGTATTCTCAAATACACAGCTATCGGCAGATAAATTTGCGGATAGTGTATGGCATTTTAATTATGAAATGAATAATAAAATAGCAAAACGGATTTATTCAGATATTTATGCGACACGCGCTCTCGATAGTGCGCTTATAGCATGCAAACGTGAAAAGCTGCAGGATTACTATATTGGATGGGATATACGGGAGTATTTTATAGAGTATTTTGAGAAGTATGAACTAAATAAGGAAGTAGAAAGTATGAATGCCGGTGCCTTTGTTTTAACTTGCAATTCTATGACATACGAGTATAAAAGGAGTGTTGAGGAAGCATTAAAAATTGTTGATAAGGTATATTTGTTTATAGTGGAAGACAGTAACTTACAAACTGGTTTGAAAGACAGACTTAAGATGATAAAGGCTGTGGTCCAGGATTTTCCAAGGGTAATGGTTATTCCAGCTGGAAAATACATTTTTTCCAGCAAGCTTTCACGAAGTATCAGAAAAGGATATATTGACAAAAATGCGGCGGAATGGGATTGTGATATTTGGGGAGAAGTTGTGTCGAAAGAATTGGGGATAGGTTATCGCTTTATAATTAATGAATTTAATAGTCAGGCGCTTAATGAATATCATGAGATCGTCAGGCAAACACTTTCAGGATTTGGTGTAGAAGTGATAGACTTGACGGTACATGGATGAAAGTTCGTTGTAGATATGTGAGGTATGGTGACAGAATATGCATTTAGAGTTTCAAAAGTTACTTATTATAGGCAATGGAAAAATTGTTAATATGGTGTTGAAATACGTTTCAGAAAAAAGGAGGGAATATGGTTATCAATTAGAATATATTCAACATGAAAGGCATTCCTTCGGCACGGCGGAAGAAATATGCAAAAAAAATGGAATAGAAATTATAGAAATCAGGGAGAAGGAAACTCTTGCAGAGTTTTTATGTGATATATATGACAATACGTTAATTATCAGTGCCAATAACAATTATATTTTTCCTAAAATAGTGATAGATAAAGAAAATATTGTAATAGTTAATTTTCATAATGCATTATTGCCACAGTATGCAGGACGAAATGCTTCTAGTTGGGTTATTTATATGAGAGAAAAGGAAACAGGAATAACATGGCATTATGTTACAGAACATGTTGATGCAGGAGATATTATTATTCAAAAAAGTTGTCCGATAGATTCTAATATAAAAGCATACGAATTGGCACAGACTTTAATGGATTTGGCATATGAATGTTTTACTGAGATCTTTCAGGGAATATTGACGAAGAATATAGAAACATATATTCAGTCAGATGAAATTAGCAGGACAATTTATTCTTCAAAACAAATACCTGGGGGAGGACAATTTACATTGCAGGATGCACCAGAATCAATTTATAGGCTATTGCGAAGCATGGATTATGGGAAGACCGGCATTTTTCCTAATGCCCGTTCTATGCTAGGAGGGAGGACGATTGAAATTCTTAGATACCGCAAGATAGATAAAGCGTATGTGAGTGAAAGAGATTACACTTTGTTTTTGCCAATAGATGATCAATATACACTGGAACTGAAATATAGATGGGTATAGGGGAGGAAGAGAAGGAGGAGAAGAAGAAAATGAAAGAAAAAATAGAAAAAATTTTAGAAGAAATTTCTACAGAAATAGCATCATATGCAGGTGAACATATGTTGACGGAGGGGATTATCAGTTCATTTCAATTAATTGAATTGGTCGCAAACTTAGAAGATGAATTTGATATTGATATTGATCCTGATTATATTATGGAAGAATATTTTGGAAATACGAATAAAATTATTGCATTAGTAGAGAGGATTATGGGCTTACATTAGACGGTATAGGAGGGGAAAAGAGATTATGCAGCAATATGAGATAGATTGGATTGACTATATTGTAGATAAAGCGTATAAATTCTATAATAACCGCAAGATTGTAATATGGGGAAGTTATACAGGATCAGAAAATATAGGTAGAAAACTGAAGGAAAAATACCAGATAGATATTGCCTTTTTTGTTGATAGTGATGTGACAAAAATTGATAATAGGAGTGTCTATCCGACTGATTATTTGCTCGGTAAGGCTTCTGAATATTATGTGATTATACCATTAGGAGTATATTCATCAATAAAGAATTTGCTGCATAAGGGAGGTTACAAGGAAGATTTAGATTACTATTATTTTAGTGATTGTATTGTGCGACAGGAAAATGATTACTATGAGGACCGACATGGAAATAAGATTATTGGAAATTATCAAGGGCTGAAATTTGTCTTTTCAGGATTTGGATCAATTGTAAAAATAGGAAGTAATGTAAAATTTTTGAATACAAGTTTTTATATTCACAATAACAGTCAGATCACTATTGGAGACGAAAACAAGATTTCGGATACGACCTTCTATTTTGGCGATAACTCGAAAAGCGAGTTTGGAGAGAACATCAGGATTTTGAAAACATATTTATGCATGGAAAACTCTGCGCATATTTCGCTTGCAAGTAATACTTGCCTAATGGAGGACAGTATTCATTTGTTTCAGGAGGCAGGTTGTAGGGTTGGATGTAAATGCCATTTTCAGTATATGTCACTTCATATAGGGGAACAGGCGCAGGCTGCAATTGGCAAAGAGGAAACAATTAATGGCTCTAGAGAAAACAGAGCAGTTTGGTCTACGCTCTATAGATCGATGCTTGAAATTGCAGGTTATGGAAAATTTGAATATGGTACATTGCATTTGCAGAAAAACGCTTCCCTGGTAATTGGGCAGCATTTTACCATAGAACGTAACTATAATATTCATGCGGATACGGATACACTTATAAAAATTGGTGATGATTGTATGTTTTCATCGGATATTTTACTTAGAAGTAATGATGGACATGCTGTTTTTGATATTATATCAGGTGAAAATATAAATTCATCTTCTTGCATTCGTAAAAACCGTAAACTTGTTATAGGAAATCATGTGTGGGTGGCCATGCGGTCTGCAGTCATGTATGGCGCCAAATTAGAAGATAGTAGTATTATTGGTCCTATGAGTATGGTCAAAAGTGAGATTCCTAATAACTGTATGGCAGAGGGAGTACCTGCAAAAATTATCAGAAGGAACGTAACTTGGAACATTGAAGAATGTAGTGAAGATATTTCAGAATGTATGCAGGAATATATTCAGCTGACGCAAGAATAAAAAGTGAAAACTTGGAGGAAGAGAAAGTGCATATAGTTTTTTTGATACATGCCTTTCCGGAACCAGGAAGACAGACGGGCGGTGGGGCTGGAAATTATGTGGCTAATATGTCTAGAATTTTATGTCGAAACGGGCATAAGGTCCGGATTATTACGGAATCAGACAGCGACAACATCTTTGAGTGGGAAGGAATTGAAATCCGTCATATTAGGGCTACCCGTTATTTTCGCGATACAGGAAGAAAAATGACGGTATGGAAAAAAACACGAAAGAATTTATGGAGAAGCATTTTCTACAATTATGAGGTTTATAAAATTAATAAGGAAGAAAGAATAGATGTAGTCCAATCAGTGAGCGTGTTTAGTATAGCGTTTTTGAGATGCAGAAAAATTCCATATTTGATCCGATTATCTGATTATCCGACACTGATGCGGGCGGCAGTGAGGGAAAGCTATAGTTTTAATGAAGCAATAAGACAAGAGACAATCGATGACAAATTGTTTTATTTGACAATAAAAAAAGCCGATGCACTGGTTGCTCCAAGTGTTCTGATGCAGAGATTAATAACTAAGCGAACAGGGAAAGAAGTTACTGTTGTTGAAAGCCCGTTTATTTCTTCAGATTATGAGGGAGACAAAAATCTTCAAAAAAGTAAGTATTTTCTTTCATTTGGCTTTCTAAATTATCGAAAGGGTATCCATACTTTGGCACAGATAATAGATAGGCTTCTGGATGAGCATAAAGATATGGAGTACATTATAGTAGGGAAAGATTGTGAGTTGGAAACGGCTGGGGGATATATAAGGGGGTCGCAACTTGTAAAATCTATGGTAACAAGAAATCGAGAGCGCTTAATCATCCGAGGTGAGATTTATGACAGGGGAGAACTTTTTTCTTTGATAAAAAATTCATATCTGTGTATTTTGCCTTCCAGGATTGATAACTTGGCTAATTCGTGGCTGGAAGCGATGGGACTTGGAAAGATTGTTATCAGTTCGGATCAGTCGAGCGCAGAACAGTTAATCATGGACGGATATAATGGGTATCTTGCACCAATAGATGATGCGGAGGCACTATACCATAAAATAAAATGCGCAATGCAGTTATCAGAGTCAGATAGGAAGAAAATGGAGGACAGGGCAAAGAAAAGAATAGAAACGCTTGCACCCGAAAAAGTATATGAAAAGATGATGGTAGTGTATAGGGAAACAATAGATAATTTCAATAGAAAGCAAAAGAAGGTTTATCGGATACAGTAGTATGGTGCGGATGGGAGAATATGTATGAATATATTAGGAATTTCAGCATTATATCATGACGCGGCAGCGTGTCTTGTTATTGACGGTAAGATCATAGCAGCGGCACAAGAGGAACGTTTTACGAGAATAAAGCATGATCCGAGTTTTCCAGCGCATGCTATTAAATATTGTCTGGAAACAAGCGGTTTGAAGCAACATGAAATTGATATTGTTGTATTCTATGACAATCCTTTATATACTTTGGACAGGTATATAAAAAATATTGCAATGGCGGGAAAAGATTCAAAAGATGTAATCAATCGTAGCTTTGAGTCGATGTTTTCTGAAAAATTATGGATACATAAAAAGCTGGAGGCGTTACTGGGAGCGAATTCGCATAGAAAGTTCCTGATCTGTGAACACCATATTTCACATGCGGCATCTGCTTTCTATCCGTCACCATATGAAAAGGCAGTTGTGTTGACATTAGACGGTGTTGGGGAATGGGCTTCGACGACAATCGGAATTGGAGAAGGCGAAGAACTCATACTTAAAGAAGAATTACGGTTTCCGCATTCGCTTGGATTATTATATAGTGCCTTTACATATTTTTGCGGATTTAAGGTTAATTCCGGAGATTATAAGTTTATGGGATTGGCACCGTATGGAGAACCCTTGTATGAAGGTATAATTAGAGAAGAATTGTTGGACATTAAGCAGGATGGTTCTTTTCGATTGAATATGGAGTACTTTGATTATCAATATGGACGTGCTATGACTAACGATAAGTTTGCTGGATTATTTGGCGGGACAAGGAGAGAGCCGGAGACAGAGATTACGAAGAGAGAGATGGATATAGCGGCTTCAGCACAGAAAGTAGTGGAGGATATTATTCTTCGGATGGTAAAGTATGCGAAGGACACTTATGGGACTGGAATTGATAATCTTGTGATAGCAGGTGGAGTTGCACTTAATTGTGTAGCCAATGGAAAAATAAAAAACAGTGGGATTTTTAAGAACATATGGATTCAACCAGCCGCAGGAGACGCCGGGGGAAGCTTAGGCTGTGCTCTGTATGCGGCTTATCAGTATGCCGGTATAAAAAGAACTGTTGATCTGAAAGATGCTCAACAGGGAAGTTATTTAGGACCACAGTATTCGATAGAAGAAATTGAAAAGTACTGCGTGGAAAATCATTATTTATACCATAAGATGGACGAGGGAGAGTTGTATCAAAGAATTGCTGAAGAACTTGCGAAAGGGAATGTGATCGGACTTTTTCAAGGGAGAATGGAGTTTGGGCCAAGAGCTTTAGGCAATCGAAGCATTATTGCGGATGCCCGCTCAGAGGAAATGCAGGTTAAACTGAACCAGAAAATAAAATTCCGGGAGTCGTTCAGACCTTTTGCCCCTTCTGTATTGCGTGAAGATGTGGCAGATTATTTTGAACTGGATGATGATAGTCCATATATGCTTTTGGTAGAAAACGTTGTAAAAGAGCGGCGGGAAGAAGTTAAAATTCAAGAAGATTTAGAAAAATACAATGGGAATATGTTAGAAATTGTGAAGCAGAAGCGTTCGGATATTCCAGCAGTGACTCATGTAGACTATAGCGCACGGATTCAGACGGTATCCGAAGAAACAAATCCATATTATTACAACGTGATCAAAGAGTTTAAGAAACTGACAGGCTATGGAGTGATTGTCAATACATCGTTTAATGTCAGAGGCGAACCGATTGTCTGCACCCCAGAACATGCGTATGCGTGTTTTATGCGAACGGATATGGACGTTCTTGTTTTAGAGAACTGTATTCTTTATAAGGAGGAGCAGCCGCCCTATAAAGACCATGCGAATTGGCGTGAATTATATCAGTTGGACTAGAAGAATGTGTTGTTAAAAGAAGGGAATTGATTTGGTGGATACAGAGGGGAGGGTAAAGAAATGGATAAAAGTGAAAGAGAAAAAGAGGAATTATATGCATGGGGAAAACAACATGGCTTAGATTATTATTTTCCGACGTTTGATAAAGAGAAAGCGAGTTATTTTATAAGACGGAAAGTTGACGCTAATTCTTATATCAGGGAATATGGATTTGAAACACTGCCAGAAATCATGGACGAGTTGGACAACTTGTGGGAAAAAGATGAAGTATCTGAGCAGATTAAAAAGGTGGTTGGTATTGCGGCCTTAAAAAATAAACCATCTGAGATTATTTCGGAGCAAGCAAAGGGTGGTAGTAGTAAGGAGACGGAAGAAAAAAGAGAAGGAGGGGATAGGCTGCCAACATATATTTATAATTTTTAAAAGGCATGTTTACTTTACAGGAGGTCTTTCGTATGTATGGAGCAAAAGCTGAAAAGCTTATGGTGTGGAATCCACTTCTGAATAGCAATTTGAAAAAGTACATTTGGATAAGCGATTCGCAACAGATACATGAAAAAGCGCAACACTTATTTACAGATTTACTAATGGAGAGTATTTATATAGACGGGTTTGTGTCAGATGCCGATGTTTTGATCAATTTAAGCATGTACCATAAAAAAGTATTTGATATCCGCTTGCTGAACAGTAAAAATTCAGTTGTATTCTATGACTCCTTTTATGAAGATATAGATGCTGAGCTTGCTGATAAAGGGCATAGTGCTAAAATTATAAATCCAAACATAGGCGGAGAAGATATTGTTATATGGGGGGCTGGAGCGACAGGGAGACTTGTTTATAAAATTTTAGAAGACCAGGGAATTCGTGCCACCTGTTTTGTGGATTCTGATAAAAACTTAGTGGGAAAATCAAAATGCGGACTTTGGGTTTATGGACCGGATATATTGGATAAATCCATGAAAGACAGTATTGTGATTGAGGCTTTGGAAAAATGGGAGCAGGTAGACAAAATTATAAGAGAAAAGCATGAAAAAAGATTTTATTTTAGCATACAAGCGAAAAACAATGAGGCATGGAACAATATTACATATAAAGAAAATGGCGTTGAGAAGAAATTGTTTCCAAAGCATGGATATTATAGTTTTAATTTTTTTGAAGGCAAAAAGGTATTTATATACGGGACAGGAATTGCAGAGAGGACGTTTGCAAAGTGTTTAGAATTGCTGGATTTTGAGTTTGCCGGATTTTTGGTTGATGAAATGGACAGTTCGAATGATCAATGTTATGGATATCCGATAAAATATATTGAAGATATTTTATATGAAAGTAATTTTTATATTTGGATACATGAGAGAGAAAAGTGTAAAAAGCTAAAGGAAATGGGTCTGAAATATTTTGAAAAATATATACACGGTGATTATTGCTGGGACATTTCTATAGCAGGCAATGATCAGATTTTGGATATCAACCTTGGACATACCAGGCTCAATAATGATAAGTACCCGGGAATATCTATTTATGGACATGAGGATAAGGATGATTACCGGATAGCAGTTCTTGGAGGGTCAACCAGCGATGGATCTATGTATTCGTTTGATTCATGGTCAAAGCAGCTATACAAGATGCTGGAAGAGAAGAGAGTAACCATTTATAATTGTGGAGTAATAGAATACACCTCAAGTCAGGAACTGATAAAGCTTATAAGGGATGTGCTTCCATTAAAGCCTGACATGATAATCGTATATGATGGTTATAATGATAGTTTACTTTTTGATGACCGTTTTCCGTTTTCTTTTAATTATTTGAGGCAAATATTTAATTTTGCCGCAAATAGCTTAGCGGATGACATGGAAGAATATACATCCAAAGATAATCATGATAAATTCTATTCAGGAGTCAGATCATTGGAAGGCAGATTCGGAAACTGGCTGGCTAACATTCGCACTATGCATGCGATAGCGCAGGACAGGAATATTAAATTTTTCTGCTTTTGTCAACCATATCTCAGTAGCAAAAAAGGAAAGAGCATAATGGAAAAGAATATGCTGCTTTCTATACAGAGTAGGAAAATAGATAGATTAGTAAAAGAATCACTTAGGGAATATATTCATAGAAAACGAGATTTACCTGATTATATTTATGATCTATCCCATATATTTGATGGAGAAAATGACATTTATATGGATGTATGCCATGTTTGGCAAAAAGGAAACCAGATCATTGCCCAGGAAATTGAAAAGATAATCGGATTAAATGGTTATGAGAAGAAAGGAATGGAATAATGACATTGAACATTACACATTGGCTTGATCAAAATGCGGACAGATTTCCCGATAAGCCCGCTTTTGTGGAAGAGAGAAGAAGTATTTCCTATAAACAACTGCAAAATCAGGCTCAGACTATTGCAGTAAAATTACTGAAAAAAAGACTATTAAAAAAACCAATCGCAGTTTTTATGGAAAAAGGGATCGATATGATAATATCTTTCATGGGAATTGCGTATAGTGGAAACTTTTATTCTCCATTGGATATTGACATGCCAACAGAACGGATGGATAAAATATTAGAAGTTTTGTCACCTGCACTTGTTATCACAACACCAGAATTAAAGGAACGGTTTCTAGATTCAAAATATAGAGGTGAGTTTCTGATATTTGAGACCGACGATGAGATAACTGCCACACAAAGAGAAGAAGTTAATATGATAGGAAGGAAAATAATTAATACAGACTTGCTGTATGTGATGTTTACATCCGGCTCTACCGGTATACCAAAAGGAGTAGCGATAACACATCAATCTGTGATCGATTTAGTAGATTGTGTAACGGAGACATTTGATATTACAGAAGAGGATATATTTGGAAATCAGGCACCATTTTACTTTGATATGTCAGTTTTAGACATTTATTGTTCTATCAAAAGTGGAGCTACAAATTATATCATTCCCAAATATTTATTTACGCAGCCAGTTTTGTTGCTTAATTATTTAAAAGAAAATGGTATTAATACAATCTCATGGGTGCCGTCTGCTTTGATCGTGGTAGCAAAATTAAAAGCGCTATATAAGGTGGATTTATCCCATGTTTTGAAGCGTGTGATGTTTTGCGGGGAAGTAATGCCAAATAAATATCTAAATGTTTGGAGAAAACATCTTCCTAATGTCCTATACGTAAATTTATATGGTCCAACGGAAGCGACACATTCATGTACATATTATATTGTGAACCGCACTTTTACTGATGATGAGCCATTGCCAATAGGGATACCGATGAAAAATACGGATATTCTGGTATTGACTGATAAGAATGAATTGGTATCGGGAAATGAGATTGGTGAACTATGTATCAGAGGCGTATCGCTTTCTACAGGCTACTATAATGATACGGAAAGAACCAACGAGGTATTTATTCAAAATCCTCTAAATCAAAGCACAATAGAATTGATTTACCGTACAGGAGATTTAGTCAGATATAATGAATTCGGCGAGCTTCTTTACCTTTCACGTAAAGACCTTCAGATCAAGCATTTGGGAAACCGTATTGAATTGGGTGAAATCGAGCTGGCAGTTTTTTCTTTACAAGAAATATCATTGTGTTGCTGTGTCTATGATGAGTTGCGACATAAAATTGTGCTATTTATTGATGAAGACTTAGATATAGCCTATATCAATAAACAAATATCCAAACTGTTACCTAAATACATGTTGCCGGATCGAGTCATAGTGTTAAACAAAATGCCTATGAATCAAAATGGAAAAATTGACAGGGCTGCTCTAAAGAAAATGATTTAATGGTGGAGACACCAACGAGAAGGGAAGGTTGAATAAATTCTCTGATGAGCAATTTATTCAACCAAGAATTTGTGCCGA
>OFGO01000363.1_pt1 | contig 43589 bp, 38 predicted proteins | sample 1521761 | NCBI WGS metagenome assembly OFGO01 (sample SAMEA3504128, study PRJEB24116) | mouse gut metagenome | biome: mouse gut; feature: mouse-associated habitat; material: faeces | place: Denmark | collected 2011
CCGAGGCGAGGTTCTATGATGCCAACCATAGGCAGTGGATGGCCAGCGACCCCATTAAAGACGGGCTGAATTGGTATCTGTATGCCAACGGAAATCCGGCGACCTTCTTTGACCCAAATGGATTGGAAAAATATATAGCAAATAAGCCTCCTGTAGATATTGATAGCATCCAAGTAACACTGGACGCTTTTGAAGGAAGCCCTCTGCGGTCTAATTACTATGATTCGGATAACAATCATACAAATCCGTTTGTTGGCATAAGCTATGATGAACTTACTAATGATAGTGAAATGCTTCGAAAAGAACGAGGACCCTTGTACAATATAGATAAAGGTTGGGAGGAAGAAATAAGCATCGCAGATAGATCTTATAACCAAACAGCATTTCCTGGAATTCCTCAGTTTGGCACATCAGATTATGAGCAGTATATTGAAGATACATACAACTGGCAATTGAGGGTTTTAGATGCAACATATTATGCATTAACAGGAACAAAGGCTTACGATCCGAGTGCATATAACTATAATATGTATGGAGCATACTATAGTGGTGCGAGTGGTTATCATCCTGGGGTTGATCTGTCAATGGCATTGGGCACACCAATCTATGCATTAAGCGACGGTATAGTTGTAAGAAAGACAAACAGCCATGGATATTATGATAAAGATGGCAACAAAGTAGAAGAATATTTTGCGAATATTGAGGATTGTAGAGAAAAAGGTTATACGGATATTGTTCTCAGAACTTTTGTAGCCACCAATTATAGCGTTGGTTGGATTGACATCTCTTATATGCATCTGGACTATTACGATTACGAAGTGGGGACTATTGTTCATAGAGGGCAACAATTGGGAACCGCAAACGGAAACTATTCGTTTGGTCCTCATACACATCTTGAAGTCATTCCAACTGATAAAGGTGTTATTAATTATGTGAAAGGAGCGTCAACGGGAATTCGTTCGCTTCCTCCATACGCATTCCTTGAGTCCATGTTGTTCGGCCCAGATTTCTCCGACCTGGACCAAAATGAAATAGAGAAAATGCAGAAAAAAATAAAACAGTAAAGAACAGTAAAGAACTCCAGGCCCATCGGGACTCAAAGTGTCCCGGTGGGCCTGCATGGAAGGTGGCGAGAGTTTTGAAAAAAATTATTATTGCTATACTTATTATTGCCATACTTTGCGGATGTATGAAGGATCCGGTGGAAGAAAAAAAGCTTGTTGGAATTAATATCATTGAAGAAACTATAGCGGAAGTAACGGAAAATAAAATTGTCGATGTTGAATTTTATGAAGATGAAATTATACATTATACTGTTGCAAATGATGGGATTACTAAACACAAGTTTATGGATTTGAAAACAGCAGAAGTAAAGGAATTCCAAGGGAAGCCATCGCCTTCCGGCACGCAATATGCACGGATTGATCCCGGTAGCAAGTCTCAAAATTTACTTGTATTTCAACAAAATAAATCAGAGCCGTTCTTGAAAATTGAAATCCCTAAAAGGAACAAATTCCCAATTTTGAATTACTACTGGTTGGATGAAAGCACAATTCTTATAGAAGGCGACTGCCTTTGGCGTGTTGATATAAAAAAGCAAAAAATTCAAGTAATTGCTGAAAGTCAAACCGAACCTGGGAGTACATTTTTTTATTTAGCTAAAGAGTTTCCAAATATTGTTTATATTGACGGCAATTGCGAAGGCTTTTATTATTACGAGATTACCGGGATGAGGAGTGTCAACTTGTATTTTGCTTCAAAAAGCGGAGAGTGCATTCTATTGGATGAAATATCGGATGCACATAGCATATTATTTTTTGATGGCAAGGTGTATTATGGGTTTAGCGAATGGAAGTGTGCAGAAAATACAAAAACTTTTAAGCTCGATGCAAAAAATATCTATTTGATTGAAAAAAACAAAAAAAGCATTCTGTTTATAACTGATAAAACCGGACAGCTAACTCTCTATGCCTCTAATCACAATTCTCCAGAAACATATCAAGTTCCCGGTGATTATCTTCCTGGAGATTTCTGTTACATAGATACCTCATCCATACTGTCACGGAAAAATTATTTTAATTTTCAAACAGGTGAAGGTGTTAATAATACTTGGAACGGAAGAACGCCAACGCACGATGAACTTCCAAGCAATAGAGAAAGAAAATATTTTACTCAGAACATTGATCAGAAAGGATTTCTGAGAATAGATGTGGATTGGAGTGAGAACTCACTATTTGATTTCCCATCAATTCGTTCTTTTAGCGTAAAAAAAATAACGATTGAAGAAATTAGAAACTGACAGAATCTATACATTTTGCTAACCACCTCCTTTTACTTTCCAATCACCTTCTAAAATATAGTTAGATGATAGGTGGTGGACAACAATGGATACTGATTTCGTCCGAGAGCGGATCACACAACTCAGACTGCAAAAAGGTGTGTCAGAATACCAAATGAGTTATGACCTGGGATGCAGCCGTGGCTACATTTACAATATATCGTCTGGGAAATCGTTACCGCCTATACCCAAATTTTTGGAGATATGCGACTATTTGGGGGTTACGCCCAGTCAGTTTTTTAATGAGTCTTCCAATGTACCTATCCTTGTGCAGAAAATTATTGAGGAATTGGAGCAACTGGATGATGATGATTTAATGTTCATTTTGAGTTGTATACAACGCATAAAACACAAGGATTAGCCAAAAGGACAGCCCCATGTCATATGACATGGGGCTGTCCTTCAAGTAGCCTCCATATCCATCAGTATATCGTTTTACCGTATTGCCCCCTTGACAAAGAACGTACGTTCGTGGTATAATCGGAGCGAAAAGAACAAATGTTTTCATAAATCGCCGTACAGAGGCTCAAAAATGCCAGGGGAAAACAGAAGAGGAGGCTGGAAGATGATCTTATCTCGCGCTCAATTAGAGGAGATAGCCGCAGCAGTGACAGATGATTTTGACCGCTTCTTTTTCGGCGTTTCTCCAGAAGAAGAAAGAGAGGATATCCTCCCCACCCCCATCGACCAGCTGGCCAAAGAATATTTGGGTCTGGAGGTCGTGTTTGCGCCTCTTTCTTCAGATGGAAGCGTTTGCGGGCTGACCGCTTATGCGGAAACCAATTTCACTACGGAAGAAAACGGCGTGACCCGCTGTTTTCCATTGAAGAAGAATCAAGTTGTTCTGGATGAAAGTTTCATCCAACCAGGGCAGGTCAGAAAGCTGTGTGGCAAGCGGCGGTTCACCCTTGCCCACGAGTGTGCCCACCAGATCTTGTTCCAGTTGGAATCTGATGAGGTGAAAAGCCGTTGGAAGGATGCCTACGCGACAAAAAAGGCTTATTCTCTCCGAGACTTAAAAAGCAAGGAGGACTGGAACGAATGGCAGGCTAACGTCTTGGGGGCCGCTCTCCTCATGCCACAAAAGGAGATGGAACTTGCTATGTGGAAGTTTGCCCAATGCAGGACGCTCCAAAATTACCAGGGGAGATTCCCCTATTTGGACCAGCAAGCGTTGGAGTCCGTCTGCCAGAGTTTTGGTGTGTCCAGGGCCGCCGCCATCATTCGGCTACGAGAGTTGGGGTACCTGGATGATCATCCATATCAGGAATTTCATGACCCTGTAAAAATGAGGTGGACAAGGGAGGGATGGAGATGAACAAAAACATCCGAGTCACCACGCCATCCGCCGAGGTAATGGAAAAAGTCATCCGTGCCAGGGAGGCTATCGCCTCTCAGCAGCACAGGATCATTAAATGCCCCTATTGCCAGAGGAACGCTATCGTTGTCTTTCAAGATGCCAGAGGACACATACAGACAAAGTGCAAGCATTGTGGAAAAGAAGTCGTTTTCGATGTCCTCAATATGAGGAGATCCAGAAGATAGACCAGTCGACCTCAGGGCAGAGGCCCTGCAAATAAAAAAGAATAGACACATGGACTGTGCTAAGGAGCCACTGAATGGTGCTGTCTTCCTAAGCCGCATGAAAACAAGAGTCTTTTACAAGGCTTTTGTTTGCGGTGTTAGGATAGACAGTCACCATCATGCGGCTCCTTTTTTCATCCCCGTTCTTTCCGCTCCTGGCCAGCGGAAAGGACTTTATCATGTATTTTGACCAAAAAGTATTCGGTGAACGGCTCCAGCAACTTAGAGTATCCAGTGGAATGACCCAAGAGGTCTTGGCGGAAAAGGCCAACACAGAACGAAGCCATATCGCTAAGATCGAGAAGGGGAGCCGCTCCTGCTCCATCGACCTGCTGATCGTGTTCTCAGGCATTTTCAGTGTTTCCACCGACTACCTTCTATTTGGGCGTTCAGGGAATGAGGCACTGAAAAATGACCTGGCTTTGGCTGTGGAACAATTGGCTATGCTTGTCAGAAAGCTGTGATGTGGCTACAAGCCACGAAAATGTGGCTACGGGGGTACGGAAAAAGGGCTGCGGAAGATTTAGAATAAAACCAGGCCAGAGAAAAACTGGCAGCGGACCTTGAAAACCGAATAACCGGCAGCAAGATAACAACAGCGGATGAGCCCGGAAGGGGAAAGCGACCGGGCCCAGGATGCGCCAAGACCCACCTGCAGGGATATCAGAACAGAAGGCTGAGAAGAAAAAGCCCTTTCTCTTTTGGAAACCTTGTCAAAGCGGCAAAGAAGGTGGCGAGCGGGACCCATCCGGCCTAAGGGATGCCATGGCAGGCATCCCCGCCAAGACCTCATCCGACCGACAATGGTACCCCTGCCCAGCCACAGTCTCAAACAATGGGGGCAGCCCGGAGAGGACCTCCGGGGAGTGAGAGTCTCGGAGCGGACAGCCAAGTCCGGTCTTGCATGACCGCCCAAGCCTGGGGAAGTGGTGTCGAATACAGGCAGCAAACGAAACACAAAACGAAAGTTTTGGTTTTAGAAACCGCGGGGACCTCAATGCCCTTTTCACTGAAGATGTGACAGGAGGCCCCCGTGTTTGTGAGACCAAGACAGAGAAGAAAAGGAGGATGAGCCATGACCAACATCGACTACTGCGGCATCGTGAATCTGCTCCGGCAGTTGGTGGCAAAGGACCTTTTGACCAGGCAAGAAGCCAAGAAGATCGCCGCCCGGATTGCCACGGAGGAACAGGTGGATATTGTCCTTTTCCTCTGATTTGAAGCCGGTTTTTCGTTACCTTTGGTAATAGCCTTATCCCCTTGGTTGTGGTATTGTTGGTTGGAAAGGAGGGAGCAGAATGGCAGAAAAATCAACCGTCAGCGGCACCTCGGCCCTGCGGGTCATCACCATCGAAGCCACCGAAAAACCCCAGGCGATCAAACTTCGTGTTGCCGCCTACGCCAGAGTCAGTTCCTCCTCGGAGGACCAGAAACATTCCTACGGGGCCCAGCTGCGGTACTACGACACCCTCATCGACCGCAAGGAAAACTGGACCATGGTGGACCTCTACGCCGATGAGGGCATCACCGGGACCTCCGCCGAAAAGCGGAAGGACTTCCAGCGCCTCCTCGCCGATTGCCGGAAGGGCAAGATCGACCGGGTGCTGACCAAATCCGTCTCCCGGTTCGCCCGGAATGCCAAGGAATGCCTGGAGACCATCCGAGAACTGAAGCAGCTGGGCATCGGCATCCTGTTCGAGGAGCAGAATATCGACACCGCCGCCATGTCGGGGGAGATGCTGACCGCGGTTTTCGCCGCCATCGCCCAGGAGGAGAGCCAGAGCATCTCCGCCAATATGCGGTGGAGTATTCAAAAAAGGATGCAGGCCGGGACCTTCATTCCCTCTTCTCTGTCCTACGGATACAAAATGGAGAACGGCAAAATTGCCATCGACCCACCGGCGGCCAAAATTGTTCAGAGGATATTCGCGGATTATCTGGCAGGCTCCAGTATGGAGGAGATCGCGGCTAAACTGAAGCATCTCCAGCCGGAATATCCTGAATTGGGCAAGAAAAGCTGGTGTTTCCACACAGTTTCCTACATTCTGCAAAATGAAAAGTATACTGGTGACTCCCTCTGGCAAAAGACCTACCACACAGACACCTTCCCTGTAAAGAAGCATATCAACCGGGGAGAAAAGCCCAGCTACCTTGCGGAGGATACACATCCAGCTATCATCAGTCGAGAGACCTTCCAAATGGTCCAGCAGTTGGTTTCCCAGCGGAACCAGGGAAAACCCCGCGCCACCGACAGCCCTATCCCTTGCCCGGTGATCTGCGCTCAATGCGGGAGCCGCCTCCGCAGAAAGAAGATCGGAGGAAGGATCTATCGGTGCTGTCGGAACCACGATAAGGACGGAATGGTCTGTGCTCTCCGGCAGATACCAGAGGAGGAGATCGAGAAAGCCTTCCTCCGTCTCTACTACAAACTGAAGCACCACCCGGAGCCCCTCCTCCAGATGGCGGACGCTCTCCAGACTATCCGCAGCCGCAGGATGCTGTGGAGCCTGGACATCGTGGCCCTTAACAAAAGAATAGCCGACCTGTCCAGTCAGGATCAGATGCTGGCCCAGCTGAAGCAGCAGGGGCTCATCGACCCTGACATTTTCATCTCCCAGCAGAGCCGCCTGGCGGAGCAGATACGAGCCGCCAAGCAGGAAAAGGCAAAGCTGCTGGATACAGAAGAGGACACCACCCTCCGGGATACCCAGGACCTCCTGGACACCCTGGAGTCCGGCTCGGATATCTTGGATGCCTTGGATGGGGACCTGTTCGGGGAACTGGTGGAGAAGGTCATCGTGGAAAGCGGCGAAAAGGTCCAGTTCCGGCTGAAAAACGGCCTGGAACTGGCGGAGACCATCGAAAGGACGGTGCGATGATGACCAACCGAAAACTTCCCTTCGGCTACCGGATGGAACAGGGCCAGACGGTCATCCAGCCCCAGGAAGCAGAGGTCGTAACTGCCATCTTCCGGCAGTACATTACAGGAGCCAGCTACCTGGATATTGTGGCGCTCCTCGAAGATCAGCCGGTACTTTATGACACCGGGCGACGGTGGAGCAAGAGTATGGTGGCCCGTATCCTGGGGGACCGGCGGTACACCGGGGAAGATAGGTTCCCCCCGATCCTGGACGAAGAAACTTTTCAGCGGGCCACCCGGAAACGAGCCACAAAGCAGACCCCTATCCGGCGGACAGACGCCCAAAAGGTCCTCCGCCAGCTGAGTGGCCAGAAGGTGAGCAAAAACGCTGAGAACCAGGTACTGGCCCTGCTGAACAGCCTCGTTAGAGCCCCGGACCTTATCCAACAGCAGCCGGAAACAGACAGTCACCGGACAGAAGTCATCAAGCTGGAAAAGGAACTGGAGGCCCTGCTGGAACACCAGCCCATCGATGAGGAAGCGGCCCAAAATCTCATCCAGCAGATCGCCGCCACCCAGTACGCCGCCATCCCGGATGGAGAATACGAGACCCTGCGGCTCCGGCGTGTTTTCTCCCAGGCAGAACCAATGGAAAAACTGGACGCCGCCCTGCTGAAAAGTACAGTATCTCACATCCAACTGGCCTATGGCGGGATCGCCAGCCTGCGGCTGAAAAACGGACAGCGCATAGAAAGGAGATAGGCTATGACCGGGACCAATGTTATCGTCATCCCTGCAAAATCCCAAATGAGCCAGCAGGTCAAGCGGCAGCTTCGGGTGGCCGCCTACTGCCGGGTCTCTACCGACGACGAGGAGCAACTCACCAGCTATGAAGCCCAGCAGACCTTCTACACCGATAAGATCATGGAGAACCCCGACTGGACCATGGCGGGCATCTTCGCCGACGAGGGCATCACCGGGACCTCCGCCCGAAAACGCCCGGAGTTCCTGCGGATGATCCGCCAGTGCAAGCAGCGAAAAATCGACCTCATCCTCACCAAATCCATCTCCCGGTTCGCCCGGAACACGGTGGACTGTCTCACCTATGTCCGGCTTCTCAAGGAACACGGGATCGCCGTCATCTTCGAGGAGCAGAACATCAACACGCTGGAGAGCGACAGCGAAATGCTCATCACCCTGCTGGGGGCCTTCGCCCAGGCGGAGAGCGAATCCATCTCCGCCAATGTCCGCTGGGGCATCCGCCAGGCCATGCGGGAGGGCAAGGCCAACATCAACTACAAATACCTGTACGCCTACGAAAAAGGAGAGGATGGCAGGCCCCGTATCATCCCGGAGCAGGCGGAGGTGGTGCGGGACATCTACAAACGCTTCCTTGCCGGGGCCAGTCTGCGGCAGCTGAAGGAGTGGCTGGAATCGGAGGGTATCCCCAATGTGGCGGGAAAAGAGGAGTGGACCATCAATGCCATCCGGGGTATCCTCACCAGCGAAAAATACTGCGGGGACGTCCTGCTGCAAAAGACCTTCATCAGCGACTGTATCAGCAAAAAGGCGGTGAAGAACACCGGCCAGCTGCCCAAGTATCTCATCCAGGACCACCATCCCGCCATTGTGGAACGAAAAGCCTACGACGCGGCCCAGGCGGAGTTGGCGAGGCGCAAGGCGGCGAAAAGTCCTGCCAAGGCGGCATCCACCGGCCTTACCTCCTATGCCAGCAAGTACGCCCTTTCGGAGCGGCTGGTCTGTGGGGAGTGCGGCACCCTCTACCGCCGGTGCACCTGGAGGAAGAACGGAAAGACCCGCATCGTGTGGCGGTGTGTGAGCCGCCTGGACTACGGCAAGCGGTACTGCCACAACTCCCCCACCCTGGATGAAGAGCCCCTCCAGAGGGCCGTTCTGGCGGCGGTAAACAAGGCTATGAGCCAGAAGGATACGCTCGCCAGGAAGATCACCAGAGCCATGGAGAAGGATATCTCCCCCATCCCCGGCGAGGAAATGAGCCTTGCGGACATCGAGAAAAGGCTGGAGGAGATCGACCAGGAGGTGGGACAGCTGATCGCAAAAGCCGCCAACGAGGGGAAAACGACCACCTGCCGGGAGCGGTTGAGGGATCTCCTGGAGGAAACCACCGCCCTCAAAGGGAAAAGGGTTTTCCTCCAGGAGCAGAGGGAAAAAGACTCCGCTGCCGCCAGACGGATAGATGCGGTAGCCACCGCCATGGAACAGCTTCCGATGGAACTTACACAGTGGGAGGAAAGCACCATCCGCCAGCTGGTGGACACAGTGAAGGTCCTCTCCAAGGACAAAATACTTGTCTGCCTGCGGTGCGGAGCCGAAATAGAGCAGGAGATAGAGGCATAAGCGATAGGTCAAAGCAAAGGACAGTAGCCAAAGTTACTGTCTTTTCCTTTGCCTTATCCAATAAATGGGGCTACAAGCCCGGAAAGGAGAAGCCATATGAACATTCGCAAGAACATTGATTACAGCGGGCTTTATGCCGGGATCGACAAGGCTCTTGCTGCCAACCTCCCACAGATGGAACTGTACCTGGAACTGGGCAGGCTGGTGAGCGGCAGGCCTGAGAGAGGGGCCGCTGTGATGGCGGCGGAGCATATCGCCGCAAACTATCCCGACCGGACCGGCTTCTCCCCCCGCAGCCTCCGCCGGATGCGGGATTTTTACCGGATGTATGAAGGTCACCCGGAGGCACTGGCACAGGCTATGAAGAACAGCTGGACGCAGAATATCGTCATTCTGGAAGCCGACTTGGATATGGATGCCCGGTGCTGGTATCTTCGGACGGCTTGGCAGTTGGGGTGGTCTAAGGCGGAATTGATAAAGCAGATCGACACTGGCGCTCATCTGGAAAAAAGCCAGGATCTATGCTATACTGATCGTGATGATCTTGCACAGGGGATGTTGAATGATGAGGATACCACAGAGCAGTATATAAGTCCTTTTGCCACTCATACTTGGCATTGTGTTGAATGGCTGATAGGGCAAGTAGACCGTCTTGCTTTCTTAAGTTGGAGCCTCTTTGTATCGAAAGATATTTATCTGAAACCATTTGTTATAGGACAGGCAAGGCTTCCAGTATTTCTGATGCGACAGGCTCTGGTCCGTGCTCCTCCGAAATCTGCTCTTCAATTGAAACACGAAACTTTTTAGTCTCCATTATTTTTGTTGCTGTACATAAAAACACTACCTACAATCTCATTTGGATGACAATCTGTTTAGTCAATAAAATTTTCTTGCAATATGGCAACAGAAATTGTATAATATAGTCGAATTTTCATTCTGGATGGATATTGCACTATGTTATATAGGAGAGAAAAGTGTTATGATTCAATCAGTTAAGGTAGAACGATTTAAAACTATTCAATCTGCAACCCTTGAGCTTGGTAAAATCAATGTTTTAGTTGGCGCAAATAATGCTGGCAAAAGCAGCGTTTTGCAGGCTCTTCAATTTGCCACATCAGTTGCTCAAACGGCAAAACTCTTTACTCAAAATATAAAATTCAATAAAGATGGAATCTGGGCAACATCCGTTTACCCAGATCAACTTATTTATTCTCCAGTGAAAGATCCTTATGTTTTAGCAAACGGAGGGATTCTAAAGGAGGATATCACAAAGGGAATCACAATCTCTTTTACTGAAGATTCAGGCGAAAGTGTTACAGCTACTTTTAAAAAAGGAAAAAACAAGAATCTGGCTGCGCGCTTTGAGGGAGAACACATTGGACAACGGCTCGCATCACTGGAAAATCCTTTTTGTATGTATGTACCAGGTTTAGCCGGGATTCCATTTGAAGAAGAAATTCGAACCGTCGGAGCTGTCAGAAAAATTGCTGCAAAAGGGGACTCCAACACGGTCTTTAGAAATGTAATTAACCTATTATTTAATGATAAAGAGAAATGGAATTTGTTTCTGGATGATTTAAAAGCTATTTTCCCGGATATTGAGTTTAGGATTAATGCCAGGCCAAATGTAGATGGCTCTATCGATATCATTTTCAAGTTGCATCAAAATGATCCATTCTTGCCTATTGATTTAGCAGGTACAGGTGTTTTGCAGGCAACACAAATTGCTGCGTATGTTAATTATTTTAAGCCCAAGCTACTTTTATTGGATGAACCCGACTCCCATCTTCATCCTGATAATCAAAGAGCACTTGCATCTTTGCTTGTTGCTCTTTCGGATAGAACTGAGACCACTATTATTATTTCTACGCACTCACGGCATCTTATGGCAGCCCTACACGAAGATGCAAAGTTTTTTCTTGTGAAAAATGGAGAAGTATCAGCTTCGGAATATGATCATTATATTGGGTTAATAGAACTTGGGGCTTTGGATGAATATGATCGCATTAAAGATGGAGACTTACAATATATTATTCTCACTGAAGATTCCTCTGAGGATAGTCGAAAATACCTACGTGGAGTATTAGAGGCTTCAGGATACTCCAGAAATGAATTTCAAATTTATTCCTATAATGGTGTTTCACAAATAGAATCCGCAAAAATGTTTGCAAGCTTTTTACTAAACCTCAACCCCGATTTAACGGTGATTGTTTATCGGGATAGGGATGGTCTTTTTGACGAAGAAATTGCAGATATTCAGAAAAAAATCGAGTTTGATCAGCGCGTTAAATGCATAGTTGCCAAATTCAATGATATTGAAATGTATTATTGCAATACCAGCCATATTATCTCTGTTTGTCATTCGGTAGGATTGGATTTAATTGAACAGGATGCAGCTACACTAATATCCGAAGCCATGCAGGAAGCTGAGGCCGATTCAAAAAAGAAGTTTTATACACATAGAGTTGATAAAGCGAAGCGTGAAAGAAGGGATGCGGGTGCAGCTATGTTAGAGGCTGAGCAGGCTTTTGCCGCAAACAAGATAACTTACTCATATGGAAAGAAGGTAGCTGGACTTGTAAAAGCAAAATTGCAGAAAAAATTTGGGAGAAATGTAGATATTTATCAACCGACAAAACTAGTTTCAGATCAACAATTTGCTATTATACATCGTGCCGCATAGATATTCAACCATTTTGAATAGCATTATATGCCTAATTTAAGGAAAACAGTTGCCATAGGTCTAAGCCGAAAAATATCTAAAGTGTTTTTTACTGCCAAAGTAGACAAAACCTGCGTATAACGATAGTTATACGCAGGTTTTGTCATTTTTCAGAAAATGACACTAAATCATCCTCGAAAAATCGTAAATTTATCCAAAACGGAACAAAGGCAACTTGCCAAGCCAATGCAATAACATAATAATGCGTATGTTTACCGAGACATCCACCCGATAAACATACGCATATTCATTTTTAGGAGGTTTTTCTATGCGAATCCCATATGGTTATATTCTCAGCGCAGGCCAACTCACTATCAATGAAAAGGCAGCAGATACCGTGCACAAAATATTCAACTATTACCTCGCAGGTGCAAGTCTTGGAAAAATTGCAGATATGCTTTTCGATAGCGGAATCCCCTCTCCAACTGGAAATCCCAAATGGACAAGGGCCGCTATTGATAAACTCCTTTCCAACGCAAAGTATATCCCATTGGTTGGATTTGAGCTTTACTCAGATGTTCAGTTTGAGAAGGAGCGCAGGTGCAATATAGATTACGACCGAGCTGGGCATCCAAGAAAAGCCACCAGATTCCAGTCTATGATAGAGCTTTGATGCTCCTTTCCAAAAATATCATCCTCTGCTATACTATTATTAGCGGTGGCAAAGAGGCGAATTGGGATGACAGAGGATGAACTTAGGGAAGGCCAATGACAACATTCTCTGTCTGTTCCATCAGGTTTCCCCATCAGCTGGCGGATGATCATGGCGGAGTGAATGGAATAGTTCTCTCCTTTTGTAGCAATATCATAAATTTCTGATATAGCAGCTATAGCAGTCTATTAGAGCCTATTTAGAATCTTTAGCATAGTAAAGTCAATGCGTCCAAATAGGGAAATTACAAACACAAAAATATCAAAAATATAGGTTGCAGAATATAAAAATCTCATTCAAAACGATATAAATTACGAAAAACCTAGAGCCATAATACTGGAACACTTTATTGAACTAAAGATCCTGAACAGGCTCTTAGGAAAAATAAGTTATCAGGAGTTTTGTCATTGTCTTTCTTAATGCCAGGATCCTTGACAGACGGGTTCATGATAATCTGCCTGACCGCAAAAATGCTTTGTCTTCAACTTTACAAGATGAGATAAAGTGGTGTGCAAAGCGTAAAATCAACAACAGCGTTTCTGTTTGTAAGAAACAAATATTTCGACTATATGCCACAAAATTTGTTGAAAGAGGTCATGTTTTATGATATACTAATGAAAATTCTGGTAGGAAGGTGGTTCCTTTGGCATACACTTTCGACGAGATCATGGAATTTCATCCTGATAATGAGGATGTATATCGGGAAATCAAGCAATATCTGCCAAAACTGGTTCCATTCATCGGTGCTGGCCTCACAAACTTTGCCTACTATTCGTGGCCCAAGGCGCTTGAGACACTTTCCCGAAAGCTGACAGACAGCGTAAGTGTGCAGAAGGTTACTGATCTCATTAACTCAAAAAACTTTTTGGATGCAGCGCAGTTGCTGGAGGAATTTCGCACGCCTGCAAATCTTGTCCGTGACATCGCCGGTTTGTTTTCAGCTGACAAGCTGGAACAAGTGCGGGGACAACTGCCCAATGAGCCGATTTCTTTACTGCCATATCTGTTCCCTGAGCTTGTACTGACCACAAACTTTGACGAGACATTGGAAACCGTATACAGGGAGAGTGGCCATCCGTTTCAAACTGTATTTCTTCCAGGACACCCAGAATTACTTAGGCAGCTCATGCGGCAGGGGAATGTCTGCGGCTTATTTAAGCTGCACGGCACGGTAACTGGAGAACTGCTTGAGTATGAAAAAATTGTGCTTACCCGTGCCCAGTATGATCGGCATTATGGGAAACGCAGTCCCTTGACCCATGAATTGAAGGCTGGTTTTAAAAACCGCATTATGTTCTTTTTAGGGTGCAGCCTCGAAAATGACCGCACAATGGATCTTTTACAAGATGTAATACAGCCTGGCGATACCTATTATACTATCATCAACTGTGCCTTCTCCGAGCGGGATAAAAAGATTAGGCAGCTGGGAAGTAAACATATTCGTGCAATTTTATATGAAGAAGACCGTCATGAAGCAGTCCGTGTGATATTAGAGCACCTTCTGGAGGAAACAGATCCAGAGGCTTATCACAGGCTTCCCGTCCATGTGGGGGCGCTGAAATCCAATGACCCAACGGAACGGTTTTCTTATAAAGCTGAACTAGTTCCCTTTGCAGGTCGTGGAAACGAGCTAAATGTATTGAACGCTTTTTTAGGTGATGCTCATATTGCGTTTCGCTGGTGGGCCATCACAGGTCCAGGCGGCAGCGGAAAAAGCCGTCTTGCGTATGAGTTTCAGAAGCGGCTCCCTCCGGATTGGGCTGTGCATTACATGGACTCAAGTGACTACGCAGATCTGTCTTCACTGACTGCAAAGCTAACACAGAAAACACTATTGATTGCAGACTATGTACAGGAAAATGCAAAAGCAATAGGAAAATGGATGGAGCAGCTTAATGAAAGGAATCGTAGTCTCCCCATAAGGGTCTTATTGGTGGAGCGCGAATCTAACATGAATGAGATTGGCTCCGGTTGGACAAAGCAACTGTACACAGATGTACATCATGAACAAAAATTGAAAAACACTTGTTACCAGGGAAATTTCTTAACACTGAAGCCGCTGAGTGACAATGATTTGTTGGATATTATCGAAAACTATGCTTTAGCACTCAGACAGAATGACGGACATACTAATCGTATGCTGCCCGATGCGATAAAGCAAATGTTGCTGCGCAAATTAAAATCTATTGATCCAGTATTGTGCCGTCCGCTGTATGCTCTGTTTTTAACCGATGCATATGTTGTGGGCAGCAACCCTGAGCAGTGGGATCGCAATGATGTTTTAGTCTACATAACCACACGGGAACGGACCCGGCTTAAATTTAATATAAAACATACGCTTGGGAAGGAGGATGAGAAGCTTTATGCTGCCTGTTTGTATTTATACAGTATGGCTACCGTACTCCAGGATGTGCCTTTGGACGAATTGCAAGCGCTTTGTCCAAATACATGGGACAGCATCCAAAGGAAAGCAGAATGTTTTGCTTCGCCGGAGGTTATGCTGGAACAGATTGGCCTTGCGGCGGATGGAACCGTTTTTGCTTTGCGGCCAGACTTGATCGGCGAGTATTTTGTATGTACTTGGTTGTATGATTGTCCACATGAGGCGCAGCGGTTTCTTTCTTCTGTTTGGCAAAGACCTGCGCCTACAACCGTGTTTTTTGACCGCATATTTCATGACTATAGTTATTTGTTGAACGAAGACAAGAATCATTGGAAATCAATTTTGCCAATCAATATCCCGGCGTTAAAGAATACCGCCCGGCTTTATGCAATACTTCTGGTAAACGCAACATATCATTGCAATATAGCCGAGGAATGTAAATGCCAAGTCGATCGGCTAAAAGAGTTGGCTGATGAACACCCTGATGTGCCAGATATTGCAATTAGGTTTGCCAATGGCCTGGTCAATTTGAGTAACAAGCAGGATGAACAGGGAGCGAGGGAGACCATTGCACGCTTGGAGCGCCTTGCTGATGAACATCCTGATGTGCCGGATATTGCAATTAGGTTTGCCAATGGCCTGTTCAATTTGAGCAACAAGCAGGATGAACAGGGAGCGCGGGAGACCATTGCACGCTTGGAGCGCCTTGCTGATGAACACCCTGGTGTGCCGGATATTATAATCGAGTTTGCCAATGGCCTGTTCAATTTGAGCACCAAGCAGGATGAACAGGGAGCGCGAGAGACCATTGCACGCTTGGAGCGCCTTGCTGATGAACACCCTGATGTACCGGATATTGCAATTGGGTTTGCCAAGGGCCTGTTCAATTTGAGCGACAAGCAGGATGAACAGGGAGCGCGGGAGACCATTGCACGTTTGGAACGCCTTACTGATGAATACCCTGATGTGCCGGATATTATAATCGTGTTTGCCAAGGGCCTGTTCAATTTGAGCACAAAGCAGGATGAACAGGGAGCGCAGGAAACCATTGCACGCTTGGAACGCCTTGCTGATGAACATCCTGATGTGTCGGACATTATTAATTATCTGTAAAAAGAGCGGATGCCTTCATGCAAATCTGTCCCAGATGGAACTGTACCTGGAATTAGGCGGGCTGGTAAGCAGCAGGCCGGAAAAGGGTACTGCTATAATGACGGCAGGGGATATCACTGTCAACTATCCAGAGTGGACCGGCTTCTCTCCCCGCAGCCTCCGCCGGATGAGAGAGTTTTACCGGATGTATGAAGGTCACCCGAAAGTCCTCGCCCAAGCCATGATGATTGGCCGGATCCAGAACATTGTTATTATAGAGGCCGACCTGGATATGGACGCCCGGTGCTGGTATCTCCAGGCTACTCGGCAGTTTGGATGGTCCAAAGCTGAACTGGCGGAGCAGATCGCCGGAAATACCCATTTGGAGGCCGTCAGCGAAGATGTGACCGCGGCCGATGGATGCATGGATGCTCCTGAAGAAGTGGTCACCATAGAAAACGCTACCTTGAAGATCGTTGTTCGGGCAGTAGATTTTCTGAAAGAACTCTGGTATAATTGGTTTTGGCAGCTTTGCCTTTACCAACAGGGGGATACGAAAGGCAAGGCATATGGGTAGAACGACCAAAGGTGCTATTAGACTCCACCTGGCTCCTTGGGATTGCAAGGGAAACCTGTTCTTCCTCCACGACACATCTGTTGAACAGCGGGTCGGTCCCATGCCGGAGGCAGTTGCCACAGGAAAAACTGAGGTGTCTGGCATTCGGGAAAAGGCATCTCTGGCGGAAAAGGCATCTCTGGCATTGAAAAACTTCATAAGTTATTTGTGAGGGCCTTTTGCAAATAGGACTCTGAATCAGGGGATGCGATAGCACAAACCCTGGAGAAATGCGGCTTCACGGAAGCAAAGGTGGCTGCATCTAAAGTGTTGAGGCGTGACATGGCGTGGCCGCCAAGTCACGCCCTACGCGGCCCCCCTCGGAAGAGGGGGGCCTTACCTTTACGTAGAATCTTAGTGACTACCTGGAGTCCTAGCGCCTAAAATGTTGGAGTCGCCAGTAGTATGCCGCCACAGTCACACCCTACACGGCCTTCGACCTCACTGGTCGAAGGCCGTTAGTCTATACCTGGAGACTTAGAGGTCGAAAGTGTTTCGCACCAACACAGCGGTCCCCACAGCCCCACCCGCCCCCTTTTTCAAGGGGGCTTTCCCTTTATACAAAGGCCTTAATCCCAAGCTGCCATCCCAAAGCCACCCCTAGGGCCGCTCCAGCCGCTGGGGCTCCTGGAAGGGCGGGTAGCTGCCGCTGTCCAACGCCCGCCGCTCCACCTCCGATGGGCTGCTTTCTGCCTCCCTGCTGGAGGGGTTCCCGCTGTCCACCGGCTGCCGCTCCGGAGCAGAGGAAGAGGAGGAAGCGGAGCTTGGAGACCGGCTCTCTGCGGCGCTGGAGGCAGAGGGCTTTTTCTCCCCCTGTACCGGCTCCTGTACCGGCAGCGGCTCCCCCAGGCGGAAGGAGCGCTGGGTCTGTTCCGGGGCCCGGTATATATCCCAGATGCGCTCCTTGCAGCTTTGGGTCAGGTGGTAAACAGTGTAGTTTTTGCTCAGGGTCCCCTCCAGGAAGAGGGTGGCGGTGGCAGGCAGCTCCAGCCGGGCCAGGAACTGGAGGGCTGCGCTCCGCTGCAAGCAGTCGGTGGCGGAAAGGTCGGTGTCCAGCACCGAAAGGGCCGTCTCCTGTAATTCTGCCCCGGTATCCTCCAAAAACAGGGGCAGGCTTTGCCGGATGATTTGGGCGATGAGAAGGGCAGCCCGGTCGCTGCGCTCCCGCTCCCCGCCCTTGTAGGCCGGGTAGGTGATAACATCCATCACCCGGCGGCCATCCATCAGGTAGTGTCCCCTGGGCATGGCAATCTGCCGATCCTCCAGCTCATAGTCCAGGTCCACCGCCAGGTCGTAGTCCACCGGCCCGATGCAGCGGATAAGCTGGTCCAGGTCCTCCGTCTCCACCAGGACGCGGCGGTGAATGGGAATATCCAGGTACTGGGCCAGTCCCTTCTGGGCGTAGCCCAGCCCCCCCTGCCGCCACATCCGTCCAATGGTGGTGCCTTGTCCGCCGTATTCCAGGTAGGCGTGGGAGGGCAGAACACAAAGGGCAATTTTTCCCTGGTCGGGGAGGAAGCCCAGCAGCAGGTAGGTCTCAGGCTCCATCCCCGCCTTTTCGCACCCGGCCACCAGCAGGGTCAGCCGCTCCTCGGTGCTGGGCAGATAGGTGTTGGGAGCCGCCGTTTCTTGGGTCTTCTGCGGCTCGTTTCGCGTCTGGGCGCGGGAGTAGGAGATAAAACAAACCGCCCCCAGCACCAGCATCATGGCAAAGAAGGTGATGCCGAAGGAGGTGGAAAATCCCATCAGCCAGTCGTTTGTTTCCCGCTTCATCCAAAAGTCCCCCCCCCTTTTTATCTGGAGTATGGGCCGGGCCGAAGCGGGCTAAACACAGAAGCTCCCCAGACTTTCCCGGAAAATGTATTTTACCCCTTGACAAATCCTTTGCCCAAGTTTATAATAACAATTGAACAATCGCTCATATGAAAGGATGATGGAAATGTCCGGAAGCCAGGCTCCCCATTGCGGCTATATGCACCTCCACGAGGAGGTGATTCAGCGGGTGAACCAGGAGATGCCGGAGGAGGAGACCCTTTTCGACCTGGCGGAGCTCTTTAAGGTCTTTGGGGATTCCACCCGTATCCGCATCCTCTATGCGCTGTTCCAGTCGGAGATGTGCGTCTGCGATATCGCCCAGCTGCTGGGAATGACCCAGTCCGCCATCTCCCACCAGCTCCAGACGCTGAAAAAGAGCAAGCTGGTGAAGTACCGCCGCCAGGGCAAGACGGTGTTCTACTCCCTGGCAGATGCCCATGTCCGCGCCATCATCGGCCAGGGGATGGAGCATGTCACCGAATAGACCGATTTTTGGGAAAGGGGAAAGAGACATGAGAAAGAGCTACAAACTGATTGACCTGGATTGCGCCAACTGCGCCGCGAAAATGGAGGACGGTATCCGGCGTATCGACGGTGTCCTCTCTGCCACCGTCAGCTTCATGAGCCAGAAGCTCACCATCGAAACCGAGGACGGGCGCATGGACGAGGTGATGCAGGAGGTGGTGCGGGTCTGCAAAAAGGTGGAGCCGGACTGCCAGATTGTGCTGAAGTAGGGAAGGAAGGGTGCCCCATGACGAAGAAGCAAAAAAGGACCCTGTACCGCATCCTGGCTAGCGGCCTCCTCTTCCTTCTGGGCCTGCTGCTGCCCTTGGAGGGAGCTGGAAAGCTCTTCATCCTCCTTCCGGCCTACGCCATTATTGGCTGGGATGTCCTTTGGAAGGCGGCCCGAAATATTATAAACGGCCAGGTCTTTGACGAAAACTTTCTGATGGCCTTAGCCACCGTGGGGGCCTTTTTCACCGGGGAATACCCGGAGGCGGTGGCAGTGATGCTCTTTTACCAAACCGGAGAGCTGTTTCAAAGCGTGGCGGTGGGCCGTTCCCGCCGCTCCATCGCCGCCCTGATGGACATTCGTCCGGATTACGCCAACATCGAGGAGAACGGACTTCTCCGCCAGGTGGATCCGGAGGAGGTGGCGGTGGGGGATACCATCGTCGTCAAAGCCGGGGAGCGTATCCCTCTGGACGGGGTGGTGCTGGAAGGGAACTCCTCTCTGGATACCGCCGCCCTCACCGGGGAGAGTCTGCCCCGCGCCGTCGCCCCCGGCGACCCGGTAATCAGTGGCTGCATCAACCAAAGCGGGCTGCTGCGGGTGCGGGCCACCAAGGTCTATGGGGAATCCACAGTGGCCCGCATCCTGGACCTGGTGGAAAACGCCAGCACCAAAAAGGCCAAGGTGGAAAACTTCATCACCCGGTTCGCCCGGTACTACACCCCGGTGGTGGTGGTGGCGGCAGTGCTGCTGGCGGTTCTGTCGCCTCTCCTCACCTCGGTAAGCTGGCAGGAGGGGGTCCATCGGGCCCTTATCTTCCTGGTGATTTCCTGTCCCTGTGCCCTGGTGATTTCGGTACCCCTCAGCTTTTTCGGAGGGATTGGCGGAGAATCCAAGATTGGCGTGCTGGTAAAGGGCAGCAGCTACCTGGAGGCCCTGGCGGATACCCAGGTGGTGGTCTTTGATAAGACCGGCACCCTCACCAAGGGGGTGTTTCAGGTCACCGCTATCCATCCCCAGGGGATGGAGGAGGCGGAGCTCTTGGAGCTTTGCGCCTTGGCGGAAAGCTACTCGGAGCATCCCATCTCCCATTCCCTGCGGAAGGCATGGGGGAAGGAGCTGGACGCCACCCGCCTGGGGGCGGTGGAGGAGCTTTCCGGCCGGGGGATTCAGGCGGTGGTGGATGGAAAAACCGTCCTGGCCGGCAACCAAAAGCTGATGGCGGAAAGGGGCATTCCCTGGGAGGACTGCGAAAGGACCGGCACCATCGTCCATCTGGCGGTGGAGGGGAGCTACGCCGGGCATATCGTCATCTCGGACGAGGTGAAGCCGGAGGCCAGCGGTGCCATTGCCGCCCTCCGCGCTGGAGGCGTCAAAAAGACGGTGATGCTCACCGGGGACGCCAAGGAAGTGGGGGAGGCCGTGGCCAGGGAGCTGGGCCTGGACGAGGTCCACAGCCAGCTGCTCCCCGGCGATAAGGTGGAGCAGGTGGAGCGACTCTTGGAAGAGACCTCCCGAAGCGGAAAGCTGGCCTTTGTGGGGGACGGCATCAACGACGCGCCGGTCCTCTCCAGGGCAGATGTGGGCATCGCCATGGGGGGCCTCGGCTCCGATGCAGCCATCGAGGCGGCGGATGTGGTGCTGATGGACGACGCCATCGAAAAGCTCCCGGCGGCCATCGCCATTGCCCGCCGGACCCTGTCCATCGCCCGGCAGAACATCATCTTCGCCCTGGTGGTGAAGGGGGTTGTCCTCCTTCTGGGGGCCAGGGGAATGGCAAATATGTGGGAGGCTGTCTTCGCCGACGTGGGGGTCTCCGTTCTCGCCATCCTCAACGCCATGCGCGCTTTGAAGGTAGAAAAATAAAAGACGGGTCCGGGGCGACGCTCCGGACCCGTCTTTCTATCCCCTCCCAGAGGAGCTGCCGCGCCCTGTTTTATTCCAGGTTTAGCTGGGTGTTCAGCAGGTGGCGGGCCAGCAGAAAGCCACCAATGGCGCTCAACAGGTCAATAACCAAAGCCACCAGCCATATCCCCGTCATGAACCGCCCTATCTGGTAGCTGAACAGAAGCAGCTCCGAAAGGGAGTTTAGCTGGATATCCTGGGGGATACCAGCCATCAGCGGGAGGAGAAGATTCATCAGCAGGGAGGCCGCGGTGCCCAGCACCATGGAGATTATCCCATAGGCCCCTACCGAAGCCAGCACCTTGTGGTTCTTCACCGTGTGGCCGATAGCCATAGCGCTGTAGAGAAGGAAGAGGTCCCCCACGCCGCTTATCACAGCCTCCGCCACCAGGATGGGCCACATCACCGGCGGGAGAACGTTATGCAGCATCTGAAGAATGAGCTGCCATTCCTCCGGCGCGATGGTGGAAAGCCCCTGCTTCACCGCCTGGATCAGCTGGGGATGCCAGGCCAGCACCAGCACCGAAAGGAGCACCATCAGGGCAGTGACAACCCCCCAGACAAAGGCGCAGATGGCCTTGGACCAAAGGAGCTCCCCGGTGGAAACCGGCAGGGTAAACATCAGGTAGCCCTCATCCCCCATGAGGTTCTTCCAAAAGCGCTGGAGGGTGATGATAAAGTGGACCACCATGGCCCCCAGCAGCACCAGCACATTGCCGGCCAGCACGATGTTAAGCAAAATGGCAAGCACCTCGTTGCCCACCCCCGTCCCGGCCACCGAGACGCTAAGGTTGGTCCACCCCACCAGGTCCTCCTGGACGGTGACCTCCCAGGGAACTCCCCAGAGGGAAAATCGTCCCAACACCGCAAAGCCCAGCATCACCAGGTAAAGGGGCAAATAGAGGCGCAAAGTGGCCCGAAATTCGTATTTTAACAGTTTATTCATAATTCAGCATTTCCTCCAAGGGCGATTTTTGCCCCTTTTCGGGCCGTTTTGGGTTAAAAACAGCCCCTTTTTGAACCAAAAACAGCCCGGCTACAGCCTTCTTCCACACAAGTCCATCATCTCAAACGTTTTTTCAACACCTGTAAATCTCCCGGAACAATTCATCGATGGACTTACCCTTTTCCTCCCGCAGCTCCTCCACCGGGGCGGCCAGTCCCACATGCCCGTATCCCAGGAAGACAACGTCGTCCAGTACCTGCTCCACATCCCGGATGAGGTGGGTGGAAATCACTACCGTGGCCTCCTCGCTGTAGTTGCCGATGATGGTGCTGAGGATAAACTCCCTGGCCGCCGGGTCCACCCCGCCGATGGGCTCATCCAGAAGGTACAGCTCCGCCTTGCGGCTCATCACCAGGATAAGCTGGACCTTCTCCCGCGTGCCCTTGGACATGGTCCGGAGGCGGTCCAGGCGGTGGATATCCAGCCGGAAGAGCATCTCCTCCGCCTTCTGAAGGTCAAAATCGCGGTAAAAATCCCGGAACATACTAAGGATGTCCTCCACCCGCATCCAGTCGTTGAGATAGGTGCGCTCCGGCAGGTAGGAGACCAGCCCCTTGGTGGCGGCGCTGGGCCGCTGGCCGCACACCAGCAGCTCCCCCGCCGAGGGGCTTAACAGGCCGGCTGCCGTCTTGATAAGGGTGGTTTTTCCGCTGCCGTTGGGGCCCAGCAGGCCTACAATCCGCCCGCGCCGGATGGTGAGATCCACCTGGTCCAGGGCGCGCACCGCCCCATAGATTTTGGAAAGCTGCCGGCATTCCAGCGCCGGGCCATCCCGCTTTACTTCACTCCGCTCCATGGTCTGTTTCCTCCTCTGCTTTCCCTTCTCCGTCCTCTACCTGGCGGCGAACCAGCTCCAAAGTCTCCCCGGAGGAAAAGCCCAGCCCTTCCATCCGGGTGAGGAACTGCCGGGTCTCCTCCTGGGCCATCTGACGGCGCATCTCCCGGATACGCTCTCCGTCCTGGGTGATGAACCGGCCGCTGGTGCGCTGGGCGTAGATTAGGCCGCTCCGCTCCAGCTCGGTGAGGGCCTTCTGCATGGTGTTGGGGTTCACCGCGGCCTCCGCTGCCAGTTCCCGGACACTGGGGAGTCTATCCCCCGCCCGGTATTCCCCGGTGACAATCCGCAGCTGGATTTGCTCGGTGAGCTGGAGCCAGATGGGGCGGTCCCCTGTAAGGTTCCAGGTCATTTCCCCGCCTCCTTTCGTATTATTGTACTAATCACATAATACAATAATACACATTTATTTCTTATTGTCAAGGGGGGGAGGGGAAATTTTTGATTTGTAAAATACAAGGAGGGGGATTTATTGGCTCTAAGACCTTCAGCAATGCCTCTATGGCAATTTTACTTTGGAATACACCTTCCCCGCTGCAAAGCAAAAGGGCCAGCTAAAAAGCCGGCCCTTTTGGTCTCTTATGATTATTTCCGAATTTCCGCGCCAATTGCAGCCAGGCCCTCCAGGGCGGCGGCCATGGCCTTGTCGCATTCCTCCACCGTCAGGGTGCGGTCGGCAGCCCGAAGGATGAGGGCGTAGGCCACGCTCTTCTTCCCCTGGGGCACCTGGGCGCCCCGGTAGACGTCGAAAAGCTCCAGCTTCTCCAAAATCTTTCCTACATGGGTCTGGATAGCTTTTTCGATGGCGGCCACTGGCAACGATTCGTCGCAGATCACCGCCAGGTCCCGTGTGGAGGCGGGGAAGCGGGGCAGGGACTGGTAGCTTTTTTTATCGCTGTGGAGGCGGAACAGCAGGTCTCCATCCAGCTGGGCCACATAGACCCTGGTGCCGATGCCGAAGTTTTCGCAGACCTCCGGATGGATTTCCCCAATGCCTCCGATGGTCTCCCCGCCTGCCATCATGGCGGCGCAGCGGCCGGGGTGGTAGGAGGGATTGTGGGTGCAGGCGGTGTACTCCACGCCGGTTACGCACAGCTTTTCCAGCAGTGCTTCCACCCGGCCCTTAAGGGTGTAGAAATCGCAGCCGTCCCCGTACATCCCCAGGGTGATCCACTGCTTTTCCTGGGGCAGCTGGTCCGGCGCGGTGGGGAGGTACTCGGTGGCCATCTCGTAAAGGGCGGCCTGGGGATTGCGGTTGTTGTAGTTGGTGGCCAGCACCTGGAGCATGGAGGGGAGGGCGGTGGTGCGCATAACGCTGGTGTCCTCCCCCAGGGGATTCAGGATGGTCACCGAGCTGCGCAGAGGAGAATCCTCTGGCAGACGGATTTTGTCATACAGCTTGGGGCTGATGAAGGTGAAGGTGAGTATCTCGCTCAGTCCCAGGCCCAAAAGAACCTGCTCCGCCTGGCGGTCAAACTTTTGCCGGGGGGTGACGATTCCCTCCGCCATGCCCCGCAGGGCAGTGGTGGGGATTTTATCGTAGCCGTACATCCGGGCCACTTCCTCGGCGATGTCCGCCTTGGATTCCAGGTCGGGACGCCAGGTGGGGGCCAGGGCCATGCCGTTTTCCACCGGGATTTCCAGCCGGGCCAGCATCTCCACCATCTCCTGGCTGGTTAAAGAAACGCCCAGGAAACGGTTGATCCAATCTGGGTCGAAGGGGATGCTCCGGCCCTGGTGGCTGGCGTTGTCCACATCGATGACACCGTCCACCACCTGACCGGCCCCCAGCAGCTCCACCAGCTGGCAGGCCCGTTCCACCGCCGGGGCGCAGGTGGCGGGGTCCAGGCCCTTTTCGTACCGGCCGCTGGCCTCGGTGCGCAGCCCCACCTTTTTGGCGGTGGTGCGGACACTGCTGCCCATGAAGCAGGCGGATTCAAAGGCCACAGTGACGGTGTCCGCCTCGATTTCCGAGTGCTCGCCGCCCATAACGCCGGCGATGGCGGTGGGGCCGTTTTCGTCGGCGATGACCAGCATCTCCGGGGAGAGCGTCCGCTCCACCCCGTCCAGGGTGGTGATGGATTCCCCGGCCCTGGCGTTGCGGACGATGATGTGGGCGCCCCCCACATGCTTCAGGTCGAAGGCGTGCATAGGCTGGCCGTATTCCAGCATCACAAAGTTGGTGATGTCCACAATGTTGTTAATGGGCCGCACCCCGCAGGCCCGCAGCCGCTCCCGCATCCACCGGGGGGAGGGGGCAATTTTTACGTCCTTCACCACCCTGGCCATATACCGGGGGCAGAGGGCGCCGTTCTTTACCTCCACCCGCAGGTAATCGTGGATATCCCCGCCGCAGCCCTTTACCACCGGGGCCGGGGTCTTCATAGGCAGGCCGAAGGTGGCGGCAGTCTCCCTGGCCAGGCCCAGGATAGAGAAGCAGTCGGGGCGGTTGGAGGTGATTTCAAACTCCACCGTGGTGTCGTTAAGGCCGATGGCGGACTGGATATCTTTGCCCAAAACGCGGTCGCAATCCTCCCCCAGGATGAAGATGCCGTCTTCGATGGCGTAGGGGAAATCGTGGGCGGTGAGGCCCAGTTCCCCCAGGGAGCAGAGCATCCCGCAGCTTTCCACCCCCCGCAGCTTGCCCTTGGTGATTTTGTGGCCCCCAGGGAGCACCGACTTATGCTTTGCCACTGGCACAAAGTCCCCTGCCGAGACGTTCTGGGCCCCGGTGACAATCTGCACCGTTTCAGTTCCCACATCCACCTGGCAGACCCACAGGTGGTCGGAATCGGGGTGGCGCTCCATGGCCTTTACCTGGCCCACCACCACGTTCTGTATCTCGGCGCCCTCTACCTTGTACCCCTCCACCTTGGAGCCGGACATGGTCATCCCCTCGCAGTAAGAGCGGGGAGCCAGCTCCCCGGCGGGTAGGTAATCGTTGAGCCATTTCATGGAAAGATTCATCGTTGTTGTTCCCCCTATCCCTTAAAACTGCGCCAGGAAGCGCATGTCATTTTCGTACAGCAGCCGCATGTCGTCGATGTTATACCGGCCCATAACCAGCCGCTCCAGCCCGATGCCGAAGGCAAAGCCGCTGTAGGCCTCCGGGTCGATGCCGCAGATGGAGAGCACCTTGGGGTGGACCATGCCGCAGCCCAAAATCTCAATCCAGCCCTCCCCCTTACAGAGGCGGCAGCCCTCCCCGTGGCAGCCGAAGCACTGGAGGTCCACCTCCGCCGAGGGCTCGGTGAAGGGGAAGTGGTGGGGCCTAAAGCGCACCACGGCCTCCGCCCCATAGATGCGCTTAACGATGGTTTCCAGGCAGCCCTTCAGGTCCGCCATGGTGATGCCCTTATCCACCACCAGTCCCTCAATCTGGTGGAAGATGGGGGAGTGGGTGGCGTCCACTGCGTCGGAGCGGTAGACCCGGCCGGGGGCGATGATGCGGATGGGGGGCTTGCGCTCCTCCATGGTGCGGATTTGGACCGGGCTGGTCTGGGTCCGCAGCAGGATATTTTCCGAGATATAGAAGGTATCCTGGGTGTCCCTGGCCGGGTGGTCCTTGGGGAGATTCAGAGCCTCAAAGTTGTAGTAATCGGTTTCCACCTCCGGCCCCTGGACCACGTCAAAGCCCATCCCAAGAAAAATCTCCTTCACCTCGTCCAGCACCAAGGAAATGGGGTGCCGGTGGCCAGGGGCGGGGGCGGTGCCGGGCATGGTGACGTCGATGGTCTCCGCCCGGAGCTTTTCCGCCTGGAGTGCGGCCTTTAACGCCTGGGTGCGGGCCGCCAGGTCCCCTTCCACCGATTCCCGAATCTGGTTGGCCAGCTGGCCGATGACCGGGCGCTCCTCGGCAGAGAGGCCTCCCATCTTTTTCAGGATGGCGGTGAGCTCCCCCTTTTTGCCCAGGAACTTCACCCGCAGGTCGTCCAGCTCCTTGAGGCTGGCGGCCTGCTGGAGCTGCTGGTGGGCCGCGGCCCGAATCGCTTCCAATGCAGCTTTCATCTTTTGTTACCTCCAATTTTTTATCCATAAAGTATTTGTGGGACTGTTTTTGGACCGGCGAAAAAAACACCTTCCGCCCCAAACTGGGACGAAAGGCGAACTTCCGTGGTACCACCCGGTTTTCCGCTCTGCTTCCGGCAGGGGAAGAGAACGGACACTTTGGGGCCTGTAACGGGGCCCGCGCCGTCGCCGCCTACTGGGAGGAAAACCGGTTCTGCGGCGCCGCTCCCAAGGGAACTTCATCCGCTGGCCGGCGGGGGCCGCTTTCAGCCGGCGGCGGCCCCTCTCTGGACAGAGCGCGATGCGGATTACTTTCCTTGTTCGCTGCGTTTTTCTGGTTTCCTATGATAGCATAACTTCCCCCAAAATGCAAGCCTGTTCAGTGGTTGGGGGCCAGGTATTTGGATATCCCCAATAAAAAGGAGGGAACCGCTGGAGTTTTAAGCAGCATTATGCTATAATAGCGGCGTGCCGCCGCAGTCCCGCCCTCCCGGCGTGCCGCCGGTGTCTCGCCCTACCCGGCCTTCGGCCTTACCTTTTTCAGAAATCCTGGCGAATGCCTGGAGACCAAAGCTGTTTTATGCTATACTATAGAAGAATGGACCTTGCAAATGAAAGGGGGCGATAACAATGCCCTTATATTTCCTTTATCTCCTGGCTGGTGCCGCTCTGGCCGTAGGCTCCGAAAAGATAGACGCCCTTACCGGCCGCCGTCCCTGGGTCCGCAAGCTCATCACCCGGCTGGCCCCCCTTTTGGTGCTCATTGGTATGGCGCAAGGGGCTGTGGAGCTGATGCTGCGCTGAATCTTTCATTTGCTGCACCATCGAACCAAATCAGATATATAATTTTAGGGAGGGATGTTTATGAGTATCCAATTCACAGTGCCCCTGACCAAACTGATTAGCGCAATGAAGCTGGAAGTGGCCTATATGCCCCCAAAAGAGGAGGAAATTTTAATCTCCTCGGCGGACATCAACCGTCCGGGCCTTCAGCTGGCAGGCTTCTTTGATTACTTTGATAACCAGCGGGTGCAGCTTATCGGCAAAAGCGAGCTGGCCTATCTCTCCCAGCTGACCCCGGAACAGGAAGAGCAGGTGATGGAACAGTTCATGGCCGCAAAGCCGGTGGCGGTGATTCAGACCCGTGGAAACCTGCCCTCTCCCATTGCGATGGAGAAGGCGAAAAAATACGGGGTTCCGTTGTTCACTACCCCCGCCACCACCACCAGCTTTTCCGCCAGCCTCACCGCCTTTCTAAATGTGGAGCTGGCCCCCCGCATCACCCGCCACGGGGTGCTGGTGGAGGTCTACGGAGAGGGGGTTCTTCTCCTGGGGGACAGCGGCGTGGGCAAGAGCGAGGCCGCCATTGAGCTGGTAAAGCGGGGCCACCGCCTGATTGCCGACGACGCGGTGGAGATTCGCCGGGTATCGGATAAAACCCTGGTGGGTTCTTCCCCCGCCAATATCCGCCACTTTTTGGAGCTGCGGGGCATCGGTATCATCAATGTCCGGCGCATCTTCGGCATCGGCGCTGTAAAGGTCACCGGGCGCATCGATATGTTGATGAATCTGGAGATTTGGAGCCAGACCAAGATTTACGACCGCATGGGGATGGAGGAGGAGACCACCGACATCCTGGGGCTTTCCATCCCCTCCATCACCATCCCGGTGAAGCCGGGGCGGAACCTGGCTATGATTATTGAGGTAGCCGCCATGAACAACCGCCAGAAAAAGCTGGGGTACAACGCGGCTCACGAGCTGCTGGCCCGCCTGGGCATGGCGGAGGACATTCCCAGGGTGCAGCATCCCCCCGTCACCGATTACGAGGAGTTTTATTACTGACCGATTGACAGCAGGAGGGAAGAAAATGAAACCACTATTTGACAGCGCCAACGAATATCTGCGGCAAAGCGGCTGGAAGGACCTTGCAGTCCTGAAGCTCTGCCTGTTTTCCATCGGCCTGCTGATTGGGATGCAGGTGCCGGAGCGGGGGAAGAGGGGAGTAAGGATTACCGCCAGTGTTTTGTTTACCATCACCTATATCCTCTCCATGGGAAAATATCTGGCCGTCCTCGCCGGTGGAAGACACAAAAAGGCTTTGGATGATATTGCATAGGAAAGGTCGTCGCAGCTATGAAGATTGCGGGAGATACCCACACCCATACCCTCCTTTGCCAGCACGCCTACAGCACCCTGCTGGAGAATATCCAGGCCGCGGCGGCGGCAGGACACCGCTTTTTGGCCACCACGGAGCACGGTCCCGCCATGCCGGGAGCCCCCCATGACTGGTACTTTGAAAATCTCCGCAAGGCGGTGCCCAGGGAGCTTTTGGGGGTGGTGGTCATCAAGGGGTGCGAGGCAAACATCATGGACCAGGCCGGTACCCTGGATGTGCCGGAGGCGGGGCTTAAAAAGCTGGATTTGGTGATTGCGTCCATGCACCGGGTCACCTTCCCCCAGGGCACCACCCCGGAGGAGCGCACCGCCGCCTGGCGTGGGGTGGCGAAAAATCCCCGTGTGGATATTATTGGCCACCTGGGGGACCCCCGCTTTAAGTCGGATTACGAGGCGGCGGTTCGGGCCTTCCGGGAAGGGGGCCAGGCGGTGGAGCTAAACGCATCCTCCTCCAAAAGCCGCCCCGGCTCGGAGGAAAACTGCTGCCGCATCGCCGCCCTCTGCAAGGAGCTGGGGGTGCCGGTGGTCCTTTCCAGCGACGCCCACTTCTGCGCCTCCATCGGGGAGGTGGAGCCTGCCGCCGCCATCGCCCAAAAAGCGGGCATCCCGGAGGAGCAGATACTAAACCTAAGCTATCGCCGCTTCCGAGATTGGCTGGCCGCCCGGCACGGCATTCAGGACCTGCCGGAAGAATGAGGGAGGGAATACCATGACATCGCTTTGGAACACCGCCCTGGGGGACACAGGCGTTCCCTTTCAGATGGGGGAGCCTCTGTCCCGGCACACCACCTTCCGCATCGGGGGAGCGGCGGAGTATTACGCCTCCCCCAAAAGCATCCCGGAGCTGGAGCGGCTTTTGGCCGCCTGCCGGACGCAGGGGATTCCCTATTTCATCCTGGGGAAGGGCTCCAATCTCCTGGTGGGGGACCGGGGGATTCCCGGCCTCACCATCGCCATGGAGGGCCTTTCCGCCATCACGGTGGAGGGGGAGAGGGTAACAGCCCAGGGAGGCGCCTCCCTGATGGCGGTATGCGCCGCGGCCCGTCAGGCGGGGCTTGCCGGGCTGGAATTTGCCTATGGCATCCCCGGACAGGTGGGGGGCGGCGTCTATATGAACGCCGGCGCCTACGGCGGGGAGCTAAGGGATGTTCTTACTCAGGTGGAGTTTTTGGACGAGGGGGGGAAGCGCCATACCCTCCCGGTGGAGAAACTGGAAATGGGCTACCGCCACAGCTTCTTCACCGGAAAAAACTGCGTTATTCTCTCGGCCTGCTTTTGCCTGGAAAAGGACCCGGAGGGGCCGGAAGCGGTGGGGGCGCGGATGGAGGAAATCTACCGCCGCCGCAGAGAGAAGCAGCCCCTGGAATGGCCCAGCGCCGGAAGCACCTTCAAGCGGCCGGAGGGGGCCTACGCCGCCGCCCTCATCGACCAGTGCGGATTAAAGGGACTCCGGGTGGGAGGGGCCCAGGTGAGCGAAAAGCACGCCGGTTTTGTCATCAACGCCGGGGGAGCCACCTGCGCCGACGTCCTGGCCCTTATTGGGGAGGTGCAGCGGATCGTAAAGGAAAAGACCGGCTTTATCCTGGAGCCGGAGGTCCGGGTCACCGGGGAGAACTGAACGAAAGGGGAGAATCCCCATGTCCTATACCCAGAGGGCCAAGGGCGAAATCATGGAAAACCGGGCCCTGCGCACCCGTTTTAAGAACCCCCACGGCTACGGCCTGCTTCTTTTCGGCCGCACCTATGGGGTGGGGAGCATTAGCCTTGCCACCCAGCAGCGGGAGGTGGCCCGGTACTACGCCTCCCTCCTCACCAGGGCGGTGCCCCTTGCCGGTACCATCACCACCAGGGAGGAAGCGGCGGGGGGACAGGCGGCCTTCCAGGTCCGGGTGGACGCTGCCGCCGACCGCCGCAGCCTTTTGAACCACTACGCTATGCTTTACCCGGAGGGTATCACCTACGAGCTGCTGGGGGGGGACGAGGGGACCGCCGCTTTTGTCAGCGGGGCCTTTCTCAGCTGCGGCAGCCTTGCCGACCCGGAAAAGAAGTATCACCTGGAGTTTGCCCCGCCCCGGCCGGAGACGGCGGCCATACTTACCGGCATCCTGGGGGAGGTGGGCTTTTTGCCCAAGACCTCGGAGCGCCGGGGGAAGACCATCATCTACACCCACGACAGCGGCCAAATTGAGGATCTGCTGACCTTCATCAGCTGCCCCCTAATGAGCCTTGCGGTGATGAATGTAAAAATTCTCAAGGACCGCCGCAACGCCGCCAACCGTGCCGCCAACTGCGATAACGCCAACATCGACAAGGTGGTGGGGGCGGCGGAGAGCCAGATACGGGACATCCGGGCTTTGATGGGGAAACAGGGCCTCACCGCCCTGCCGGAGGAGCTGCGTGAGCTGGCCGCCCTGCGGCTGGAAAACCCGGAGGCTTCCCTCCGGGAGCTGGGGGCGAGGCTGGGGCTTTCCCGCTCCGGGGTGAACCACCGGCTGAAAAGAATATCCGAGCTTGCAAAGGAAAGGAGCCCAAAATGATAAACCGCAGCCTTGCCATTCTGCTGTCCCTGCTACTGCTGACCGCCTGCGCCGCAGGGGGACAGGCCCCCGTTCCGGAGACTTCCAGGGCGCCGGAAAGCCCTTCCTCGGTGTCGGAGCCCGCGCCGGAGGTGTCCTCCTCGGAGCCTTCATCTGCGCCGGAGGAATCCTCCCAGCCGGAGAAGGAGCCGGTGCCTGCCCCGGAGCCCCCAGAGGGAATGAATCCGGATGTGGGGGGAGGGGGTCCCCAGGAAAATCCGGATACCTCCACCATGGACCCTGCCGCCCCGGATTTTGGGGACAAAACCTACAGTGATGTCTTTGAACAGCGGGCGGAGCCGTTGCGGAAGGCCCTGCTTCCCGCCCTGGAGGCCATCGAGGAGGACTACAGCTATTTTAGTGTCTTGGTAGCGGACGGGAGCCTGGATGTAGTGCTGGAAATTGGCGTTATCCATGAGGAGAAGGTGGACCAGTTCCTGGCGGATTGGACTGGTCCCTCCTGGGACCAGGTGGAAAAGAAACCGGGCCGCTGGCCGGTGGCGGCACAGAAGGACTTTGCCGCCCAGGCGGCGAAGCTGGACCTGGGGCCGGGGGTGAACATCCGCACCCAGACGGCGGTGGGCTCGCCGGAGGTGGTATCGGTCAATGTTTGGCTGGATGACGCCTATGCCTCCCAGGAGGAGGTAAACCGCTGGGCCCAGCTGCCCCAGGCGGTGAAGGAGCTGGCCGAGAAGATGGGTGCCCCGAAGGATGCCATTGAATATATGGGGCCCCGGTACACCGCCCCCGGCAATAATCCCGATACCTGACCCAACAAACAGAGAAAGTGGTGACATCATGACCGATTTTGTCCATCTCCACGTCCACACCGAGTACAGCCTGCTGGACGGGGCCTGTAAGATAAACGAGCTGGTGGCCCAGGCCAAGGAGCTGGGACAGGAGGCGGTGGCCATCACCGACCACGGGGTGATGTACGGGGCTATCGACTTTTACAAGGCCGCCAAAAAAGCGGGGATAAAGCCCATCATTGGCTGCGAGGTCTACGTGGCCCCCAGGGGCCGGGGGGATAAGGACCCCGCAAAAGACAAGCGTCCCTACCACCTGGTGCTCCTTTGTAAAAACAATACCGGCTACCAGAACCTGGCTTGGCTGGTTTCCCGCGGGTTCACCGAGGGGTTCTACTTTAAGCCCCGCATCGACCGGGAACTGATTCCCGGCCACACCGAAGGGCTTATCTGCCTTTCCGCCTGCCTGGCGGGGGAGGTGCCCCGCGCCCTCACCGTGGGGGAGTACGAGAAGGCAAGGGAGGCTGCCACCTGGTATCGGGACCAATTTGGGGCGGAGAACTACTTCATTGAGGTGCAGAACCACGGCATCGAGGACCAGGTGCGCATCCTGCCCCAGCTGGTGAAGCTCTCGGAGGAGCTGGGGGTGGGACTTGTGGCCACCAACGATTCCCACTACCTAAAAAAGGAGGACCACCAGCTCCAGCACCTCCTTATCTGCATCCAGACCGGCCACACCGTGGACGAGGAGATGGCCCTGGAGTTCCCCACCGAGGAGTTTTATCTGAAGTCCGGGGACGAGATGGCGGCGGTCTTCCCAAAGCTCCCCTCTGCCATCCAGAACACGGTGGAGATTGCAAAGCGCTGCCAGGTGGAATTTGAGTTCGGAAAGACCAAGCTCCCCCGGTTTGAAGCGCCAAATGGCGAAGACAACGTGGACTACTTCTTCCGCCTATGCCGGGAGGGGTTTATCCGCCGCTACGGCGAAAACGCCCCCCAGGAGGTCCGGGAACGGCTGGAGTACGAGCTTTCGGTGATTCACAAGATGGGGTACGTGAACTACTACCTCATCGTCTACGATTTCATCAATTACGCCCGCAGCGTGGGCATCCCGGTGGGGCCGGGCCGGGGCTCCGGCGCTGGGTCCATCGCCGCCTACTGCATCGGCATCACCGGCATCGATCCCATCCGGTTTGGCCTCCTCTTCGAGCGCTTCCTAAACCCGGAGCGGGTAAGTATGCCGGACTTCGATATCGACTTCTGCGGCGTCCGCCGCCAGGAGGTCATCGACTACGTGGTGCAAAAGTACGGGGCGGACCATGTGGCCCAGATTGTCACCTTTGGCACCATGGCGGCCCGCGGGGCCATCCGGGACGTGGGCCGTGCGTTGGGGATTCCCTATCCCCAGGTGGACCAGGCGGCGAAGATGGTCCCCATGGAGCTGCACATCACCCTGAAAAAGGCCATTGAAGGCTCCAAGGAGCTGCGGGATTTGATGGAGGTGGAGCCCAAAATCCGGCAGCTGGTGGAGCTGGCCCAGCAGGTGGAAGGGATGCCCCGCCACGCCGGCACCCATGCCGCCGGGGTGGTCATCACCCATGACACGGTGGAAAGCTATGTCCCCCTGGCGAAAAATGATGAAGCTGTGGTGACCCAGTACACCATGACCACCCTGGAGGAGCTGGGCCTTTTGAAGATGGACTTTTTGGGCCTGCGAAACCTCACCGTCATTGACGACACGGAAAAGATGCTCCGGCGGGAGGACCCAGGCTTCTCCATCGAGGAGATACCTCTGGACGACCCAAAGGTGTTCCAGATGCTCTCCGCCGGGGAGACCAGCGGGGTGTTCCAGCTGGAATCCGGAGGGATGCGCCGGGTTATTACCCAGCTTCAGCCTTCCTCCTTCGAGGATATTATCGCCGTCATCTCCCTCTACCGCCCCGGCCCCATGGAGTCTATCCCCAAGTATATTGACTGCCGCCATCACCCGGAGCACGTTACCTACCTCACCGAAAAGCTCCGCCCCATTCTGGAGGTTACCTACGGCTGCATCGTCTACCAGGAGCAGGTGATGCAGATTTGCCGGGAGCTGGGGGGCTACAGCTACGGCCAGGCCGATTTGGTCCGCCGGGCCATGAGTAAGAAAAAGGCCGACGTGATGGCGAAGGAGCGCACCCACTTTTTGGAGGGGTGCCGGAAGAACGGGGTGGAGGAGGCCGCCGCCAACCAGATTTTTGGGGAGATGGAGACCTTTGCCGCCTACGCCTTCAACAAATCCCACGCCGCCGCCTACGCCCTGGTGGCCTACCAAACCGCCTACCTGAAATGTCACCATCCCAAGGAGTACATGGCGGCCCTGCTTACCAGTATTCTGGACAACACCAACAAGGTCATCGAGTATATCGAGGAGTGCGGCCGTTTGGGGATTCAGGTGCTGCCCCCCCGCATCAACGAAAGCGGGGAAGGCTTCACCGCCACCCCGGAGGGGATTCGCTTTGGCCTGCTGGCGGTGAAAAACCTGGGCGCCGGGGTTATTCGGGAGATGATTGCAGAGCGGGAGAAGGACGGGCCCTTTACGAGCTTTTTGGACTTTTACCGCCGGACCTACAGCGGGGAAATGAATAAGCGGAGCCTGGAAAGCCTTATTAAAAGCGGGGCTTTGGACGGCCTGGGGGCCAACCGCCGCCAAATGCTGGAGGGCTACCCCAAGGTGGGGGAGGTGCTGGCGGCCAGGGACCGGTGGAGGAGCACCGGCCAAATCAGTCTCTTTGGGGACGAGCCGGACGAGGAAGAGTTATCCCTCCCCCTGGTGGAGGAGGACGAGCCCTCCGTCCTGCTGGCGGGGGAGAAGGAGGTTACCGGCCTCTATATCTCCGGCCATCCTATGTCCCATTACGAGGCCCTTTACCCCAAATACGGCGCGGTTAAGCTCATCCGCCTCACCGACCCGGAGGTGAACCAAAGCTACGACAACGCGTCGGTCTTCGTCATGGGGATGATTACCGCCAAGCGGCTGAAGCTCACCAAGGGGGGGGAGAACATGGCCTTCCTCACCCTGGAGGACATGACGGGGGCCATGGAGGTGCTGGTCTTCCCCAGAGTCTACGCTGTCCACGCCGCCCGCCTTATAGCAGGCAGCCCGGTGTTCCTTCGGGGGCGGGTATCCCTGCGGGAAGAGGAGGACGCAAAACTGATTTTGGAGGACGCCATGACCCTTCCGGAGCGGGCGGCGGGCCCCATGGAGGAGCGCCTGGCCTCTTCCGGCGGCTACGAGGGCCGTGGACGGGGCCAGCGGGGGGCTTCCACCCCGGCCCCCAGCAGCAAAGCGGGGGTGTACCTCCGGGTGCCCTCCATGGACGATGCCATCACCGACCGGGCGCGGCTCCTGCTCCAGATTTTTGATGGAAGTTACCCGGTCTATTTCAAGGCGGAGGACACCGGCAAGATGCTGCGGGCTCCCCGAAGCCTTTGGTGCGACCCCAACCAGGTTCTTTTGCGGGAGTTGGGGGTGACCTTGGGTAGCGAGAATGTAAAAAAACTGGACTAGGGACCAATTTCTTTGTCAAAAACGTTCCTTTACTTCCCAGGAATATGGGGGTAAAATTAAAAGCAAGAAACCGCATCCATCTTCCATCCATGCAAAAAACAGGAGGAATAGTTATGAGTGAGTATAAAACCATCGGCGTCCTCACCAGCGGCGGCGACGCCCCTGGTATGAATGCCGCAGTCCGCGCCGTGGTGCGGGCGGCGATTAACAAGGGCCACCGGATGATGGGCATCCGCCGGGGCTATGAGGGCCTTCTTAACGGAGAGATTGAAGAGATGAAGCTGCGCAGCGTCAGCGAGATCATCCATCGGGGCGGTACCGTCCTCTACACCGCCCGTTGCGAGGAGTTCAAGACAGAGGAGGGCCTCCGGAAGGGGGTGGAGATGTGCCACAAAATGGGCATTGACGGCCTGGTGGTCATCGGCGGCGACGGCTCCTTTAAGGGGGCCAGGAACCTCTCCAACGCCGGCATTCCCTGCATTGGCATTCCCGGCACCATTGATAACGACATCGCCTCCACCGAGTATACCATCGGTTTTGATACCGCTGTCAACACCGTTGTGGAAAGCGTAGACCGCCTGCGGGATACCTCCCAATCCCACGAGCGATGCTCGGTGGTGGAGGTGATGGGCCGCCGGGCGGGGCACATCGCCATCTATGCCGGTATTTCCTGCGGCGCCATCGCCACGCTGATTCCGGAGCGTCCCCACGACCTGGACCGGGACGTGGTCTCCCGGATGCGGGCCACCCTCAAGACTGGCAAGCACCACTTTATTGTCATTGTGGCAGAAGGGGTGGGGAACACCCAGGAAATCTGCAACTACATCCAGGAGAAGACCGGTATTGAAACCCGTCTCACCGTCCTGGGCCATGTCCAGCGGGGCGGCACCCCCACCGCCAAGGAGCGGGTCCACGCCAGCGTCATGGGTGTGCGGGCGGTGGAGCTTTTGGAGCAGGGCAAGGGCAACCGGGTGGTAGGCATCCAAAACAACCGCATTGTGGACTACGACATCAACGAGGCCCTGGACATGGTGAAGGACATCGACGAGTACCTCTATAAGGTGGCCTACGAGATTTCCATCTAAGAGCCTGTTCCTAAGAACCTGTTCAGCATCTTTTTGTAACTTGTATGGCGGTTCTTATTCCGCCATGCTTTGCCAAATTTTTTGAAATCCAACGAAACAATTCAAAGGCTCCCTCTATTTTGCAGGGGGCTTTTGAATTGTAGGGGCGATATAGAAGTTTTTTCACTGCGCGTTTTGCAAAGGAAGGGCAGGAGGATGGCTATGGATTATATGACGGCAAAAGAAGCTGCCGGCCTTTGGGGAATATCGCAGCGCCAAGTAGCGATTCTCTGCGGAGAAGGCCGCATACCAAATGCCCAAATGATAAACCATGTGTGGCATATTCCAAAAGATGCGGTAAAACCGAATGCCGGAAGAAGCCCTAGGGATCTGAAAGAGCGGAAAGTGAAGCCCTTTTTAAAATGGGCAGGGGGCAAAGGGCAGCTTCTGGAGGAAATAAGAAAATGTTATCCTTCGGAACTTGGCGGCGCCATATATAAATATGCGGAACCATTTGTTGGCGGGGGCGCGGTTCTTTTTGATGTGCTAAGTAATTATGATGTTGATAAAATATATATTAGCGATTCCAATGCGGAGCTTATAAATGTTTATATTACCTTGCGCGATTCTGTAGACGGGCTTGTTTCGTTGTTAAAAGGGTATGAATTAGAGTATTTGCCCTTTGATAAGGAACAACGGAAAGCTGTTTATTATGAAAAACGCTCCCGTTTTAACAAGCTAAAAAAGTTGGGAATACATAATTTAGAATTAGCGGCGCTGTTTATATTTCTTAACCGAACCTGCTTCAATGGTTTGTACCGTGTGAATTCAAAGGGTGAATTTAATGTGCCAATTGGCGCTTATAGGTTCCCTGCTATTTGCGATGAGGATAATCTCCGAAGAGTATCCAAGGCGCTAAAAGGCGCAATCATTCAGTGTGCGGATTATAAGGATTCCCAAAGTTTTATAGATGAGTGCACCTTTGCCTACTTTGACCCGCCCTATCGCCCGCTGTCTTTAACCGCAAGTTTTACCGCCTATACAGAGAGCCATTTTGATGATGCTTCTCAAGCGGAGCTGGCCCTGTTTATTAAAAAACTGGCGGCTGCCGGGGTTTATGTAGTGGCTAGCAATTCGGACCCGAAGAACACAAACGCCGAGGACGATTTTTTTGATAATTTATATGCCGGAATGGAAATAAGCCGGATTTATGCTTCACGCATGATAAATAGCAATGCAGGGGCCCGTGGCAAAATAAGCGAATTGCTTATTTGCAGTGGAGGGACAAGGGGCGAAGAGAAATTTTGATGATTTGATCAGAAAATTCATAAAGATATAGAGTAGGAGCCGCTTTTTTAAAAGCGGCTCCTAAAAATTTAAAAACAGATAATTTATATTTGGAAAATGAAAGGAGCGTGTAATTAAGGCGTTTCTGCCTCCCCCTTAAACTGGCTCTGATACAGTTGGGCATAAAAGCCCCCCTGGGCCATCAGCTCCCGGTGACTGCCTGTTTCGATAATATCCCCATCCCGCATCACAAGGATTTTGCTGGCGTCCCGGATGGTGGAAAGCCGGTGGGCGATGACAAAGCTGGTGCGCCCCTTCATCAGGGTGTTCATGGCCTTCTGGATAAGGACCTCGGTGCGGGTGTCCACGCTGCTGGTAGCTTCATCCAGAATGAGAATATCCGGGTCCGAAAGAATGGCCCTGGCGATGGTGAGAAGCTGCCGTTGGCCCTGGCTGATGTTGGCAGCGTCCTCCCCCAGCTGGGTGTCGTACCCCTGGGGCAGGGCCCGGATAAATTTATCCGCGCGGGCGGACCGGGCGGCTTCCTCCACCTCGGCGTCAGTGGCGTCCAAACGTCCATAGCGGATATTCTCCCGGATGGTGCCGGAAAAAAGCCAGGTGTCCTGGAGCACCATGCCGATGCGGGAGCGCAGGGCTGTCCGGGACATCCCCGCAATATCCTCCCCATCCAGAAGGATGCGGCCGCCGCTGACCTCGTAGAACCGGAGAATGAGGTTGACCAGGGTGGTTTTACCCGCTCCGGTGGGACCGACAATGGCCACCGTCTCCCCAGGGCGGATGGAAAGGCTCAGGTTTTTGATGAGGATTCGGTCCGGGGTGTAGCCGAAGCTGACCTTCTGGAACTCCACGCTGCCGCTGCCCCGCCGGGCGGCCTGGGGAATCTCCCCCTGGGGCAGCGGGTCGGGGGTCTCCTCTGTCTCGTCCAGGAAGTCAAAGACCCGCTCCGCCGCGGCGATGGTGGACTGGAGCATATTGGCCAGGTTAGCCAGCTGAACAACGGGGTTATTGAAGTGGCGGATATACTGGATGAAGGACTGGATGGAGCCCACCAGGAATTTCCCCTGGATGACCCACACCGCCCCCAGCACGGTGACGATGATATACCCCAGATTGCCCACAAAGCTGCTGATGGGCATGATGATGCCGGAGATGAAATTGGCCTTCCAGCTGTAGCGGTACAGCTCTTCATTGAGGCGGTCAAAGGCCGCCACCGTGTTTTCCTCCTGGGAGAAGACCTTTACCACGTTGTGGCCGGTGTACATCTCCTCCACATAGCCGTTGAGGGAGCCCAGGGTGTCCGCCTGGCCCTTAAAGAGCTTTTGGGAGAGGCGCACCACGTTCATGGAGGCCAGCAGGGTGAGGGGGAGGGTGAGGAGGGCCACCCCAGTGAGAACCGGGCTGATAAGCAGCATCATTACCAGGATGGTGATAAGGGTAAATACCGAGTTGACAATTTGGTTGATGCCCTGCTGGAGGGTGGTGGCCACCGTGTCCACGTCGTTGGTGACCCGGCTGAGAACATCCCCGATGGAGCCCCGGTCAAAGTAACCCAGGGGCAGGCGGCGGATCTTCTGGTCCACCGTCTTGCGCAGGCTATAGATGGTTTTTTGCGCCACACCGGAAACTAAGAAATTTTGCAGATAGCTAAAAAGGGCGGAGATGATGTAAAGCGCCGCCATCAGGGCCAGTATCCGCAGCACCGCGGCAAAGTCAATGCCGCCGCCCTGGGCCATCCGGTTAAAGCCCAGCTGGATCTCGTTGGTGGCAAAGCCCAGCACCATGGGACCCAGGCTGTTGAAAACCGTGCTGAAAATGGCGAAGACCACCACAAGGGAAAGGCCCAGGTGATAGGGCTTCATAAAGGCCAGCAGCCGCCGGAGGGTGGCTTTGGTGTTTTTGGGACGGTCAAAACTCTTGGGCTGCCGGCCTCCAGGCCCGCCGTGCATGGGTCCGCTCATGCCTCCACCTCCTCTGCCGACATTTGGGAATAGACGATCTCTTGGTAAACCGGGCAGCTTTGCAGCAGCTCCCGGTGGGTGCCCATTCCCACGCAGCCGCCGCCGTCCAGTACCAGAATGCGGTCGGCGTCCATGACGGTGCTCACCTTTTGGGCAACGATAAGAACGGTGGCGTCCCCGGTGGTTTCCTTCAGGGCGGCCCGGAGGGCGGCATCGGTTTTGGCGTCCAGAGCCGAGAAGCTGTCGTCAAAGATATAGACCTCCGGCCTGCGCACCAGGGCGCGGGCGATGGAAAGCCGCTGCTTCTGCCCGCCGGAAAAGTTCTGGCCCAGCTGGGCCACCGGGGCGTCCAGGCCGCCGGGCTTTTCCCGGATGAATTCCAGGGCCTGGGCGGTTTTGGCCGCCGCCAGGATTTCTTCCTCGGTGGCGTCCGGCTTGCCGTAGGCGATGTTTTCCCGGATGGTGCCCCGGAAAAGCAACGCCTTTTGGGGGACAAAACCGATGCGCTCCCGCAGCTGCCGCTGGCTCATTTGGCGGACATCCACCCCGTCCACCAGCACCTGGCCCCCGGTGGCGTCAAAGAACCGGGGAATCAGGTTCACCAGCGTGGATTTTCCGCTGCCGGTGGAGCCAATGACAGCGGTTACTTCTCCGGGGCGGGCGGTGAAGGAGATCCCCTCCAGCACCGGCTTTTCCGCCCCTTGGTAGGTGAGGGAAACGTCCCGGAACTCCACCATCCCCCGCAGGCCGGTGGGGCGCGCGGGATTCTCCGGGTCAGCGATGGATTCGGGAAGCTCCAGCACCTGGGTGAGCCGCCGCGCGGAGGCTACCGCGCGGGGGGCCATGACGAAGATCATGGTGAACATCATAAGGGACATCATGATTTGCATGACATACTGAATGACCGCCATCATATCCCCCACCAAAAGGTTCCCAGCGTCAATCTGTACTGCGCCGGACCAAACGAGGGCGATTTGTGTGAAGCTCATAATAAGGGTAAGGGCCGGCATCATAAAGGCCATGGTGCGGTGCATCTTGATGGTGACGGCAGTGAGGCCGCGGTTGGCTTCGTCAAAGCGCTTTTCCTCGTAGCCTTCGGTGCCAAAGGCCCGCTCCACCCGCAGGCCGGTGAGTTTTTCCCGCAGGATTAAATTAACCCGGTCCACCGAACGCTGGATGGTGCTGGAAAGGGGCAGGGCGATGGAGGATACCACCGCCACGGTGATGACCAGGGCGGGCACCGAAAGGAGCACCACCTGGGAAAGGGCGGCGCTGGAGCGAAGGGCCATGGTGACGCCGCCCAGAATCATCAGGGGGGCCCGGATGAGGATGCGGAAGGCCATCATCACAAACAGTTGAATTTGGCTGACATCGTTGGTGGTGCGGGTGATGAGGGTGGCGGTACCAAAGGATTCAAACTCGGTGAGGGAGAGGGCCGCCGCCTTGCGGAAAACCAGTCCCCGCAGGTCCCGGCCAAAGCCCATGGATACCTGGGCCCCCAGGATGCCGCTGCCCACGGCACAGAGCACCCCCAGCAGGGCGCAAAGGAGCATCTCCCCGCCGGTGAGGAGAATCAGGGAAAAGTCCTGGGCGGCAATGCCCTGATTGATAATGCGGGCCATCAGGGAGGGGAGGGCCAGGTCGGTATAGACCCCGGCCAGGGTGATGGCAACCAGCAGAAGAATCCGCAGCCAGTAGGGCCGCAGTTTTCCAAGAAGTTTCAGCATGTTGGAGCACATCCTTCCATAGGAAAATTGGGGGGTTCAGGGAGGATTGGGTCGGCAATCTTTTCCAGCAGCTCTAAAAAGAGCAGCCCCTCTTCCGGGGTGAGGCGGGCAAAAAGGCTGCGGTAAAAGGCCACCAGCCGCTCCCAGTTCTTCTTCAAAAGGTCCTTTCCCTCCGGGGTGATGGCGAGGAAAACCTGCCTGCGGTCCTCCTTGGAGTGGATGCGCCGCAGCAGTCCCTGGTCCTCCAGCCGCTGGAGCATGGGGGTGATGGTGGAGGGGCGCACCCGCAGCACCTGGCTCAGCTGGGTGGGGGTGACCGAAAGCTCCTGGTGGCGCTCCAGGTAGATCAGGGCGTGGATTTGGGGCTGAGGCCAGGCGCCTCCCCTCGTAAGGGTGTGGAGATACCGGGCGTTGGCGTGGAAGAGCCGCATATCCAGGCTATCCATAAGGAATCCTCCCCTTCCTTTTATTATTTCGACAATCGAAATATTCGATAGACTGATTATATAGAAATGTCCCCAAAGAAACAATAGATAATTTGTGAACTTTTCCTGTATCTTTTTTCACCCTCCCGCATAGAGATGGATGGAAAGGGAAAAAGGAGGGGATGGAAGAGAGATGGCATTTTCCGACCTGGAGCTTCTTGCAAGGCTCATCCAGTGCGAAGCCGGCGGGGAGGGGGACACCGGCATGGCGGCGGTGGCCAGTGTGGTGATGAACCGGGTCCGTGCCAGCGCCGGGGAATATGCCCGCGTGGGCCAGGGGAGCATCCGGAAGATCATCCTCCAGCCCGGTCAGTTCACCTGCGCCATGGAGACGGTGCGGGGACAGCCCAACCAGCAGAACATCTATAATATGCGCCCGGAGGACGTTCAGTACCAGATTGCCCAGTGGGCCATGGCAGGGGGACGGGTCATCAACTTGGGGCAGGCCCTGTGGTTCTTCAACCCCTACAGCCCCACCTGCCGCCCCAACTTCCCCAGCGAGGTGGGGGTCTATGTCACCCGCATCCGCAACCACTGCTTTTATAACCCCACCGCGGCCTATTACGATACATAAGGAGGAGCTATCATGCCTGAAAATGAGAACAGCGCAAACCTTTCCCAAATGCCGCAATCCATGACCGAATATCCGGAACCCCTTCCGGACGGCCTCCAGAACGGTGTGGACCCGGAGACCATCCAGGAGGTCATCGCCCTTTCGGTGGGTAACTACGTGGTGGTGGAATTTTTGGTAGGCACCCAGAACATCGTCCGCAAGGAGGGGGTGCTTACCGCCGTGGGGGTCTCCTGGCTGCTCCTCTATGATGAGGTCAACGGCACCTCCACCGTCTGTGATATGTATTCGGTGAAGTTTGTCACCTACTTTGACCCCGGTGTGCGCCCCGCCAATACCAGCGGCCTCCAAAGCGCCCAAAGCCAGATTTACCGCCAGAACCCGCCCCGGAACGGCCGCCGGTAAAGATAGTCAAAAGTACCGGTAAGGTCAGTAGATTTACAGAAAGAGGGGTCCCCAGGGGCCCCCTCTCAGCTTGTCGAAAAGTCTTTTCGACAAGCTGAG
>OFGO01000366.1_pt1 | contig 43528 bp, 35 predicted proteins | sample 1521761 | NCBI WGS metagenome assembly OFGO01 (sample SAMEA3504128, study PRJEB24116) | mouse gut metagenome | biome: mouse gut; feature: mouse-associated habitat; material: faeces | place: Denmark | collected 2011
CAAATCAGGGCGTCCTGCAAAACGAATGGTTCAGCCTCTGGTCACAGCATTCGCTGTTTCTGTGCAGTTTCTTTATGCCGGCGCTGATCGGCACCTTCTGTTCCTACCTGTGGCGCCTGGAGCACCTTCGGACCAACTGGAACAGTTTTCTGACCACACCCGTACCTCTGCTGTGCCTCTACCTGGGCAAACTTGTTCAGGCTGCAAAGATGATCGTGCTGGGCAATGGCTGGATTTTCTTTCTCTACTTTCTATGCGGCAGATTATGCGGGCTGGATACCGCTTTTCCCCCGCAAACCCTGGAGTGGTTTCTCTGCGGCACCCTGGGCGGCATCATTATCTGCTGCATCCAGCTTGCCCTCTCCATGATGATCCGCTCTTTCGCCATCCCCATCGGCATCAGCCTGGTGGGCGGTATCGGCAGCCTGCTGGCCACCAGCCAGGGACTGGGACTCTTCTATCCCTATTCCCTTTACAGCCTCGGTATGCGCGCCAACAATCCGCAGATGGAGATTAATGGAAAAATGTTTGTGCTCTCCTGTGTTCTCTATGCGGTGTTGTTTTGTAGATTGGCCGTGGCGGGATTGCGGCGGCATGCGCGGTAAGGTGCATAATCTTAACTGTAAGCAACACCTGTATTGACGCAGGAGGATATGCGCAAGAATGATTACAGCAAAATCACAGCCCTTTACTCCCGCCTATCCGTGGGGGACGAGGACAGGGACGGCGGCGAAAGCAACAGCATACAGAACCAGAAGAAGCCTGCAGAGCCAACAGAGCAGGAAATCCGGCAGCTTGAAAGCAGGAGCAGACAGCTTATGCAGGAGCAAAAGGCACAGGAGCGCAAGGACAGGACAAAACGCCTATGCCGCCGCATGGGGCTTTTTGACACCAGAGATTTGCCCGTGAGTCAGTCTGTTCCTCACATCCAGCTTCCTTCAGATTCGTAGTCGCCCACGACACCCTTGCTTTCGGCTATATCCTTCCCACTACCGGGCGGATTCGAGATTTTAACCCGTTAGAAACGTGCGCCGCCAGGCGCACATAACAGACAAGGCGGCGGGATAGTCAATGCCTGTTACCGCCGCCCTGTTTTGGACTTTTATTAGACCGATAAACTGGAATTTCACACTTCTTTCTTTAACTCCATAAAACTATATATTCCCAAAATTATATACACGGGCACAACAATATATAATGTTAAATCAGCATATCCGTTTATACTTGAAAAGCAATAAGGCAAAGCACAAACATTGATAAGAAAATGAATAACAATCGGCAGCCACAAGTTACTTGTTTTCTTATATACCATTCCGAAAAATATGCCCATACCTACAGTCCAGACAACTTTGCTTACTATAACAAGTAATGACTGGTTTAACACACCAAATATATGTCCCACTCCAAAGACTACAGCTGATAATACAACCGCAATCAAAGTACTGTTTTTACTTTTTGCAAACATCTTTTCAATAAGATTAAGTAATAAACCACGCACATATAGTTCTTCGATTATTGCAACACCAACATAATATATGACGCCTTCAATAAGCACTTTTACAATAGACGGCTGACGGTCAAAAGGCGATAATCCGACATAAAAGGCAATTAATCCCACTATCGCAACTGCCACTCCAATTATTCCATATTTTTTGAATCCATCTGTCAATCCTGTTCTTGTAAATCCCAATTTCCAATTAGGACATAGTATTCTTAAAAACAAGAAAGTCATTATTCCTATAATCAAAAAATTTATCATCAGTGTAAAATAGAAAGGTTCTATGTCTGCAACCTGAATATTGACAAAAAATACACTTGGAATACCCGTTATATCCATAAATGCAATTACCAAAGTCAAAACGGCGATATAAATAAGTTCTCTCTTATTCATAATGCTACCTCCAAATCCCGATTTATCGGTTAGATTATCGGTTCAAATTATAGCACAGCTTGATTTTTAAGGCGTTGCAGACAAGAAAACACATAGGGCAGGGTTTTATACCGCCTCCCCACGAAAACGGCTTCTACCGGAATTTTCGGCGTTTCTACCCGCTCAAAACCTATTATATCCGCTTTCCAATGCACTGCATCAATTTAAACTTAATACAATGCAATACCTCTCTCTAAATCGGACACCTTTGCATTGGAAACAGAATTCACAATATGCGGAGAATGGTTCATGATGATAAACCGGAGCTTATAGATTTAACAATATCGTCCGCCAGCTGCCGGTCTTCTTTGTCTACATAGAAAGAATACCGGAACTTCACTTTATTGTTCCCAAAACTCCCTAATCTGGCTGTGTCAATGGCATTCTTCTGCATGATTTCTTTTATTTTGATCTTGTATTCAATCTTGTGCTGCACAAATGCTTCCTGAATCTTCTCTTTATGTCTGCTGTCGCTGACCGTGATCACTTTTTCCCGCTGAAACAATCTCAAATTTTCCTCACCTTGCCTTCCACCTTACCTTGAAAAGATCCACAACCTTCTAGCCTTTATTTCTGCCGGTCCAGCAGCTCCCGAAGTGCCTCATCCCCAATGCTCACCCACGCATCTTCTTCCTCGGCGTTCAATCCCAGGTATTCCCGAAGCGTCACCGGCTCGTCACTGAATCCCCACTCCTGACTGTAATCGTCAATCTCCTCAAAGGCAATCTCCCCCGCCAGATACTTCTCTTTAAATTTCTTTTCCGTTTCCATAAGCTGTATTATCCTCTCTGCAAACCCGCTGTTCCATCCGCTTTATCACACCCACGTTGACGCTTCTGGCCCATAGCCCGTCCTAAGGTGTTCCTGACCGGTGCTCCGCACTGAAAACCCCTGAAATTCTAACTAAGTCCGTCTGCCTGTGCCTTCTTCGCGATCATCTCATAGGCGGGCACCGGCACACCGTACTGCTGCCCCATCCGCACCACTTCATAGATCAGGCCGTCAATCTCCGACTGTTTGCCTGCATAGACGTCCCTCTGCATGGAAGTGCTCGCCTCAGGGTTGAGTGTATCCAGAATCCGCAGGTTCGTCGCCACGATATCCGCCAGGAACGGCACTCCCATGGCCACCGCCAGTGCGTCAATCTCCTTCATCAGTTTCACAAAGGTATCCCGTGGATCGCCGGTCTTCTGCACTTCTCCGGCCGTCACATGATAATACAGGCCGCAGGCCGCCATAGGAGATACAAAGGCAAATTTCTGCAGCGCATCCCGCCTGATGTTGTCGGAAAGCACACCGTCAATGCCGCTTTCCTTCAGATCCTGCGCCACCGCAAACAATTCCGGCCTGAGTTCCTCCGGGTTTCTCACCCCGTATACAATACGGAAGATATCCCCCCGCAGCAGAATCGTCCCCGGTTCTTTAATCTCTCCCGCAATATAGATACAACCGTCCGTCACCAACAATTCCGGCAGCTTCTCCTGCATCCGGCCGCCTGTTCCATAGATATTCAGGATCGGGATGACTATGGTATCCGCTCCCGCGACCCGTCTGATAAACGGAAGCGTTTCCTCCAGTGAATATCCTTTCACGCAGACAAAAATGGCATCCGGCTGCTCCTCATAATGTGCCATGTCCACTGCCTTGATCGGCCGCACCGTGTAGTTTCCCTTGGCTGTCGTCTCCATGCACAGGCCATGTTCCTGCATCTGTTTAAGGTGCTCCCCGCGTGCGATCAAGGTCACGTCTTTGCCCGCCTCCGTCATATAGGCGCCGATACTGCCGCCCGTGCCGCCTGCCCCGATTACCAGATATTTTAAATATTTCATTTCCGCTTTTCTCCTGTCATTCCTCTCGCTTCACACTCTCATGCAGCCTGTTCCACTCCTTTATCCTAGCATACGGTCAGGCGGATTTCAAGGAAGTATTCGGGCGGATAGCCTGTCGAAACTGCCCTGCTCCACGATTTTTCCATGTTCCATCACCAATATCTCATCATACTTTCTCAAAGATTCCGGCGTAAGTTTGTGTGTGACCGCTATGCAGGTGACATTTTCCAGAGAAAGAATGCTGTCTTCTACAAATTCCGTAGTCTCGCTGTCCAGAGCGGAGGTTGCTTCATCCAGCAAAAACAGATTCTTTCTGTGTAATATGGCTCTTGCCACCGCGATCCGCTGCCTCTCGCCGCCGGAAAAACGAGAGCCGTTTTCCGCCGCCTCTGTGTCCAGTCCGGCGGGCAGGCGGCCGAGCACATCATCCAGCCCGGCCAGATGGCAGGCCCTTTTGATCTCATCCTCATCATATGGTTTGTATAAAGTGATATTATTCCGGATCGTATCATCAAACAGAAACACTTCCTGATGAATCCACGCGGCTCCTGTCTTCCTGTCACTTTCTCCGTCCGCAAGAATCCTGCCCGCATAACTGTCGTAATATCCGGCCAGCAGCTTTAACAGTGTGCTTTTTCCGCTTCCGCTCCTGCCCACTACAGCATATTTCCTGCCGCGTTCAAACTGCAGGCTGACATGATCTATCACCACTGCATTATCATATGCAAAAGAAACATCCTCAAGCGTCAATGTCCGTTCCATTTCCGGCAGGTCCGCTTTCAACTCACATGCACCCGCAGGCAGCAGATTTGCTTCCATCTGTTCACAGACCGGTCTGACCCCTTTGAGCTGACTGATCCGGGCAGATAACTGAAAGGCCGGAGAGATCACCTGCCCGGTAAGCTGTGTCACCGCAATGATGCTGCCGATCGTGATCAGACCATTCACAGCAAACACCCCCGCCAGGGACATGACCAGAAACTGTACTGCAACAGATGCCATATTTGCCAGACCATACAATACTGCCATTGTATCCGCTGTTCGCTCCTTGCCGTCTTCCAGCAAAACGGAACCCGCATCATGAAGTTCTTCCATTTGTTTCTCCGCCCGACAGGTTTTTATGACTTCAAAGCCACTGCATATATCCTTGATCTTTGCATGATAGCCGGCTGTGTTCTGCAGATTGATCTTCTGTAAAACACCCAGTCTTTTTCCAAAAAATCCGGGAATCAGACCCGGAATGGCCATGGCTGCAATAGAAATTACGGCAATAAACGGATTGATATAGAATAAAAGGGCCGCCGCAATGATCATACCTGTCAGTGAATCATAAACAGCGATCAGATTTTTCAGATAGTTTTCTTCAAAGCTGTCAAGACTTTGTCCCAAAAGCGCTATATATGCCGCACTGTTCTTTCTCTGGTCTGCTATCCTCTCTTTCTCAAGGATGCCCCGCATGATGCCGCTTCGTATCTGCAGCATGATATGTTTTATATTGACAGCCTTCAAATGTTCCGCCAAAAAGACAGCGCCGCCCAGAGCAAAAGCATACAGGCCGCAAATCAACATGCAGTCTGTCAGAGGCTTTACGTTCCGGGCTGCCATCGCGGCAGAAACAGCATCGATCAACAGATTGATCAATACGGCCACACCGACTGTCCCCACAGTTCTTATCGTCTGAAACACAAGGAAGATTCCCCATCGACATTTATTTTGATGAAATACATACGCCCGCATCCTATGTCCGCCTTTCCGGTGGCTGTCTTTTTACACCACCCGTATGGCTACTATACTCCTGCTCTTCGTAAAAAGACATAACGGCGCACGTTAAAGAAAAACTTACATGATTTGTTATATGGAACGCAGTCAAAATCAAATAATGAGCCCCAGCTCCTTTTCCGCATAGTCACACACAATTTCGGCAAATTCAGTCTTATGGACCAGCTTCATATAGGGCACAATGGCCTTCAAGATCGCTGTACATTCCTTATCATTTCCCAACAGATGACAGATCTTCGCCCTGCCAAATTCTATCTCCGGCAAAAGCGCCTGCTCAAAGCTGTTTAAACTTAACTCCTCAGCCATTTGGATATAGACAAGCGCTTCGCTGCAGCGGCGTTCCTTTTCCAGACACTGGGCGAGATTAAATGCAAGATTGATCCTGATGATCTGATATTCTTTCAGGCTGCTCTTGTGCTTTTTCAGACAGGTCATCAGTTCCTCTCCCAGACGGATCGCCCCCGGCAGATTCCCGAAACGTGAAAGAGCGGCTGCCCTGATACTCAGAATGTTCGCTTCCCGGACAGACAGCAAAACGCTGCGGAAATCTTCATAGTCAAACGCCGGCTTTGTCTGTGCAAGCGCCTCATCCAGTATACGCAAAACCGCTTCCGGCTCCCCGCCATCCGCCAGTTTCACAGAAGCATCCAGCATGAGAAAGCACTGCATATTCAGATTGTCCTTCTCTGCCGCTTTCGCAAGACATGCCAGACGCTTTTTGGCTTCCGCCAGATTTCCTTCTGCGACGGCGCTGCGTACCCCCTCCGCCTCCTGTTCAAAGGCCAGCTGTTTCTCACTCCTGTAATAAATATCGCAGAGCTGATATGTACTTGTGCCAAGTCTCGACAAAAGCGCCTCCAGCACCGTACCCGAAGGCATCTGCATCCCGTTTTCTATACGGGAGATCGAAACCGGTGAACAAATGCCGTCAGCCAGCTGCTCCTGAGACAGATGCGCCTTTTTCCTGAGAGAACGGATAATGTCTCCTAATGAGTTATTCTGCATGATATGCTTTCCTTTCAAATTCTGCTCCACGATCAATAAAATTTGTAACGCCTCGGCACAAGTCCAACTGAATTTGTTCAGTTTGTTGATGTTGAACTAAATTGCTCATCAGAGAATTTATTCAACCTAACAACTAACGTTTTCCGAAGAATCAATTCTTTCCCTGGAGATTATCCGGCATAAGGTCAATGTTTTAGCTATTTTTCCAGCATGAATCTTCAAAGCTCCAGCTTTCTCTCCATTCACTTCCGTCTTTGATACTCTGCACAATCGGATCCAGTAGTATTCGCAAAAGCTCGATAGCCTCCGCAAATCCGACATTTATCATCGCTCTCTTCTTTTTCAAAAAACTCCGCCATCTGTTTTGATGAAGTTCTTTTTCAGCAAATCCATGCGTAAAAATCACTATATCATCAAATCCTGTTCCACGATGATCAAACGTTTCTCTAATTGCTTCTCTCAGTTCTCCGCCATCCAGCCAATGCCTTGTCGCCAGAACATATATATCATAAAAGTCTTTATACCTGCTGTTGGCATCGCCCAGTGATACGATCGCCTCAAACTTTTCCGAAATCACAGAATAGATAGAATACGCATAAATTTCCGGAATCTCCATGTCCAGCAATACCGGAAACTGCATCTTTACTCTGTCTGGATATACCACATCGCCAAATCCAATATCTATGGACAGCGGTATTCTTGTTCTGTCCAGAAACGCCATAATCGTGACATTCACGCCGTGATATTCCTTAAACTCGGTAATATCTATAACTTCCAGGCTGGCCAGATCATACACCAGCGCATCATCACTTTCGATTGAAAATATCTTTTGAAAGATGCGCTTCATCGTTTCTCTGTCATTCGCTATATTTCCCGCAAGTAAATCTATATCTCTGGTTGCTCTTGTAAATTCTCCACCGAAAAGAGCATAGAGGAAAATGCCGCCCTTTAATGTAAATCGCCCGGCATACTCGGAAATTGAAAGCCGATACACCGTTCTCTCCAAGCCGTACGCCGTCAGGTTTTCCTGCATCGTCTTGCCGTTTGCTATTGCCTGATTCTTTAATCTGTCCTTTACCGATATTGCACTGGTCATACGAGTACCTCCAGATACCGTCTCATTACCTTATCACATTTCATCAGTTCTGCATATTTCAGAAGCCGACTCAAATTTCTGTCTTTTTGTTTAAGATACGTAGTGAGAATCTCCTTTGTTTCTTCAATCCCGACCTTTTCCCGATAAAAAACAATGTCAACAACCGTTTTTTCGATATTATAGATTCGAAATCCATTCTTTCCTTCTTCCACCTTGCAGATTCCCAGATCATACCTGTCATCCGTATAATAGTGAACATTCATCTGCGGCCAATCCGGCAGCGTCGATATCTTCGCCTTACGTGGTATAGCTACATCTACAGCATCCGGGATATATGTCGTCAGATTATAATAGACTGCAGCGCTGTGCAGACAGATCACGCCTTGCGGCGCATAGGCTGTCGCATAATAGAAATCTGATTCCTCGCCACGATATCCGTTATTCTCATAGTAACTTCTATTGAGTTTTGTAAGTTTTCCTTCCTCAACCATCTTACTGATCTTATACTGCGAAAACCCCCGTTCTCTCAGTTCCTTTGTGGAAAAAAACTTCTGGTCCTCCGAAAGTACATTTATATGCTCCATCGTCTCTCTTATCTATTTTATTTATTTTCGGCATTTTTATATTTTGCCGAATTTAAATCAATTATATGCCATAATGAAAAAGACGTCAATCAAAACCTGATACCAAACTGCTGCGCACCTCCGCTCTGCCTGTGAAACTTTATTCAGCCTGCAGTAAAAGTAATTATACCGCCTGATAATACCCCGCCTGGGCCTCCCACAGCTTCCGGTACTCGCCGCCCAGCTTAAGCAGTTGCTCGTGGCTGCCCTCCTCCAGCAGTACACCGTCCCCGAGAACCAGAATCCGGTCGCAGAAGCAGCAGCTTGACAGCCTGTGGGAGATAAAGATCAGCGTCTTTTCCCCCAGAAGCGTATTCGTCTTCTCGTACAGCTGTGCTTCCGATACCGGGTCCAGGGCTGCCGAAGGCTCATCCATAATAAAGACGGGTGCATCCTTATACAGGGCCTTCGCGATCGCCAGCTTCTGGGCCTCGCCGCCGGAGATCAGAATCCCCTGCTCGTCATACTCCCTGTACAGACAGGAATCCGTACCGGCGTACATTTCCCGGACCCGCTGCTCCATCCCCATGTCCGCCAGCGCTTTCCAAAGCGCCTCTTCCCTCTTAGCGCCGCTGCCTGCGATGTTCTGCCAGAGCCGGAAGGAAAACAGCTTGAAATCTTGAAAGACCACGGACAGCAGCCGCCAGTATTCCTCTATGTCATACGCCTGAATATCGACCCCGTTTAACCGGATCACACCTTTCTCCGGCCGGTGCAGCCGCAGCAGAAGCCGGATACAGGTGGTCTTGCCGGAACCGTTTTTTCCCACCATGGCGATATGGTCGCCCTGCGCGATCCGAAAGCTCACATCCTTAAGTGTCCACGCCTCCGTCCCCGGATACCGGAAATACACATGCTCGAAGGAAATTTCCACCACATCTGACGCAGGCAGCGCCTCTTTGCCGCTCTCAGGTTCCTCCAGCTCCAGAAATTCGTAATGCTGCCGCAGAAACGGCGCATTCCCCCGCAGATCCGCCATCCCTGCCGCCACCCGGGTAAGCCCTGTAAAAAACTGCGCCACCGCGCCGGAATATTTCACCACATTACCCACACTGATCAGTTCGCGGTAGGCGTTCACACCTGTATACAGGCAGGCGATCCCGCTCAGGAATGTATTGACCACGGAGTTTGCCGCCTTAAAGCTGCCCTCGTCTTTCCCGATACCCTTTATAAAATCCCGGTTATCCTTCTGTATCTTCCCGAATTCCTCCTCGATCAGCTCACGTTCGTCGAAGATCCGCACTTCCTTCCCGTACTTATCATTCTGAAAGACATTCTGTCTGTAAAATCCGTAAAGGCGGTTCTGGGCCGTCAGCTTTCCGAACCGGGCAAAACGCTTCCGGTTGTGCCGTTCCCCATTTTTGACCGTAAGCAGCACCCCTCCGGCCGCCAATACCAGAAAGCCGCCAAACATAAGGAGTGTCCCCGCTGCGCCGCTTCCCGCGGCCAGCTTCTCCGCCGCAAACTGCCCGATATACACAAGAGCCGCCGCCACGCCAAACAACCCGGAAAGCATATCCCCCGTATGCTGGATCAGTTTCTCAAACGGGTCTCCGTGCTGAAACCTGCCCCGTTTCATATTGGCAAGCAGCTCCTGGCCCTTCCCGCTCTCCAGAAGCTGATAGTCCATCCTGACTGCCTTTTCCAGCTGCTTACGTGTCTGCTCCGTCAAAAGCCGCTGCTTCGTTTTCTCCACATAACAGCCAAGGACATGGCCGGCCGCCTCCACCGCCAGAACCCCGCAGGACAGCCACAGTGCCTGCAGCAAAACCCGGGCTTCCCCCTCGCCCCGGTACAGTCCGTCCACCACGGCCGCCGAGAAATGCAGCACCACGAAAGGCCGCACCGCCAGCAGGAAATTCTCCGCCGCCAGCGCCGGAAACAGCCACGGGGAAACCTCATGGAAACTATGGAACGTCTTTTTGAAAATCTCTCTGTCAAAAGTCATCTCGTCCGCCCTCCGTATAATACCGGCTCTGTACGTTGAACATCTCCCAATAACGCCCCTGCTTCGCCAGCAGTTCCTCATGTGTGCCCTGTTCCGCGATCCGGCCGTCCTCCAGCAGAATGATCCGGTCGCAGAAACTGGTGCTGGCAAGGCGGTGAGAGATGAAGAAGGAAGTCACACCCTGCGTCATTTCGTTGTATTTCCTGTAAATATCATTTTCCGCGATCGGATCAAGGGCCGCCGTCGGTTCATCCAGGATCAGCACATCACCGCCTTTATAAAGCGCCTTGGCAAGCATCGTCTTCTGCTGCTCCCCTCCCGACAGCTCCACGGCGTCTTCTCTGGCCGCCCGCTGCAGGCAGGTATCCGCTCCTGCAGGCAGGCTTCGTACCTTCTCGCCGATTCCCGCCTGTTCCAGACTCCACGCCACTCTCTGCCTGTCCGTTTTGCCCCGGATATGGGAAGACACATTCTCCGCAATGCTCACCGGCAGAAGCTGGATATCCTGAAACACCACCGCCAGCCTGGCGAAATACGCCTCGTCACTGTACCCCGTGATGTCCTCTCCGTCCAAAAGAATCCTGCCGCGGTCCGGCCGGTAAAGCCCACAAAGCAGCTTCACCAGCGTAGTCTTGCCGGCGCCGTTTCTGCCCACGATGGCCAGCTTCTCCCCGGCCCTGACCGTGAGGGTGATGTCCCGCAGCGTATCCTCCTGCGCCCCCTCATAACAAAAACCCACATGCTCGAAAGTCAGAGAAGGCGCGCACGCAGCAGCCGTATTCCCGGCCGCCCCCTCACTTATCGCCTCGGCATTTATTTCTTTATGGCTTATCTCTTCCGCTCTCTTCTTCGCCGTCTGCCACGCCTCCCCCAGATCCAGCCAGGCAAAATAATCGTCCAGATAAAGCCCCAGACGTTTCAATTCCCCGGCATCCCCGATCAGGCCCCGCATCCAGACGGACAGCCCGGCCGCCATACCGGTCATCAACACCAGATCTCCAACCAAAATCCGCCCGGTCACCGCCAGATGGATCAGGTAATAATAGATGACAAAATTTCTGACAAACGCCAGCAGACTCTCCCCGCTGCACACCAGCGCCCTTACGTGCGCGATCCTGTCCGTACTCCTTTTCCTGCGTTCCATACTGCTCTGGTACAATCCGGAAAACAGTCCCGCCATATCGTAAAGCCGCAGCTCTCTTGCCGCCTGCAGGGATTGCCCCTCATTTTCCAGATAATTCATCTTCCTGTCGCAGTCCACAAGCGTTTCCTTCTGCCGCTGTTCGCACCGCCTGAGCAGCACGGCAGCCAGATAACCGCCGCCGGTTGTTACCGTCACCACCGCCAGGATCGCCGGATCGCACCTGCCGATGGTCAGCCCGTAGAAAAGAAGCCCGCACAGGTTGACCAGAAAAGAAACGCTCCGCAGCACCACAGACTGGCCAAAGGCATATACCGCGTTCAGTGCCCGCTGTCTGATCCGCTGCCCTGCCGCCCCTTCTACATTTGCATACGCCGTGGTCAGCGTCTTTTCATCCATGGGCGCTAACAGACTGTATACCAGCGTCTTGTTCTCCCACTCGGCAGTGGCCGTCACCCACTCCTTCAGGGAATTGACCCCCATCTGCAGTAAAAAAATGCTGCCGATCCCCGCCACATACCGGTAGAAGGGATCCTGTCTCTCGATCCCCATCACCAGCGTCCGCGTCAGAAAGATCTGCAGCCATGGTAATAGTACCTGTAACGGAAGCTGCGCGGCCGAGAGCACAAGCAGCTTCCTGTTGTCGTTCCATATGGTTTGAAGAATGAAATTAATTTTTCTGTTCATTTTGTTACCAAACCCCGTCCACACCTGAAATAACTGATATTTTATACCTGAACCTCTTTCTGAAGGGCAAAGCCAGGCAGCCTGCCGGTCACGCATACCAGCTCTCCTGGCTTTTAAACATTTCCCTGTAATGTTCTTCTTCCAGTAAGCTGTCGTGCGTGGAATCGCCGATTATTTTTCCGTCGCAGAAAAGCAATATGCGGTTCACCTGCTTTGCAAAACCGAGACGATGCGAAATAAAGAATACCATTTTATCCTGTGCCACATTCATGATCAGATTATATACTTCTATTTCTGACAGGGGATCAAGGCTGGCTGTCGGTTCGTCTAAAATCCATATTCTGGCATCCTCATTGGCCATCAGGCGTGCTATTGCCAGTCTCTGCCACTGCCCTTTGGACAACCACACACCTCCGTCCTCCAACTGGCCCAGTAGTGTATCAATTCCCTTCGGCAAAGTCGATACATATTCCTCCAATCCCACCTTTTGTAACAGCGCATAAATCTCTTCCTCTGTTATCTTACAGTCCTTTCTGCCGATTTTGATATTCTCCCGAATCGTCATATGATACTGTTCAAAATCCTGGAAAAGACATGCGATATCATGCCGCGCCACAGGAACCCGTTCTATTTCCTGTCCGTCCAGGAGAATCTGCCCGTTTTCTATTTTGTCGATCAATGATGAAAGCAATAACGCAAATGTCGTTTTACCGCTTCCGTTTTTCCCGACGATCGCTATTTTCTCATGGAATCCGGCGGTCATGTCAATCGCTTTGACCGCATATCTCTCGGATTGCGGATAACGATAGCTTACCTGCTTGAACTGAATGGATTCCGATATGCCTGCGTGCCGCGCATCATCTTCTTTTTCCCATGATAACATATCAAAATAATCCAGCACGAATCCCGCATCCTCCTGATCCTGGTGAAGATCCGACTCGATCTGCCCGAAAAGATTGACGACCTGATTGAACAGATTGAAACTCATGACCAGAAACCCCACATCGAACCGGCCATGGATCACATGATAACAGGTCACGATGATCATCGCAAAGTAGGGCAGGTTCATGATCAGGCGGCTTATCTGCATCACGATCTCATATCTTCTGTAAATTCTCATTTCCTGCCCATAGATCACATGATCCAGCGCTTCCCACTTTTGGCTCAAAAAGGAAAAAAGGCGGTTGGACTGATATTCCTGATGGGTATTCACATCCGTTGCAACGGACACAAAATATTTCTGCTGCTTTTTTAATGGCAAAACAGCGTCCCATATCGTGTAATTAGAAGCAAATACTTTATCCGAAAAATAAATCGACACGATGAGGATTCCTAAGTATAATACCATGATCATCCAATGAAACAGAAGCAGGAAATACGAAAAAACAATGGATGAAAGTATATACAACAAATAGTGATAGGTATGCTCAAACATCCTCATGATACAGTCATAGGACTTCTCATTGATGCTGTTGATCTTATTGGAGGTTGCGTAATCTTCAAAATATTCCCACTTCAGCGCAGAGACGTTTTCACAAAGCGACCGGTCAAATACGAACCTGATCTTCAACCGAATATGCTCCAGAATTATTTTGCGTATCGTAGCGATGACATAAATAATTCCCGTTGCGACAAGAAGCAGAATCAGAACACGGTATTGCGGCGGCTCTCCCATTGCCACTGCCGTGATCAGATTGGTTATATAGCGCGTGGAAAAAAGGCCAACGGCAACTCCTGCGGCCTCAACCAAAACGGTCAGCAGGTATATGTAATACAAAGAACCGGCATTTCTTCTAACTAATCTGTTAACGTAATATAAACCGCGAAAAATCCGAAAACGCATCCCATCCTCCTTACTGCTGATAAAGCTTCTGCTGCGCAAAAAAGAATTGACTGTAAAGCCCATTCATCTGCAGCAATTCCTCATGTGAACCCTGTTCGACAATCTGTCCTTCCTGCATCATGTAGATCCTATCCGCAAGCCTTGCGAAGCCTATTCTATGGGATAACAAAACAGCTGTTCTTCCGTTCAGGATCGATCTCAGATTCTGCAAAAGATTTTCTTCCTCCCATGGATCAATGGCCGCCGTGGGCTCGTCAAATATCAGAATTTCCTTAGGACCCATACAGGCACGGGCAATCGCAATACGCTGCCATTGGCCGCCGCTTAAGTCTGCGCCGTCAGCGTAAAGATCCTTCCCCAATTTCGTATCCGTACCGTTCGCAAAGCCTTCCACGACATCATCTAAATTCACAATATGTATGGCCTCTGCGATCCGCGCGGCATCCTCCAGGTGCTCAACATCTCCCACACTGATATTTTCTCCGAAGCTCATCTTATATCTGGCAAAGTCCTGATAAACATTCCCAAAATATTGATAATACCGCTCCGCATCCATATCCCTGATGTCTTTATCATTGAACAAAACCCGTCCCTCATAATCATGCAGAAGTCCGTTGATCACTTTAGACAATGTCGTTTTTCCGCTTCCGTTATAACCCAGAATGCTGATGATCTCCCCTTTTTTAATTTTCAGGCTGATGTCACGGACTGCCGGGCGGTCCGCATTCGAATAGGTGTACGACACATGGTCCACTATTATCTCATCAAACGGCTCCATCCGTTCTTCCCCGCTTACTTTTGGCGCCGCCTGATCATGCTCCAGTTCTTCATAACAGTCAGCCATAGTATTTCCGAGAAAATTCTCAAATTTCTCAATGACTTCCATTTTCTCATAAATGTCTTTCGTCAAAAGATCGATCAGCTGTTTCACACTCCACTTAAGCGTGCCCACAAGCCCCGTCAAAAAGATGGCCTCCCCGGAAGAAATCATATCAACAGAAAGTAAATATACCAGATAGAGCGCACATAAATAGGGAAATAATGCTTCTATTATGCGGACGCAATCGCCCAGAATAATGGATTTGGCTGCAAATGATAATTTTGCATGATATAAATTTTGAAAAGAGTCCTGCCACTTGTTTAGAAACCATGCTTTATTCGTCGACAGATGAATTTCTTTCGCATGTTCTCTTGTGGTGAGAAGTGATTTGAAATAATTGGCCCGACGCTCGTCAGACATATGATCGCAGTTTAACGCAATCTTCTTTTGCGTAAAATAACGATTTGACAGGGAAATCATGACCGCCATCATGATGACCGCAGCGATGATAAACCAATCAATGACCACCATGGATGCTGTCGTTAATACCAGCGTAAAAAGCGCCATCGAAAGACGCGTCAGAAGCAGCAGCGCCGTCTTACTGATCTGATCCAGCTGCCCCTCTATGAACTGCACTTCATTTAATACTTTAGAACGATAGAAAGCATCCTGCTTCGTCCGGTATATTTTAAAGAGAAACAATTTATAGTATAACGCCCGGACTCTGCGGGATGCTGCCGTCGTAAGCATATTTTCGATATTGTCCGTATTCCCAAACAATGTCATATTGACAAAAAACACCACGACCCAGAGAATCCAGGAAGCGCTGCCTTCATGATAACCGGAGACACTTTCATAGATATAACGAATGATATGCTGCCCTAATACAACAGACCCGCTCATCAAAAGTACATATAGAACAGCGATCATGCTTGTCCCGGGCGAAATGCGAAAAGTGAGTGATAGAACATTTTTCATACGTGTCAGCATAATTTCCTTGATTCCTTCTATGGTTCCTTCTATTGCTTTTGTATTCATTCCTGTTATCAATTCTACAGGATTTCTCAAGGTTCTTCAAGACAGCGCCGCAAGCCTCTTATTCCATTACAGATACCGCTCCATGCCTTGAGATACGCCAAAATATACGCCATCATCTAGCGATACCACTGCTCCTGTGCGGTATACAGCCGCCTGTATTCCCCGTCTTTTCTGATCAGGTCATAATGCGTGCCCATTTCGCAAATCCGGCCGTCTTTCATCACGATGATTTTGTCAGCCATCTTACATAAACCGACTCTGTGAGATATAATGACCGCTGTCTTGTCCCTGGCTATTTCGAGGAACTGCTGTAATATTTCCGTTTCAAGCAGTGGATCCAAGGCACTTGTAGGCTCATCCAGGATGATAAGTTCGCTTGTTTTAAATAAGCCTCTTGCAATCGCAATCTTTTGCCACTGCCCGCCTGAAAGCTCTTTTCCGCCAAATTCCCGGCCTAATTGCTCATCCAGACCGCCCACTTCATTCAGCAGCGACTGTAATCCGGATGATACCAAGGACTGTTTGATCAATGAGTCATCCTGCAAATGCGCCAGATCGGAGATTGCAATGTTTTCTCTTATGGTTAAGCTGTAGGACACAAAATTCTGAGGAACAACAGAGACATAAGTGTATAAGGAACTTTTATCAATCTCCGACGACAATACGCCATCATATCTCACTTCGCCCTGTGAAGGCGGATACATGTTCAGGATTATTTTCGATAATGTCGTCTTCCCGCTGCCATTTACCCCTAGAACAACAATCTTTTCTCCCTTATGTATTGTGAAAGAGATATTTTTCAATGCATAGCCGTCGCTGTTTGGATATGCAAAACTGACATGCGACAAAACTACACCCTGTTTAATTCCGTCAATCCTCACCGTTCCATTCCGGTCTTCCGGCAGATCAAGAAACTCAAAATAATCATTTGCAAATGCTGTTTTTTCCGGCATGTTTCCTAAATCGATCAAAAAAGATTTCGCCGCTTCCTGCATCGCTTTAAACGCTGTAATACAAGCCCCAAACACACCGATGGAAATATCACCCTTTACTGCATAAAGGAGTGCCAGCAGTACGCTCAAGCCATAGCCCGCAATTTTTAATGTATCACAAAGCAGCATTGATTTCCCATCTTTCATGTTCTGCTGCCACAATTCTTCATTAACTTCGTCTCTCGTCTCAGTCCACTTTTGGGCAAGGTATTCGCCAAATCCCATGACCCGCATTTCTTTGACCGCCTGCTTATTGTGGAACAATCCCCAGAGATACTCCAGCCTGCGTGCTTTTTTAGCCTGCGCTTTCTTTAGTAAATAAAACTCTTTTCCCCTGAGTACTCTCGCAACGACATAAGGCAACACACTGAAAATTGAAACCGGCACCAGCCATATATTATAGAAAGCCAAAACAGAGATCGTCGAAATAACACTGATTCCACTTGTGATAAACACTGTTGACGACATATAAATCTGGCTTAAAATCTCCCGCTCCGCACAGTCTTTGGCCCGGCTCTGCAAATTCAATACTTCCGTATCCTCAAATGAAATTAAGGGAAGCTTCGCCGCTTTTTCGGAAAGCATCATATGATAATAACTTGTACATCGTTCATAAATTCCGGCGTTAATTGTAATGCTCGAAATAAACTGCAGAATATAAACTACAGCATATGTGCCGACAAACAAACTTCCGTAAAAAATGACGCATGTTAAGGTATCACCCTCCCGGGTCAATAAATACGCCGCATCAAAAAGCCCTGCTGAAATCAGTGCCGTAACCGCCGGAAACATGCCTTGAACAAGATAATTCAATATGCCTAATATACCTGAAAACGGAACCGCCTTTAAAGTAGATCCATATACTTTAGTCAGAATCTGAAGCACATTATACTTTTTCTTCATATCCCATCCTCCTGATTCGTATGCGCAGTACGATACCAACCGCTTTGCGCAGTAAACATAGATTCATACAGGCCTTTATGAGACATGAGTTCGCTGTGCGTACCTTTCTCGACAATAACACCGTCTTTTAATACATAAACAGCATCAGCCAATCTGGCACTTGCAAGGCGATGAGAAATCATGATACAGCCCTTTTTGCGCAGTAAAGCAGCAAAAGCCTGATACATTTCTGTTTCGGCGATTGGGTCCAGAGAAGCAGTGGGCTCATCTAATATCACAAAGGCGCTGTTTGAGAGACAAGATCTCGAAACAGCTATGCGCTGCCACTGCCCGCCTGAAAGATCAACTCCATCCTCTTCAATTTTACCTAAGTTCGCATCTAAATTATTGTGGAAGCGCTGTAATATATCAGACGATAATCCCTGCTGCAGAGCTTCAGTAATGGCTTCATCATCCGCGATCTGATCAATATCACCGAAGGCAACATTTTCTCTTAAGGATAACGAATACGTTGCATAATCCTGAAACACCACGCTATACGCCTTTTTCAATTCCTCCACTGATAAATCATTAATATCAATACCATTTATCGTAATCATTCCGCTGTCCGGTTTATACAGCCTGCAAAGCAGTTTTATGATCGTTGATTTGCCCGCTCCATTTTCTCCTACCAGGGAAATACGTTGGTTTGGATAGAATTCCATGGATATCCCCTTTAGGATTTCGCTGTCCGTATGCGGGTAAGTAAAATGGACATTGTCAAAAACAATATGAGGGTTGGACAGATCCGCTTCCCTCTTTTCGTTATCTATAACCGGCAGTGCGAGAAAACAATCATAATATTTCATAATGAAGTGCTCTTGCGAAAGAGAAGAAAAGGTTCTTGATAATGTCTCGCCCAATCCCAATATTGTACCGCAGGAACCGATCAGCGATACAAACATACCAATACTGATCACAGCATTATTGATATTCCAAATAAGAGCAGTCACCACCAAACCACACCAAAGAATCGTCAATACCGTGCTGAGCGCAAAATATTTTTGAGAACGGATTGTAGTTTTTACCCTTTCATCCAAAACCTTTTTGTTCAGTGATCTCCACTTTGACAGGATATATTCGACTGCTCCAAAAATTTTCAACTCCAGTAAAGAATTTTTGGCATTCAGGAGGCTGCTTAAATACCTGAGCTTCCTTTCTTGTTCTGACTGATCGTGAAACAGCGTATTCATCATGTCCATTGCTTTAAAATCCAGCCAGAGCACAGGAATGAGGATAATGAAAAAGAGGATGGAAAACCATATGGACACTTGTGCAAAAACAACGGATGTCCCCATTATTGTGATCAAAAGTGTCAAACTCTCTAAAGTGTTCAAAAAGATATTCAGAATATTTTTCTGCGGTGCTTCTCCCATGCGATTCATAACATCCGCTATATCCCTGTCTTCAAAACACCAATAATCAACTGTAAGAAACTTTTTTACAATAATCGTTGTCAGATTTTGATTTACGCCTCTTTCTAACGATATTTTAATCAACTGGTCAAAAAAAGCGGAACTTGACAAAAATATAAGGGAAATCAATAAACCGATAAAGATTCCGATGATATAAGACAGGCTTGCTTCTCCGGCTGTGAAACGTTCAATATTATCAATCAGTATTTGAGTCAGATAAATACTCATTGGTGTTAAGACAGCCGTCAGTATACTTTGAAGGATTTTTAAAATTGCGAGCAGTCTTGCGCATCCCCAGATTACTGAAACAGATCTGAAAGAATTTTTAAACATGGGTTTGTTCTCCTCGCCTGTGTGCTTCAAAAATAATACCAGATTCTGACACATTCATTTGTTTTCCATAAAACTACATCATTGTCCATCCAGGCGCTTTTATCTTTTTATTTTTCCGTACTGCAACCGACATATGTGTCGCATCTATTAAAATCCGGAAAATGAGCATTCCGTTAAAACGTTTATCAAACATGGCCTCTACCGCCTGGCGGATTCCTCATCCAAATATACCATCGACCCCGTAGCTCCCCGCTGCCCCTGATATTTGCCGCGGTAAGGATGCAGAGCCTCCTGATCCATCCGTGCAAATACCAGCTGCCCTATCCTGCGGCCGGCCTGTAACTCGATGGCGCAGCGGTTCGCATTAAACAGCTCCAGCGTAATCTCCCCGGAAAACCCCGGATCGACCCAGCCGGCATTTTGAATAAATAATCCCATACGGCCAAGCGAACTGCGCCCCTCCACAAACGCCGTCAGGTTATCGGGCAGGCTGATATATTCCATTGTCGTTGCCAAAACAAACTGTCCCGGCAGGAGCAGATATTTGTCCGCATGGATTTCCTTATATATCATTTTCTGTGAGAGTGTAAGGATTGCCGTGGAAGAATCTTCTACAACGCTGAAAGTGTCTCCGAGCCTTATGTCTACACTGGCCGGCTGGATCTGATTCTCTTGAAGCGGCGCTATGGAAAGTGTGCCCTGTTTGAGTAACGAGAGGATTGTTTTATCCGATAAGATCATGGTGTTATTCCTTTCCCTATTATTACATATACCTATAATAGCTGATCATTCTTTGATATAATTAATATCAGCCAGATTACTACCGGAAGCCGTCAGTATAACTTCTTATGCTGCATAACGTCTCCCCATTTTTATAGTTAACGACATTAGAAATTTCGCTTTCGACCCTGCAAAAGCTTTCATTCCATCTCCTCTTCTCCTTGCTGCCGCTAACAGTATACCATTTTTGGGAGCAGATATGCAATCCGTCCATTTATCATACTCAAACACCTCCCCTGTACTTATAGTAACCGGCAAATAGTCTCTTTCCATTGTTTGTTGATTTACGTATAGAAAAAACCATCTGTCGTTTATGAATTTGATAGATTTTCAGATAGATAAATTTATAGAAGTGTGTTACGATAAATATTAGGAGAAATATCATTTCAAATTAAAAAGCATCAGAAAGAAGAAATCCAACCAGTGAAAAGGCTGGCCGCGTGTATTTAGGCAGAGTTAATTTTTGAGAATGTGCATCTATAGTGACTACAAATAGTTTTAGAGGGTAAAATAACAAGGGAACAATACCAGGGAAGTGTGTCTTATGGAAAATATAGAATTAAATAGAGATATTATCGAAAAAATAAAAGAGGAAACACCAGATCTTGTTAGAGAATTTATGCAAAGTGATCTTGTGAAAATGATTCTATATGGTTCATGTGCACGAGGTAATTTTAGAGAATGCTCTGATGTAGACATTGCTCTTCTTGTCAAAGGTGACCGGCGCGATTCTTGGAAATATAGTGATAAAATTGATGAAGTAGCAACAAAACTGGCATTAAAATATTTTGCAATTGTAAATTTTGTACTCCTTCCTTATGATGAATTTGAGGAAAAAAAGAGCTGGTATGGTTATTTCAAAAATATTGATAAAGAGGGGATAAAGCTGTATGGATGAAAAAGATTTTAAATCTTTGGCTCTTGTACGATTCGAGCGTGCAAAAGAATTATATATGGAAGCTTATCTCGCCCCGCCATTCTATATACCGCCCAGCTGGTATCTGTAAATAAAGTGTTCACAGCTTCAGTTCTCATAGTCTGCAATTTTCCCATAATCTTTACAACTGTTTTTCCATATTTTGAAATACACCACATCATAATTGGCACTCGCAACAAAACCCCAAATCAGAAATGCCCCACAAACTTTTACACTTTCTTATCCCTTCCCCCTCTTGACATTTCCCGCAGATGGATACATAATTGCAAAGGTCAATCTGTTTCACCTTTTTAATAAGAAGAAACAGACTAAATAATGCTGATTGATACAAATCCTACGAAGGAGCTGTGAATATGTACCTTGTATTTTTTCTGATATGGATCATTTTTAACGGGCAGTTTACACTGGAGATCGCCGCCTTTGGCGTTGTGGTATCCGGGCTGATCTACTGGTTTATCTGCCGTTTCCTCGGCTACAGGCCTGGTGATGATATCCGGCTTTGCAAGAGGTTCTTTCTGCTGATTCACTATGTATTCGTTCTGGTAACGGAAATCCTGAAGGCAAATATGGCAGTCTTTAAGATGATCTACTCTTCCAGGTACGAGCTTGAACCGGTCGTCATCCATTTTAAGACGAACCTCACATCTACCTTCGCCAGAGTGCTGCTGGCCAATTCTATCACCCTGACCCCGGGCACCATCACCGTCAGCCTTAAGGATGACGAATATACCGTTCATTGTCTGGACAAGGATCTGGCGGTTGGCATAGATTCGTCTATATTCGTAGAACTACTGGAAAGAATAGAGAATGTGCATTAGTTCTTTTGTGCGCGTTCTCAGCGCAAAGCGCTTCGGAATGGAGGTAAAAATGCTATACCATAATCTTTACATTACAATACTGGTCATCCTGGCCGTCATGCTTTTTCCCTGCCTGATCCGTGCCGTCAAGGGGCCGCGCATCGCTGACCGTCTTGTATCGGTCAATATGATGGGCACCATGGTCATGGTGATGATCGCCATTCTGGCGCTGATGCTGGATGAGGGATATCTGGTGGATATCTGCCTGATCTACGCCATGATCAGTTTCCTGTCAGTAGTGGTCCTGTCCAAAGTGTACATCGGAATCTATGAGGAAAAGCGGCATAAGGCGGAGCATCCAGAGGAAGATACAGAAACGGAAGGAGGTATGTCCGATGGGAGTTTTTGAGTGGCTGCGTCTGATTGCCGGGAGTGTGTTCCTGCTGATCGGACTGGTGATCTTTTTTACGGAAATCTTCGGCGTGTTTCATTTCCGGTATGTACTGAACAGAATGCACGCCACGGCCATGGGCGACACGCTGGGCATCAGCTCCTGTATGATCGGGCTGATGATCTTCTCGGGTTGGAATTACACCACCCTGAAACTGCTGTTGATCGTCGTCTTCCTGTGGCTGGCTTCCCCGGTATCTTCTCATGTGCTGGCCAGGCTGGAAGTGGCTACCAATGACAATCTGGAAGCGCACTGCACCGTCTATCCGGAATTGAAAACTTTAGAAAACGAACTGGCTGCTGTAAAATTGGAAGGATCTGCCACACAGCAGAATCATTTTGCAGATGATGTGATTTCAACAGGAGGCGATACGAAATGACCATTTTTCAATCTATACTGCTGGGTTTTCTGGTGGTGTGCGCAATCTCCGTGAGTTTTTCGCGTAACCTCTTAAATTCCATTCTGATCTATATGTCCTACAGCCTGATCATGTCCATACTCTGGGTCTGTCTGGAATCTCCCGACCTGGCCATCACAGAGGCGGCGGTAGGCGCGGGTGTGACCAGTATCCTTTTCTTCGCTACGCTTAAGAAGATTCAGGCGATCCGTATCGAGAGCGAGAAGGCGGAAACCACCGCAGCAAAAAATAACGACGCGGCGGCACAGGGCAGACAGGAAAGCGAAGCAGAAGACAGAAAGGCGGAACCGGCACATGAGTAGGCGAAAACCAAACGAAGAATATGACAAGACAATGGCCGGACGCTTTTTCGGGTGGCTCTCCGGCAGTAAGGATCCTTATCTGGGTCAGGTGGAGATGCAGGCACAGGAGGAAAAGGTGCTTCCCAGCGAGACGATCATCGAACGGATGCGGGAAGCGCAGATGCGCCGTGACAAAGTATACGATCCCGAGGCCAACACGCTGGCCCGGCTTTTCCATAAGATTTATACCGCCAGCGCCGTTTTTTTCTGTATTGCACTGGTAGGCGTCCTGCTGGTGACGGTATCGTATCTGCCGCCCAGCGGCAACCCGGATAACCCGGTCAACAACGTGGTATCCGAGCGTTACATCGAGGACGGTCTGCAGGAGACGGGCGCGCTCAACATCGTGTCCGGCATGATCCTCACCTACCGGGCTTTTGATACCTTCGGCGAGACCAACGTGCTCTTTATCGCCACCTGCTGTGTGATGATCCTGTTGATGGTGGACGACGCGATCCTTAAGAAACAGGAGGCCATGAGCGACCGCCGTTTCGAGCCGAAAAACGATGCGATCCTGCAGGGCACCGCTCTGGTACTCGCGCCGATCATCTTTATTTTCGGTATTTATATTATCTTAAACGGCCATCTGTCACCGGGCGGCGGTTTCTCCGGCGGCGCCATCATGGGTGCGGGCCTGATCCTGTACACCAGCGCTTTCGGCTTCCACAAGACGCAGCGTTTCTTCGACGAGCACATCTATAAGATCGCGAAGATCACCGCGCTGTGCATGTACGGCCTGATCGGCACATATTTCTATGTGACCGGGGCTAACGGCATTGAAAATCATATTCCTCTGGGCATTCCGGGGCACATACTAAGCAGTGGCATCATCCTGCCTATCAACTTCTGTGTGGGACTGGAGGTTGCCTGCACGATGTATGCTTTCTACGCATTATTCAGAAGAGGAGGGCTATAGGAGAAAATGGGACCTAATTTATTTATCAACTACGGCGAGGCAGTGGCCATGCTCCTGTTCGGGATCGGTTTCGGCAATCTGCTGCTGCAGTCCAATCTGATCAAAAAGATCATCGGCCTGAACATCATGGACACCGCTGTCTATCTCTTTCTGGCGGAAAAAGGCTATATCGCCGGGCGGGTGGCGCCCATCGTGGCGGACGGTGTGCAGGATATGGAGGCTTACATCAATCCCATTCCCAGCGGTCTGGTGCTCACCGGTATCGTAGTATCTGTGTCCGTTTCCGCCCTGATGCTGGCCCTTACGATCCGTCTGTACAGACGTTACCACACGCTGGATCTGGACGAGATCTCCAGACAACTGAAAAAGGAGGGCCTGTAAGATGGATTTTATACAGAACTTCCCCTGTTTTTCCATTATTCTGTGTCTGTTCGCCGGCATTCTCAGTTCAGGCCTTAAGGATAAGGCTGCCATGCGGGTCAATACATGCCTGCTCGGCATCGTGACTCTGCTCAGCGGCGCGACGCTGCTCTACACACTGCAGACAGGACAGTCTTTTGTCTATGTGATGGGAAAATTCCCTGCCCCCTGGGGCAACGAGATCCGCGCCGGGGTACTGGAAGCCCTGACGGCGCTTTTTTTCTGCGTGATCATGCTGCTGTCATTGCTGGGCGGCAGGCACAAACTGTTGGAAGAAGTGGAATCGGGTAAAACTTATCTCTACTATGTGCTGACGGACCTGCTGCTGAGTTCTCTGCTGGCGCTTGTCTACACCAATGATATGTTTACGGCTTACGTTTTCGTGGAGATCAACACCATTTCCGCCTGCGGCCTGATCATGATACGGCAGAACGGGCGCACCATCGAGGCCGCCGTCCGCTATATGATCATGAGCCTGTTAGGCTCCGGTCTGCTGCTGCTGGGCCTGTGTATGCTCTACGACCTGACCGGACATCTGCTCATGAGCAACATGAAAGACTCTGTCGCCCAACTTGCCGCCACCGGCCAGTATGAGATTCCGCTGATCGTGGCGATCGTACTGATATCGGTGGGTATCTGCATCAAGAGCGCGCTGTTTCCCTTTCATGCCTGGCTGCCGGATGCTTACGGTTATTCCACCGTATCCTCCGCCGCCATTCTCTCCAGTCTGGTGTCGAAGGGATATATTTTCCTGTTGATCAAGATCATCTACCGGGTGATCGGATTCGATATCTACGGCGATACGAGAATCATCGACGTCCTGTTTGCCTTCGGGCTGATGGGCATGATCTTCGGCTCCTTAAGCGCCATCAAGGAAAATGATGTGCGCCGGATGATCGCCTACTCCTCGGTGGCACAAATCGGTTATATCTATATGGGCTTCGGCATGGGCACGGAAGCCGGCATGACTGCCAGCGTCTTTCATATTCTGTCTCACGCGGCCACGAAGTCTCTGTTATTTATCGCCGCCATCGGGCTGACGGACGTGTCCGGCGGCAGTCGCAAATTCATCGAGCTGACCGGTGCCGGCTACCGCAATAAATGGGCCGGTGTGGCTTTCACCGTGGGATCGCTTTCCATGGTCGGTATGCCCCTCTTTTCCGGGTTTATCAGTAAGCTGCTGTTCGCCCAGGCCGCCGTGCAGAATCACGTGAAAATGCTGCCGGCCCTGATCGTGCTCGGCGTCAGTACGATCCTGAATGCAATCTATTTCATGAAGACCGTAATCCGAATCTATACGCCGGTGGGCTACAGCGCCTATCCGAGCATTACTTTTGTCAAAATGCGGGTCTACGCCGTCACGCTGGTGGCCTTCATTCTGTTAAACGTGATACTGGGAATCAGTTCCCAGCCCGTGGTCGATATGATCCGGCAGGGACTGGCTATGTTTTCCTGAAAAGAGGATGAAAAGAGAGAGGTGACGAGATGTATCTCATTTTATTATCCATATTTGTACCGATGGCGGCGGGCCTGTGCCTGCTGATCCTGCCTGAAAAGAATATCGTCCGGGCCAGACTGCTTTCGGCAGTGAGCATGGCTTACCTTCTGACGGCTGTGCTGGTCACGGCTGCACTGACCAGATGCTATGATGTGAGCTATACGCTTTTCCACCTCACCGCATCGCTGCCCGTCTGCTTTCACATTGACGAGACGGGTGTGCTGTTCGCGGCTTTGACGCTGATCGTATTGTTGTGCGCAGGGTTCTTTTCTTTTGCCTATATGAAGCATGAACAGAAGGAAAAACGCTACTATGGCTTTTATCTGATCGTATTTGGTGTGCTGAACGCACTCTGCTTCGCCGGAAATCTGATCACTTTCTATCTGTTCTTCGAGATGCTGACTCTCACTTCCATGCCCCTGGTGCTACACAACGGCAGCCGGGAAGCCATTATGGCAGGGCTGAAATACCTTTTCTATTCCCTGTGCGGGGCTTATATGGCATTGTTCGGCATCTATTTTATCTGGAAAAACAGCAGTACGCTGGCCTTCACGGCAGGCGGCGTGCTGCACATGACAACCGGCGGAAACATCAGCGGCCCAGACAGCCTGCCCGGTACAGCTGCCGGTGGAAATACGGCCATCCTGCTGATCGCGGCATGCGTCTGTCTGCTGGGCTTCGGCGTCAAGGCCGGTATGTTCCCGATGCACGCCTGGCTGCCTGCCGCCCATCCCGTAGCCCCTGCTCCGGCCTCCGCCGCGCTCTCCGCGGTCATCGTCAAGGCCGGCGTCCTGGCGGTGGTGCGTGTGGTCTACTATATCTTCGGCCCGGATTTCCTGCGGGGCAGCTGGGTACAGACGGCATGGCTGACCCTTGCGCTGCTCACTGTATTTATGGGTTCCATGCTGGCCTACCGGGAACCTGTATTGAAGAAAAGACTGGCCTACTCCACGGTAAGCCAGCTCTCCTATATCCTGTTCGGTCTGGCAGTGATGAATGTCACCGCCGTCACCGGTGGACTGCTGCATGTGCTGGCCCACGGTTTTATCAAAGCCGTCCTGTTCCTTGTGGCCGGTGCCATCATCTGCACCACCGGCAGGACACGGGTCGAAGAGCTGCGGGGCATCGGTAAGGAAATGCCGCTCACCATGTGGTGCTATACGATCGCCTCTCTGGGGCTGATCGGCATCCCGCCCACGGGCGGTTTTATCAGCAAATGGTATCTGGCCATAGGCAGTCTGCAGAGCAACACGCCGGACTTTGCCGGTGCCGGCCCTGTTTTCCGCTGGCTGGGACCGGTAGTGCTGCTTGTCAGCGCCCTTTTGACAGCCGGCTATCTGCTGCCCCTCACGATCCACGGCTTTCTGCCGGGGGCAGACTACGACTACGCTCACTTGCAGAAACGGGAGCCTTCGCCGTGGATGACGGTGCCCATCGTAATACTGACAGTATTGTCGGTTTTGCTCGGATTGTTCCCCAATCTGCTTACAGACCGGGTCATGGGGTTTGTGAGCACCCTCATGTAAAAAGGAAGTCCTGCGCAATTACCTATATAAGTACAAGAATGGAGCATGATGGAGGTTTACTATGATCATACTGGTAATTTTAATTCCCATAATCGCAGGCGCGCTGGTGCCGATGCTTTCTTTTAAAAAGCGTTGGCATATGGAAGTCTTTCTGGAAAGCGCCGTCATTTTAAACAGCTTTCTGGTATGGTATCTGCTGCTGCACCACTCCGACAGCACCTTTCTGCTGGCGCATTTTACAGGTGATCTTTCCATCTGTTTCAAGGTGGACGGCATGGGTATGGTATTTGCCGGGCTTGTCTCCGCGCTGTGGCCCTTCGCTACTCTGTACGCCTTTGAGTATATGACGAAAGAAGAGCATGAGAAGATCTTTTTCCTCTTCTACACGATGACTTACGGCATTACGCTGGGTATCGCGCTGTCGGCGAACCTGCTGACCATGTACTTCTTCTACGAACTGCTGACGCTGGTGACGGTGCCGCTTGTCATGCACACGCTGACAAGAGAGGCCATTCTGGCCAGCCGAAAATACCTGTACTATTCGCTGGGCGGCGCGGCTTTCGCTTTTATCGGCCTGATCATGATCATTATCTACGGTACTACCACCGATTTTATTCTGGGCGGCGTGCTTGACCTGACTAAGATCGGCGGCCGTACCAACGTCCTGCTGTTCGTCTACGTGATGGCTTTCCTGGGATTCGGCGTCAAGGTCGCCGTGTTCCCTTTTAATTCCTGGCTGCCGCAGGCGGGTGTGGCTCCCACCCCGGTCACGGCGCTTCTGCACGCTGTTGCCGTGGTCAAATCGGGCGCTTTTGCCATTATCCGGCTGACCTATTACAGTTTCGGCGTGGACTTTCTGAAAGGCACCTGGGCGCAGACCACCGTCATGCTGGTGGTCATGTTTACCATCGTGTACGGCTGCAGCCGGGCCGTCAAGGAGACCCACCTGAAAAGGCGGCTGGCCTACTCCACCATCAGCAACCTGTCCTACATCCTGTTCGGCGTCACCATCATGACGCCCTTAGGGCTGGTGGGCGCGCTGACCCATTTGATCTTCCATGCGGTGATCAAAATCTGCTCCTTCTTCTGTGCGGGAGCCATCATCCACCAGACAGAGAAGCAGTACGTACATGAACTGGACGGCATGGGGTACAGGATGCCCTGCGTATTCGGCATCTTCACCGTGTCTGCGCTGGCGCTGATGGGAGTACCGGGACTGGCCGGCTTTATCAGCAAGTGGAATCTGGCTTCCGCTGCCGCAGAGAGTGGCAATCCGGTGGCTTACTTGGGGATTGCCTGCCTGTTGATATCCGCTCTGCTGACTGCCATCTACATGCTGACCATTGTGGTGCGGGCCTTTTTCCCGGGGAAGGATTTCGACGATTCTTCCATAAAGGAGTTCAAAGATCCTAATTGGAAAATGCTCCTGCCGCTGTTTGTATTTATATTTTTTACCATTGCATTCGGATTGTATTCCCAGCCGCTCACGGATTTCTTCCGGGATGTGGCGGCCGGGTTGTATACGTTCTAGTGTGTTGCCATGTTCATTTTCAGCCAAATGGCGCAGAATGAATTTTCACAGATTCACATAGATTCAGAAAGGCATTTTATTATGAGCACAACAATCAATCTTCTTCTCTATATCGCAGTCTTCGGCCCCATGGCCGCCGGAATCCTCAGCTATCTGCTGGGACGCTTCCAAAAAGACCTGCGCAGCCGGTTTGCCGATCTGGTAACGGGGCTTACTTTCGGACTCTTCCTGTATCTGTTCTGGCAGATGCTGACGTCTGGGCAGAACGGTTCCTCCATGCTTCCTGTACGGGCAGATATCCCTGAAATCTGCGGCATGGGACTGCATTTTACATTGGACGGCTTCCGTGCCCTGTATGGCATGATCGCTGCTTTCATGTGGTTTATGAGCACCCTTTTTTCCAGGGAATATTTAAGTCATTATCGTAACCGCAACCGCTATTATCTGTTTCTGCTGGTGACGCTGGGGGCGACGGAGGGCGTCTTCCTCTCGGCAGATTTCTATACCACTTTCATCTTCTTCGAGATCATGTCCCTCACCTCTTATGTGTGGGTGGCACACGACGAGAAGCGGGAAGCGCTGCGGGCTGCCGGCACTTACCTCGCCGTGGCAGTGATCGGCGGGCTGGTCATGTTAATGGGCATCTTCCTGCTCTATGACGTGACGGGGACGCTTTTCTTCGACGAATTGACCGGTCTCTACAGCGCTTACGGAACTGCTGCCAACGGCCTGCAGACCGCAGCTGTCACACAAAAATGGGGCGCCGGAACGGCCGGCGCTTCCTCCGCCATGACACAGCTGTGGATCGCCGGATTCTGCCTGCTCTTTGGTTTTGGAGCCAAGGCCGGCGCTTTTCCTCTCCATATCTGGCTGCCCAAAGCGCATCCGGTGGCTCCTGCTCCGGCTTCCGCTCTCCTGTCCGGTATTCTGACCAAAGCAGGGATGTACGGTATCCTGATCCTGACCGCTTATCTTTTTCTCGGTAACACGGCCTGGAGCAGCATGATCCTGCTGCTGGGCGTCTGTACGATGGTGGTAGGTGCGGTGCTGGCGCTCTTCTCCGTCGATCTGAAAAGGACGCTGGCATGTTCCTCCGTCTCCCAGATCGGATTTATTCTGGTAGGCGTCGGCATGTCCGGACTGATGGGAGCGGAAAATCTGATCGCTGTGCGCGGCAGTCTGCTGCATATGGTCAATCACTCTCTGATCAAGCTGACGCTGTTTATGGCGGCGGGTGTGGTCTATATGAATGTGCACACGCTGGATCTCAATGCCCTGCGCGGTTTTGGCCGCAGGAAACCGCTGCTTCATTATATCTTCCTAATGGGGGCGCTGGGAATTGGCGGTGTGCCTCTTTGGAACGGCTATATCAGCAAGACTCTGATTCATGAGAGTATCGTGGAATACACCGAACTGGTCAGAAACGGCAGTATTGCCGCTGTGGCCAGCATGTCCGCCCTGGCAGGCACGGGTACCCTGTTCAGCGCGGGCACGCTGCAGTGGATCGAATGGGCCTTTCTCATCAGCGGCGGCCTGACTGTGGCTTATATGACAAAACTCTATGTGGCTCTTTTTGTGGAAAAAAACACGGATGCTGCCGTGCAGGAAAAATATGACACGCTAAACGGAAAGTATATGAATAAGATCAGCGCCGCCGCATTGACGATCAGCGCGTCCCTGCTGCCGCTGATGGGCCTTTTCCCTTATGCTGTCATGGACAGACTCTCTCAAATGGGGCAGGGCTTTATGAATGTGGAAGAAACGGAGTTGACGGTTTCCTATTTCTCACTGACGAACCTGAAAGGAGCTGCCATCTCGCTGGTTATCGGTGCGGTGGTATACGCAGTCGTCGTCAGATTGTGGATGATGCGCCCTGTCGAAACGACACATACCGTCAATACTGTCAAGAATCCTGAGGACGCAAAAGAGAGTACGTCAAAAGGACAGGGTCGAAATCCGCGCCGGAAGTACGTCAATCGCTGGAACAGCTATCTGGATCTGGAGGACCGGCTCTACCGGCCGCTGCTGCTGCAGGTTCTGCCCTTCCTGTGCGGTATGGTCTGCCGGGTGCTGGACAGCCTGGTGGATACCGTCGTAGTGCTGCTGCGCAAAACCGTCTATCGGGACAGCAGACTGCCGCAGGAACTGCCGGAAGGAACCGCATTCACCCACATGTGCGCCTGCATCGCTTCCACGTTCCAGCAGATCGGTAATCTGACTTACCGCAGGAAACGCCCTGCCCACGTGGATTATGACCATAAATTCGCCATGATCCACGAAGAATGGGCCGAAAACAGCACGATGATCGCGCGAAGCATGTCTTTCGGGCTGCTGCTGTTCTGTATCGGGCTGATCCTGATGATCGCGTATCTGTTTGTGATGGATATTTTCTAAACATCCATATCCCGTACCATCATACCACCATAAATAGAAGTGGATGTTTAGAAACATATGCACACATGCATTCATACAGACAAGCCGCATGAATGCATGGCGCAGTCACGAACAGCGCAGCAGGTGTGTAGTTCTGACTGCCGGTTATTTCTATAATAAAAAGGAAAATTCATAGAAGACATAGAAAGGCAGCGTTCATACTATGCAAAATATGTTAATCGAATCCGTATTTTTCGGTGCGGTGATCAGTCTGGCCGCATACGAAATCGGACTTCTTTTAAAGAAAAAATTCAAACTGGCGATTTTAAATCCACTGCTGATCGGAACAATCTGCGTCATGGCAATACTGTCTCTTCTGCATGTGGAATACAGCCACTACAGCAAAAGCGCGGGCTATATCAGTTATCTGCTCACGCCGGCCACCGTATGCCTTGCCGTGCCTCTTTACCGGCAGCTCACCCTGCTTAAGAATAATGTAAAAGCCGTGGCAGGCGGCATCGCCTCCGGCGTCCTGGCCAGCCTTGTGAGCGTTTTCCTGCTGGCAAAGCTGTTCGGCCTTAATCATGAACAGTATGTGACGCTGCTCCCCAAATCCATCACCACCGCCATCGGCCTGGGCATCTCCGAAGAGCTTGGCGGGATTCCCACGATCACGGTAGCCGTCATTATCGTCACCGGGATTCTGGGAAATGTCATTGCAGAATTCGTATTCAAACTGTTTCACATCGAAGAGCCGATCGCAAAGGGACTGGCACTGGGCACGGCCTCCCATGCGATCGGCACAGCCAAAGCCATGGAAATGGGCGAAGTCGAAGGGGCCATGAGCAGTCTGGCCATCGCCGTAGCAGGACTCGTGACCGTAATCGGAGCTTCCCTGTTCGCCAATTTGATCTGAACCCATACCGCACACGGCCTGCTCCCGAAATTCGCTCCACAACTGTGAAAGTCCAGAGCTTCACAGCATTTATACTGCATGTGAAACTGCCGCAGAAGTCACCTCCTGCGGCAGTCATTTTGTGCCGGACCATCGATCAAATGACCTTTCCTGTCAAAGCGGGAACCGTGACAGGGGCAGTCATAGGTCTCCTCCTCCGGATTCCACTCCAGTCTGCAGCCCATATGCGTACAGTTCGGGACAATCCTCCCATTTTCTGCCGGCAGAATGCGTTTCGTCATGCCTCTCATGGTATGCAGACTATGAGCACCCAGCTCCCGTACTGCTCCGGATGTCAGCCTTCTCTGCGGTGAAAAGACCCTCGCTTCCGGGCATTTTTGCCCTGTGATCAGTGCCGTCAGAATATGTGCCGCCGCCATAGACGACGACATTCCCCACTTTCCAAATCCCGTCGCCACATACCACTCCGGCCTGCGGGCAGAAAAACGTCCGATATAAGGAATCCCATCCAGCGTCATGCAATCCTGCGCCGACCAACTCTTGATCACCCGGCTGCCGGGATAAAATGCCTTCGCCCTGTTTTGCAGTCCGGCATACTGTCCGCCCTTCTTATTCCTGCCGGTCCGATGACTGCCACCGCCAAGCAGCAGCCTTTCCCCCTGCTGGCGGAACGATAAACCATCCCGATCTATGCCAAGATACATGCCCTCTATCCTGTCAGCCCCTTCCAAAGCCACCGCATAGCTGCGCTCCTGATACATTCTCGCGAAATAGTATCCGGGTATATTGACAAACGGATAGTGGCAGGCAAATATAATATGTCGTGCCGTCACACATCCTTTGTCCGTCACTGCCTGATTTCCCACAACCTTTAACACCTTGGTTCGCTCATATACCGTCACCTCTTCCGAAACAGCCGACAGAAATTTCAACGGATCAAAGCAGGCCTGTCTGTCAAATCTTGCCACCCCCGATACAAGAAACGGCAGTTCACTGTCCGTATCAAACGCAGCATCAACACCTATTGAAGCCGCCGCTTTCACTTCCTGACGCAGGAGCGCCTCTCCCTTTCTGGAATACAGATATGCCGGACATCTGACAAAATCACAGGCAATATCCTTTTCCCGGATCAGACGCTCATACGCCTCAATCGCATCTTCATTTGCGGACGCATAGGCAAAAGCCGCCCTGCTGCCCTGTGTACGGATCAGACGATCATAGATCAGATTATGCTGACACGTTATCTTGGCTGTCGTGTTCTTCGTCTGACCGCTGCCAATCCTGTCCGCCTCCAGAACAATCGTCCCAATCCCTGCCTGCTGCAGATAGTAGGCAGTCAGGATCCCTGCCATGCCTGCCCCTATAACAACAGCCTCCGTCTCCAGATCTCCCGGAAGTGGTATGCGCTTTCTTATTCTCGTTTCCGCCGCCCAGATTGATTCCATCCATTCCCTCCCTTTTCCTGTTTATGCCTTATGGAAATATTTGATTAAACGTCCATTTCTATTAGACAGCATAATCTATAATCAGGTATTTATGCAAGCTTTCCTGCAAATAAAGCATCGACAAACGTAATTATTATAACTTTTTACGATTCAGAAATGCGCATAAACAAAAAAAGTGCCAAAAGACTGCCACATATCGGCGCAACTCTTCTGACACTGATTTCAATCTTAAACAGCGTGTGTATCTATCTGCTTCGGCTTCCCGTCACGCCTGCGCGCAGACAATTCCTCTAAGGCAGAAGGCTCCCTACCGGACAACGCCCCGAATAATGCGTCCCACTGCCGCTTCGGCATGTACAGGCAGGCCCGGCGTGGTACCGTCCTGACCGGCCGTTCCGTCCCCAGACGCCTCCCCTTCCCCATAGAAAGCCTGCAGGGCATATCTGGCCAGCAGCCCTGATACCCGGCCGCGTTCCATGGAATCCTCCGTCCCCAGAACAACGACAATCAGGTCGTGCAGCATCGTCCCGTCGTCTGCGGACAGGGAAGTGACCAGACAGGCCCCCGCCTTGTTGGTGGTCCCGGTCTTCAGCCCCGTGACACCGGGCATATTGTACAGCAGCGGATTGCTGTTGCGTACTTCCAGGTCAAGGGACGCCAGTCTGGCCTCTTTCATGGAAGTAATGCCCGTAACCTGCGGATAGACCTCCAGCAGATAAGCGGCCAGCCGGAACATATCCTCGGCGCTCATGCGGTTCTGCCGCTTTGCGGAAATGGAATCCCCCGAGTACGAGGGAAGCCCATGACTGTTGAAGAATACGGCCTGGGACAGCCCCAGCTCCTGCGCCCTCCGATTCATCCTCTGCACAAAAGCTTCCTCCGACCCGTCGATGGTCTCAGCCAGACACAACGCGCATTCGTTACTGGAAGGCAGCAGCAGGCCGGTCAATAATTCCTGCACGGTGATCTGATCCCCGGCTTTCAGGGGAATCACCCCGTCACTGGAAGAGGCCAGCAGCTCCACCGCATCCGAAACGGTAACAGAGTCTTCCGGCGCGATCTGCCCGGACGCAACAGCTTCCATGGTCAAAAGGCACGTCATCAGCTTGGAAGTGCTGGCGATCGGATAAGGCACATCCGCTTGGTATTGGTAATAAACTTCCCCGGTGACAGCATCTCCCAGGAAGACACCGTTGACCCCGTAGAAATAACCTGCCTGTTCCAAAGCATCAGGAAAAACCCGGAAGGCATCCTGCGTATTGATCAACAGGGAACCCGTGCCGGAAGATGCGATATCCATATCAAAGAGCATGGCCAGATCCATGGTCATCATAAAACAGTCATAATCCCCGGAAGGCATCTTCATGATCATGGTATGATAAAAAACTTTCTGTCCGTCCACCTCGAACTCATTTCGCCGCAGGGAAAGATCCGGATTCTCCTCGCTTTCCCAGGAACCGTTTTCCGTACCCACCGGCGTGTAGGAGCCTCCCGTCGACAGCGAAACAGAGCTGTTTGAAATCTCCACCGAAAAAGCCTTATCCGTATCCATAAGAATCATGGCCAGATCCCGCAGCGAAAGGTACGTATTGTTGACATAGCCATAATCCAGAAATTTAACGGTACCTGCGGCTCCCGTATCCGTCTGCACCTGACAGACTCCGCACATCTCAAAGCCCGCATACACTCTTGCCGGCAGAAGTGAAACTGCCAAAATGATGGACAATATAAAGAGGCTGCTTTTTTGTAATATAGTTTTCATTCCATCTCCTACTCTGTCTCCGGTCCTGCTGCAGAATATCAACACCTTCCTGCCCACTGGACCTGTAATTTCTTACGCTTTGATCAGGGCTGCAGCGGCTCACCCCTGTACACAACAGGATACCGACCGGAGAAAGATTTCCCGTCCTCAGAGTCCGCCTCTCCCGTCAGAATGAGAGCGTCATCTTTCCTGATATAATATTCTTCCTTTGTAATGACCGTACTGCCATCCTCAAACCGTCTGCGCAGGACCCCCGCTTCCACCTCGTAAGTACCGCTGCCCTCATATTGTCCCTGTAATTCTTCCAGGGAAGGCAGCAGCACCGGACCATACTCCATCAGATAGGACACAGTAGACACTCCGAACTCCCCGGCCACAAGAGCCTCCACCGCTTCCTGATCCGTACTTCCCGCATAACCTGCCATACGCAGTCTCTCTCCCAGAAGGGTCCGGAAGCTTTCGGCAAATGCCTCGTAGGCCGCCTGCCTGCACGCCTCATAGCTGTCCGCCCGTATCCCGCATTGAAACGTACCTGCCATACGCTCTGTCTGCTCCATCGTCAGGCTTACCTCGATGGTCAATCCCTGCATGGAAGACTCCATCTCTTCCAGCGAAACAGATACCCCTTCAATCTCCTGCAGCCAGTCAAGCGCCGTGACCGCCGCCTGCTGCGTCATAGCAAGCTGCGTCGTCCACTCCCCGGAAAAGTCCCTGTCCCCCGATGCAAAAAAGTGCAGATATGTCAAAAGCGCCGTGTAAAGTCCCAGCAGCAGAATCAAAAAGGTAAAAATAACATTTTTCATGATCTTTCTCATAGAGATGAATTCCCAATCCTTTCATACACAGCCGGATGTCTTGCTTCAAAGTGCCTCTTTCTTTACCTGCAGGCGGGACACCAGCAGAACCCCCAGTAATAACAGCGTCGGAAATACCACCCCTGCCAGAACGCCCAGCTTCAGATTGTCTCCCAGCGCGCCCGACACAAATCCGACCACCGTAGGCCCGCCGGAGCAACCCACGTCCCCGCCCAGAGCCAGCAGCGCAAACATTGCCGTACCGCCCCTGGGAAGCGCTGCCGATGCCCTGCTGAACGTGCCGGGCCACATGATCCCCACCGACAGGCCGCAGACCGCACAGGCAGCCAGGCTAAGCTGCGGAGACGGCAGAAACGTTATCCCCAGATAAGACAGGATGCACAGGCAGCTGCTGTAGACCATAAACCGGTCCAGATGGATCCGGTCGCCGTATTTTCCATAGAATGCCCGGGAAGCGCCCATCAGGATCGCAAATGCCAGCGGTCCTGCCAGATCCCCCGCCGTCTTGGATATCCCCAGCCCTTTCTCCGCAAAGGTGGACGCCCACTGGCTCACCGCCTGTTCACTGGCCCCCGCACAGATCATCATCACCAGCAGGATCCAGAACACCTTGATCCCAAACAGCTCTTTCAGCCGCAGTCCTGTCTCCCCTTCCTCCATCAGGGAAGCGATGGGCACCTTCACAAACGCGACAGCATTGCAGATCGGCACTAACGCCCACACGCAGGCCAGTATCTTCCAGTTTCCGATGCCGGCCACATGAAAGAACAGCGTTGACACCAGCACCACCCCTGCATGTCCCCAGCAGTAAAAGGAATGCAGCATGCTCATCGCCTTCTCCTTATTATCCGATGGACAGGCTTCCACCACCGGACTGACCAGCACCTCCAGCAGCCCGCCGCCGATGGCATAGACCATAACGGCGATCAGGATGCCCGCAAAGGGGGATCCAAACTCCTCCGGCAGGATCGTAAGCAGAATAAGCCCGGCTGCCGCCAGCACATGAGCCATGACCATGGACGCCCGATAGCCGATCTTATCCACAAATCCGATGGACAGAAGATCCACCAGAAGCTGTATCCCGAAATTAAACGTCACCAGCAGTGTGATCTGTGAAAGCGGAATCCCGTACGTCCTCTGAAACGTCAAAAAAAGCAGCGGTACAAAATTATTGACGATGGCCTGCACGATATATCCCACAAAGCAGGCCGCGATGGTCGTGTTGTATTTGTTCTTCATGTTCTTTATCTCCTTAGTGACAAATTATTGGCAACAACGCCGTTGTTACATTGTATCGCATTTATATGACGAAATCATTGCACATATTCACATATTTATGGGACAATATCGCAAATCCTATGTCACACAGTCTGCATCGTAAGCGCGTGTATCTGACTGTACCACTACGAGACGAGATCCCTATGAACATTTATAAGATCACCACCGATGACACCCTCTATGAAACCGTACAGCACGGAAACAGCCGATATCCTTTTGCCTACTATCCGGAAGATATCCGGCAGTTTGATTTCCACCGCATTGACTGGCATATCTCATCCAATACCGACTGACACGGGCCGCCGGACAGCTTCATACCACAAGGAAATCCGTGACCGCCATCGCAGCGGATACCGGTTTTGCAAACGCAGGATATTTCTGCCGTCCCTTCTGTCTGTCCGAAACACAACGCGGGCCGGCACAACAGAGAGCATTGCAGACAACGAAAAGATACGGTTCTAAGTACGGCTTATACCCGCGCGGCCTCATATACACTCAATTCATGTCCCAGCAGCTGCATGATCTGCAGTTCATCCTCCGCATCCGAAACAGCATTATGCGATTCACTGTACCTGCTGTTTCCGCTGAGCATTTTCAACACGCTTTCCACGCCGTATCCCCACTTCAGCCTTCCGGTCTTACAGCAGTCCGCAGAGTCCGGTATGGCTTTGTTATACTGACGGTATGCCGCCAAACGCATGATATCATACCACTTATACCCTGCATATTCCGGCAGATGCCTCTTGTCAAAGGATGCATTATAGGCAAAGAGGGCCTGCACACGATAAGCGTCCAGCCACTGCCTGATCTCTGCCAGCGCACTCTCCCGATCCATGACACGAACGCCCTCTTCGTCCAGCCTTAATTCACCCGAGTACATTCCGCCCACCCTGTACTCCGGCTCGATTATGTAGTAAACGGAATCCACCTTCTCTTTCGTCTCTGCATCTGCGATCACAATACCGATCGACATCACCTCATCATGCCAGTTTGTCTCCGTATCGATCACTGCAAATTTCGACTGCCGCGCTCCCGGCTGCTTTGTCTTTCGTGGTGTATTCATAATGAAAACCTTCTGCTCCTCTTCTTTTGGGATATTCTATTGTCATAAGCTGCCAGAAACTACGCTCTTTCAGAAAATCTGATCTATGCGAACTGCCTCTTACCGATCATCAGAGAATTTATTCAGCCTTAACCCGAATCATTCATGGAATAACAGCATTAAGTGCTGAACCCCGCATAGTCACTGTATTCCAGGCTGATTCCTGGAGCCATCCGCGCAGAGTAGTTTTAAAATAGAAAATGAAACTGCCTGTGGTTTTGTTGCTAACGTATGATCATACCCTTTCTTTTCCCAAACAGTATAACATATATATCGATCCTCAACAATAAATTCTATTCCACGACCTCCTTCGTAAGCTCTGTTAAACCATGGTTCTGCACATACTCATGGACACCCAATTTTTCCTCGTTTATCTTATCCTTTAATGTCTGTATTCCTCACTAAGCCGGATGCTCTTTCCTGTACAGCCATATACACCAAGGTGGGAAATAATAGCGCCGCCAGTTACCCAAGTAATCCAACTTTTATTTTTTACCCAATAATACAATGTGACTTTTCCGTTTATTATTCAATATAAGAGCCACTGAAATAACTATTCTTTTCAGTTCACCAGTTTTTTACTTAATCGACTCCATTCTATCTCGGCAGACTCCCCTCCACACAGCGCCTTATACCCCGATTCCCCGATTGTGTCAAGTTAATGTCACGAACTTTTTCCACTTTTTTGAAGCAAAATCACTGAAACCTGCATAATAACTTCACTGCCACCGAAGATCTCTTTCACCAGCTTTTATCGTTGAAAAAAGTCTTGTCGGACAGCTTTTGGTGTCTTACCGTAATACTTTTCAAAAAGATGATAAAAATGGCTGATGTTTTCATATCCCACCTGTTGTGCAATCTGTTTCACCGGCAATGCAGTCTGTTCTAAAAGCTGCTTTGCATATTTCATCCGAATCTCAATTACATATTGCTGAAAAGATTTCCCCCTATATTTTTTTAGGAGTAAATGATAATGGTTTCTATGGTAATGAAATCTTTTTTCAAGCTCCGCTGCCGTTACGGTAGCGGCGTTTGTCCGAATGTAACACTCCAGTTCATACAGAAGCGCCTTTTCCCTGCCTTCCCGGCTATCTGTATGAAGTTGTAATGTATAGTCCTGACACAAATGCTGCAAAAGACGGATCATAAGTCCGTGTTCTATCTCCTCGTATCCGGGCTCCCTTGCCAAATCTTCTGATACAAGAAACTCAAGAAGCTGCTCCATATCATACTGTAAGTCACGATCCCCTTCTGTCCTTCTAAGTTCTAAGAAACTTTGCTCCCGTTTCTGCCGCCACAGTGCATGAAACAGAAATTGCTTCATCTCGTCTGTGCCGTCATAGCTTCTCAACAGTTGTTCCAGATAGTCCGCACGAATCCATAGAAAAAGTACAGCCGCATCCTTTGCCTCAATATAGTCCGCATGTTCACAGTTCTGATCCGTAATCACAAACTCCCCCTGTTCAAACCGTATTTCTTCTCCCAAAAGAATCTGTGTAAAACTTCCCTCGATTACATAAAGAATTTCAACATATTCGTGCTTATGGAACCAGCCGCACCTTGGAAGTTCTCTGCGGATAAAGCGTTTTCCCATTGGACTTATGCTCCACTCTGTTCCATCAGCTCCATAGATCACTAAAAGTACAGAAAGTTTATCTAAAACCTTTCTATTTTCTGTAGATGAGAATATATTTGTCTCATCAAAAAAAGGCAATTCGTCATATTCATCCTGTTTATCCGGCTTCATACAAACAGATCTTATATATTCAATTCGCTTAGAAATCCTCTGAAAATCAGTCATTTTATCCTCTCGTTTCGGAACAGTCCTTTTTGCAATTTTACATGCATTTCGTCCTTATTCATAAGTATATCCTTCTTTTTGGTCATTGTCATTCCCAATCTGTCAATTTATCATAATAATAAAAAGATACCAAAATACGAGGAGGTACAATAAATGCGGAGTTTAAATATTGACCAAGGCTGGCAATTTCAACATCAAAGAATCCATGACGAATTTCCTGACTCAGACAAAGAGGATTCTATCCGGAAAGTAAATCTTCCACACGATTATATGATCGAAAGTAATGTCACTGAGGATGCTGCTGCCGGTTCTGCCAGCGGTTTCTATACCGAAAGCGTGGCTTCTTACACAAAACATATTGAAATTCCTCAGGCATGGGAACAGGAAGAAGTCTATCTGCATTTTGACGGCGTAATGATGAATGCCACCGTTGAGATTAATGGTAGCAAGGCCGTCCTGCAGCACAACGGATACATTCCATTTTCAGTAAATATAACTCCATACATCTACTTTGGAAAAACGAACAGAGTAACCGTTATCGTAAATCCCAGCATGCAGCCGAATTCCCGCTGGTATACAGGCGCCGGTATTTTCCGCAGTGTAGAACTGCTTCATATGCCCAAGCTGCATATTGCAAATGACGGCATCTTTGGTTATACCAAAAAAATTGAGTACGATACACAGGGAACTCCTACTTTTGCTTATCTTCACACTGAGATCGAAGTACACAATGAAACGCTGGAAAATAAAATTGCACTGGTGGAGGTATATCTTACCGAAGACGGAAATGATAAAGTCATCCTCAGCCGCAAACAGAAAATGCAGATCAACCCTTGTACAAATGATACTGCTTACTTGAATCTCACTTTGGAAAATCCTGCCCTTTGGGATGTTGAAACACCAAATCTCTACAGACTCCATGCAAGAGTCACGGATCTTGGCGAGTTCAAGACACACTTTGTTCCACACGCGGAAAATACCATTGATGAATCCTCTGTTCTTTTCGGTATCAAAACAGTAACCGCTGATGTAGTCCACGGTTTATGCATCAATGGAAAAACAGTAAAGCTAAAGGGCGGATGCCTCCATCACGATAATGGAATGTTAGGCGCTGTTTCCCTTTATACTACTGAATATCGTAAAATCTCAATTATGAAGAAAATCGGATTTAATGCGGTACGGACTACGCACAATCCCCCGTCTGCGGCACTGATGGAAGCCTGCGACCGTCTTGGCATGTATGTGTTTGATGAAGCCTTTGATGCATGGGGTATTATGAAACAACCCGGAGATTATAATCAGTATTTTGACACAGACTGGGAAAAAGATCTGACTGCTTTCATGAAGCGTGATCGAAATCATCCATCTGTTATCATCTGGTCCACAGGAAATGAAATTCCGGAACGCGGCGGTATGAACAATGGTTACACACTCGCAACACGTCTTGCCAGAGCAGCACATATTCTCGATCCCAGCCGTCCGGTTTCCAACGCTATCTGCTCATATTGGTGCGGACTTGACGATGAATTATCGCAAGAAAATATGAAAAAAATGATGGGCGATACTTCTGTAGATGCGTCTTCTCTCCAGAATGCCGACAGCGGCAAAAATGACACAAGCTGGGAAGAATATTCGGAAGCATTTACCAACGGACTGGATATCGTCGGATACAACTATATGGAAGATAAATATCCATTAGACCACGAAATGTATCCCGAACGGGTTATTCTTGGCTCTGAGAACTATCCAAAAGAGATCGGCATTCGTTGGCCAATGGTAGAAAACACCCCTTATGTAATCGGTGACTTTACCTGGACAGCTTTTGATTACATCGGTGAAGCCGGAATAGGAAAATCACTTTTCCTGGAATCAGACGACCCCTTACTCAAAATAGGTCCGTTTGCGCTCATGTCAAGTGGGTCTAAATACCCATGGCGTCTTGCCAACGATGCGGATGTGGACATCAACGGCAGTTTACTTCCGCAGGGGGCTTACCGCAGCGTCATTTGGGGTAGTGATAAAACCTTTTTATATTCCTATGACCCTGCTGTTATTGGCAAAACAGAATTAATAAGTAACTGGGGATTCACAGATATTACTAAAAACTGGAATTGGAAAAATTCTGATCATAAACCGGTTCAAGTGGCAGTTTTTTCAAACGGAGATGAGGTAGAGCTCTTCCAAAACGGCACTTCTATAGGTAAATGTAAAGCAGGGGAACGCCTTGCAGCTGATTTGCCAAAGAGTTTTCTCTTTGACCTGACTTATCTCCCCGGAGATTTGGAAGCAGTCAGCTACAAAAACGGAAAAGAACTCTCAAGAGACACTCTTAAAACCACCGGATCAGTGAAACGAATCCGTCTGCTTCCCGAAAAACATCAAATGTCTGCAGATGGCCATGATGTAACTTATGTTCGTGTAGAATTAGTTGATGAAAATAATATGGTAGTTCCGGATTCTGACATGAAACTCCATGCTTCCATAGACCAAACAGCTTCTTTGACTGCTTTCGGTTCTTCGAATCCGATTACCGCTGAGAATTATACAACCGGAAGTTTTACTTCGTATAGAGGGGCAGCAACGGCTATAATTCGAAGCGGATATCAAACCGGCTCATGTACCTTAACGGTATCTGCCAATGGACTGGATGATGTTACCGCTACTCTACTGGTGACAGAGTAAACGCGTGAAACAAACTATATTTCGAGGTTGAGAAAATGTTTATTAATCTGAAACATAATAGCATCAGATTAATAAACATTCCTCATATCCTTGAATAGCATCTGCAGTTTATTTACTAGGAGCTGCCCACTGCCTTAATATGTTTATCTCTATGTTCCTTTTGATCTGTCAGTTCTTTTCTTGTTGATTAATATGAGGCTTGTTGCCCCTATAAATAGCTATATAGTGTCTGCTGATTAAGCGAATATCTGCATACTCCAACGTTTGTATCCATTCCCATATTGGAACAAATATAAAAGAGCGTAAAGTATCCGCTTT
>OFGO01000370.1_pt1 | contig 43363 bp, 41 predicted proteins | sample 1521761 | NCBI WGS metagenome assembly OFGO01 (sample SAMEA3504128, study PRJEB24116) | mouse gut metagenome | biome: mouse gut; feature: mouse-associated habitat; material: faeces | place: Denmark | collected 2011
GGCCCTCTTGTTGCGAATTCGCAACAAGAGGGCCGGGTACTCTTCCCTGTTGAATATTTACCTGAAAAAATACGGGTGAAAACGCGAAAAATCGCATAAAAATTGTGCACAAAAAGAGGCTGTTTGATTTGTTCAAGGCCATGAAATCGGTCAAAATGTATTTACTTTGGCTTTTTATGCCCATATAATGGCCTTGTTAGAGGGCTGAACTGCCGAAGGCAATGCGCGGGAAAGCCGTGTATACTTTTCCGCGCCGGAGGCTATGGCAGCCCGGCGGACCTGCATTTTATAAAGAAGAGAGGAGAAAACGCATGGCTGAAACCAGGCGCCGCCGCCCAGCCCCAGCTTCAAATGCCGGAGGGCTTTCGCAGGGAAAGCTCTCCCGGGCCTGACCGCCCGGTATCAACAACGCATTGATGAAAAGGAGGAACCAGCCCATGTCAACCAAAGCACGCACCCGGCCCACTGCGGCGTTTGTCGGCGTCCTTGGATTTGCCGCGATCCTTTACCTTGCGATGTGCGCCGCCCAGCCCCATCTGCCCCACGTCCTTTTTGATTACAACACCTGGTTTGAGCGCGAAGCGGACAGTGTGCTCTACCGCGTCCTCTGGCTCCTGGGCGACGCCACCGAGCCCCACTTCCAAAAGACCCTGCTGGGCGGGATCGGCGTACTGGCCGGCTCTGTGATCGCTTACCTGCTGGCCAAGGCGAAGTCCCCCCTGGCGGGCACCACGATCTGCTACAGCTCCGGCAAGTGGCCCTACGTCCTGCTGGCGAGTATGCTCAGCCTGGCGCTGTCCGTGGCCCTCTACGGCGGGCTGCGGTTTGAGGGGGACGCCTGGATTCCCACCTTTGTGCCCTATGTCTGTGTGGCCGGGGCGGTTGTGCTGCTCTACGGCTGTACCGCGGCCTCCGTTTTGACGGGCGCGGTGCTGGGCGCGCTGCTCACCACCCCGGTGACAATGTTCATGCGGGAGGTCATCTGCCTGCCCGCCGGGCTGCCCGGCGTGATCGCCAGCGTGAGCGGCATGTGGATCGGCGGCATCATCGCCTTTGAGCTGTGCCGCATACTGCCCTGGATGGAGCCGGTTGACTACACCACGCCCCACAGCGGGCTGCTGGCCCCGCCCCCCTCGGCGGAGGAGAAAAGCGCCCATCCCAACCGCTTTTTCCTGCGCCGTTTGTTGGCGGACTATTCCGAGCCCATGTTTGTGGGCAACGAGATCGCCGGCGGGATGCTGGTGCTGGGCAGCATGCTCTCCTGGATTCTGAACCCGGACCATCCCTTCTACGGGACGGGCTGGTTCCCGGCGCTGATTACCTGCCAGCTCATCACGGGGGCGGTGGCGCTGTACGCCTACTGGCCGCACTGGATTGAGGGCGATTTCTTCCCCTCCTTTGTGCCTGTGGTCTCGGTGGCCCCCGCCATGGTACTCACCTTTGGCGCGTCCCCCTTTATCATCGTATTTTCCGCCGTCCTGGGCGGACTGATGTGCCCGCCCATCGCCAATATGATTAACGAACGCATCCCCGCCCACTGGCACGGCATGGTAGGCTTCACCTTTTCCATGGCGTTCTGCTCCTTCAGCGTGGGCGTCCTGCTCCGCTATATCCTGATGGCCTTCCCTATGCTGGGATGACATAACGAGGGACATTTCACCAACACAACACGAATTAGGAGGAAAATCAAAATGGTAGAACTGAACAAAATCGACAACCGGGAGAGTATGGTCAAGCTGTGCGCGATCCAGATGGAGCCCCGCATCGGCTACAAGGAGGAGAACGTCAAGCGCTCCGTGGAGATGATCCACGAGGCGGCGGACCAGGGCGCCAACCTGATGGTGCTGCCCGAGCTGTGCAACACCGGCTATATGTTCAACAGCCGGGCCGAGGTCTATGAGGTGGCGGAGACCATCCCCGAGGGGCCCACCTGCCAGGCGTGGATCAAGGCCGCCAAGGAGCGGGGCGTGTACATCGTCGCCGGCATCACCGAGCTGGACCACGACGGCGTGCGCTGCTACAATTCCGCCGTGCTCATTGGCCCCGACGGCTACATCGGCACCCACCGCAAGCTGCATCTGTGGTGCGACGACAAGATCTTCTTCGAGCCCGGCGACCTGGGTTACCAGGTGTTTGAGACACCCATCGGGCGCATCGGAATGCTGATCTGCTTCGACATGTGGTATTTTGAGAACTTCCGCATCCTGGCCCTGAAGGGCGCCGACGTGGTGTGCTGCCCCACCAACTGGGTGGACATCCCGCCCGCCGAGCTGCGCACCATGGGCACCCACCTGGCCATGGTCAACGCCAACTGCAATAACATCTTTGTGGTGGCGGCGGACCGCATCGGCACGGAGCGGGGCTGCAAATTCCCCGGCCGCAGCCTGATCGTGGGCCCGGACGGCTGGTACCGCGCCGGATTGGCCAGCGACGACAAGGAGGAGATCCTCACCGCCGAGGTGAACCTCATGGAGGCCCGCAGGCTGAACTGGAACGCGATGAACGTGATCTTCCGCGACCGGCGCACCGACCTCTACGACGCGGCCCTCGGCAGCGGCGAGGCCATTATGCCGCGCTGACCTGTCCCGGCCCTGGCGCGGAGCAGGCAGGCTGCTCCGCGCCGATTCTTTCAGAAAGGGAGTTTTGAACCATGGCCCTGATGACCGGCGAGCAATACATAGAAAGCATCCGCAAAATCCCGATGGAGATCTATATGTTCGGCGAGAAGGTGGAAAACCCGGTGGACGACCCCATCCTCCGCCCCTCCCTCAACTCCGTGCGCATGACCTACGACCTGGCCCAGATGCCCGAGTACCAGGAGCTGATGACCGCCGTCTCCCCCGAGACCGGCGAGCGCATCAACCGCTTCACCCACATTCACCGCTCCACCGAGGATCTGCGCAACAAGGTGAAAATGCAGCGCCTGCTGGGCCAAAAGACCGCGGCCTGCTTCCAGCGCTGCGTGGGGATGGACGCGTTCAACGCCGAATACTCCACCACCTATGAGATCGACAAGAAGTACGGCACCCGCTACCACGAGAACTTCAAAAAGTTTATGCTCTACTGCCAGGAGAACGACCTGACGGTGGACGGGGCCATGACCGACACCAAGGGCGACCGCTCCAAGCCCCCCCACGCCCAGGCCGACCCCGACCTGTTCCTGCGGGTGGTGGAGCGCCGGGAGGACGGCGTGGTGGTGTGCGGCGCCAAGGCCCACCAGACCGGCATCATCAACAGCCACGAGGTCATCGTCATGCCTACCCAGTCCATGGGCCCCGACGATAAGGACTACGCCATCTCCTTCGCAGTGCCGCTGGACACCCAGGGGCTGTTCATGATTATCGGGCGGCAGAGCTGCGACACCCGCAAGCGGGAGGGCGGCGAGCTGGACGTGGGCAACAGCGAGTTCGGCGGCGTGGAGGCCCTCACCGTGTTCGACCACGTGTTTGTCCCCAACGAGCGCATCTTCCTCAACGGGGAGACGGAGTTCGCCGGTATGCTGGTGGAGCGCTTCGCCGGCTACCACCGCCAGAGCTACGGCGGGTGCAAGGTGGGCGTGGGCGACGTGCTCATCGGCGCGGCCGCTGTGGCCGCCGACTACAACGGCGCGGCCAAGGCCAGCCACATCAAGGACAAGCTCATTGAGATGACCCACCTCAACGAGACGCTGTACTGCTGCGGCATCGCCTGCTCTGCGGAAGGGCACCCCACCGAGAGCGGCAACTACATGATCGACCTGCTGCTGGCCAACGTGTGCAAGCAGAATGTCACCCGTTTCCCCTATGAGATCGTCCGCCTGGCCGAGGACATTGCCGGCGGCCTGATGGTCACCGCCCCCTCCGAGCGGGATTTCCGGGACGCCAAGCTGGGCCCCGTCATCGACAAGTACCTGCGGGGCGTCAACGAGGTGTCCACCGAGAACCGCCTGCGCATCCTGCGCCTCATTGAGAACCTGTCCCTGGGCACCGCCGCGGTGGGCTACCGCACCGAGTCCATGCACGGCGCGGGCTCCCCCCAGGCCCAGCGCATCATGATCTCCCGGCAGGGCAACCTGGCCCACAAGAAGAAGCTGGCCCGCGCCATCGCCCATATTGAGGAGTAGCTCCCGGTTGGGAACGGCTGCGGGACCGGGGGGCGGCGGCATACCGCCGCCCCCCGTTTTTTGAAAAGGAGGCCCTGAGATGTACGAGGAGATTGAGCGGGTGTTGGACGAGCATGTCCGCCCCCTTCTGCGCGGCCACGGCGGGGACATGGAGGTCCTCGGCCTGGAGGACGGCGTACTGCGCTTCCGCCTGCTGGGGAAATGCTCGGGCTGCCCCGCCGCCGACCTGACCACGGAGGAGCTGATCCGCTCCCAGGTGGTGGAACGGGTGCCGGAGGTGCGGCAGGTGGCGCTGGTGCGGGAGACCAGCCGGGAGCTGCTGGATCAGGCCCGGGAGATTCTGAGGCGGCGCCATGGGGGATAACAAGCAGGTCGGGGTGCGCTACTGCGGCGGCTGCAACCCCCGGTATGACCGGGTGGCCCTGGTGGAAAGGCTGGGGTCGCTGCTGCCCCAGGCAGAGCTGGTCCCGGCCCGGGCGGGGGCGGCGTATGCCGGTGCGCTGGTGGTGTGCGGCTGCCCCAGCCGGTGCGCAAAGACGGACGGTTTGGCCGTCCCGCCGGGGAGACAGGTCTGGCTGTGCGGCTGGGAGAACCTGCTCCCCGCAAAGCGGCGGCTGGAGGAACTGCTGGCCGCCGGGGAGCGGGAGGGGGTCCGGCTGACCGGGGAGCAGGTGCGGGAGCTGCTGCCCCACCGCCCCCCCATGCTGTTTGTCGACGAGGTAAGCCGCCTGATTGCCGGGGAGGAGGCGGAGGCCGCCTTTTTTGTTGACCCCGGTCTGCCCGTGTTTCAGGGGCACTTCCCCGGGGAGCCGGTGTTCCCCGGCGTATATCTGGCGGAGGCGGCGGCCCAGGCGGCGGCCCTGGCGCTGCTGGCCGGGAGCTGCTACCAGGGAAAGATGCCCCTGCTGGCCGGCATCCGGAAGGCGGGCTTTCACCGCAGGGTGGTTCCTGGGGACACGCTGCGCATATGCGCCGCCGTGACGGAGGAGCGGCCCGAGCTGGGCTGGGCCGCGTGCCGGGGGCGGGTGTCCGTCCAAGACGGACTGGCGGCGGACATCGAACTGCGCCTGGCCTTTCGGTAAGCGAGGGAATTTGGAAGAAAGCGAGGGAACACAATGGATTGGAAGGACTATTATCAAAGCCGTTTGATGACGGCGGAGGAGGCCGTGGGTAAAATCAAGTCCGGCGACCGGGTGGTGCTGGAGCACGCCTGCGGCGAGCCGGCGTACCTGGTGGACAAGATGGTGGAGAACGCCGCAGCCTACCGGGACGTGGAGATCGTCCACATGGTGGCCATGGGCAAGGGGGCCTACTGCGCGCCGGAGCAGGCGGGGCATTTCCGCCACAACTCCCTGTTTGTGGGCGGCTCCACCCGCAAAGCGGTGGAGAGCGGCCAGGGTGATTTCACCCCCTGCTTCTTCTTTGAGATTCCCCGGCTGTTCCACACCACCCTGCCGGTGGACGTGGCGCTGGTCAGCGTGACCCCACCCGACGGGGAGGGCAGGGTGTCGCTGGGCGTGTCGTGCGACTACACCCTGGAGGCGGTGAAAGCGGCCAAGACCGTCATCGCCCAGGTGAACCCCGCCATGCCCTATACCTACGGCGGCACCCAGATCCCGGTGGAGGACATCGACGTGTTTGTGGAGCACGAGCAGCCCGTCATCGAACTGCCCCAGGGCAGGATCGGGGAGGTGGAGAAGGCCATCGGCCAAAACTGCGCCGGCCTGATCCCCGACGGGGCCACCCTCCAGCTGGGCATCGGGGCCATCCCGGACGCGGTGCTGCTCTTCCTCAAGGACAAAAAGGACCTGGGCATCCACTCCGAGATGTTCTCCGACGGAGTGGTGGAGCTGGCGGAGGCGGGGGTCATCACCAACGCGAAAAAGACCCTCAAGCCGGGTAAATTCGTGGCCACCTTCCTGATGGGCACCAGGCGGCTGTACGACTTTGTGGACAAAAACCCCGACGTGGAGATGCAGCCGGTGGACTATGTGAACAACCCCTATGTCATTGCCCGGAACGACAACCTGATCTCCATCAACTCCTGCGTGCAGATCGACCTGATGGGCCAGGTGGCCTCCGAGTCGGTGGGCCTGAAGCAGATCTCCGGCGCCGGGGGCCAGGTGGACTTTGTGCGGGGGGCGTCGGCTTCCAGAGGGGGCGTGTCCATCATGGCCTTCCCGTCCACCGCGGCCAAGGGCGCGGTGTCCAAGATCGTCCCCTTCCTGGACCACGGCAGCGCCGTCACCACCTGCCGGTGCGACGTGGATTACGCGGTCACCGAGTACGGCGTGGCCCACCTGAAGGGGGAGACCCTGCGCGCCAGGGCCAGGAACCTCATCGCCATCGCCCACCCGGACTTCCGCGCGCCGCTGGTGGAGGAGTTTGAAAAGCGGTTCCACTGCGCCCTTTGACGCGGGGCGGACACAGACAAAGCAGGGGGAGAGCACATGACTAACCTGGAAAAATACGACAAGCTGTTTCTGGACGCCTTCCGGGTCGTGCCGGACGAGCTGCCGGGGCTGAAATACCGGGGCATCCAGGCGTGGGACTCGGTGGGGCACATGGATCTGATGAGCGCCATGGAGGAGACCTTTGAAATCCGCGTCAGCACGCCGGACCTGCTGGATTTTTCCTCCTATGAGAAGGGGAAGGAGATCCTGGCCAAGTACGGCGTGGAGATTTAACGGGCCGTGGCGGAGCTGGCGGTATGGACCGACCCCCTGTCGGGCAGCAACTGCTACCTGGTGGGGGAGGGGGGAGGCTGCCTGGTGGTGGACCCCAACGACCCCAGGGGGCCGCTGTCCGCGCTGGAGGAGCGGGGCTGGACGCCCGAGCTGATCCTGCTCACCCACGAGCACTGCGACCACATGGCGGGGCTGGAGGCGGTGCGGGCGCGGTGGCCGGGGGTGAAAACGGTTGCCACCGCGGCGTGCAGCGCCAACCTGGGCAATGCCCGGCTCAACATGTCCGCCATGATGGAGGTGTATCTGGCCTTCCACGGGAAGCCGGGCGCGGCTTACCCGCCCTTCACCTGCGGCGGGGCGGATATCACCTATACAAAGCCTTATGAGACCGTTTGGAGGGGACACCGCATCCGCTGTGTCCCCCTTCCCGGCCATACGCCGGGGAGCGCCGCCGTCTTTCTGGATGGGACGGACCTGTTCTCCGGCGACTACCTGCTGGCGGAGGGGACGGTGCTGCGCCTGCCGGGGGGAAGCCCGGAGGAGTACGAGCGGACCACAAGGCCGTTTCTGGAGGGGCTGCCCCATGGTCTTGCCATAAGGCCGGGGCACGGGGAGGGCTACATCCTTGGAGAAAGGGGGCGCGGGGAATGACCGGGGAGGAGCTGACGGGCTTGGCGCCCTACTCCCTGCCCAGGGAGGAAAAGCGGGCGCTCTACCGCAGGGAGCTGGCCGCCCTGACCCGGCGCCACCGGGAGCGGTGCCCGGAATACCGGCGGCTGCTGGACGCGCTGGGAATCGCGGCGGAGGGGGAGCTGGAGCCGGAGGACGCGCCCATGCTGCCCGTGTCGCTGTTCAAAGAGCTGGAGCTGCGCAGCGTCCCCCGGGAGGAGGTGTTCAAAACCCTCGCCTCCTCGGGCACCACCGGGCAGAAGCCGTCCAAAATCTTCCTGGACGGGGAGACCGCCTCCATGCAGCAGCGGGCGCTGTACCAAATCGTCTCCGACTTCATCGGGGAAAAGCGCCTGCCCTTTCTGGTGCTGGACAGCAGAAACGTGCTGCGGGACCGGGCCATGTTCTCCGCCCGGGGGGCGGGCATTTTGGGCTTTTCCATGTTCGCGTCCAAGACCTGCTACGCTCTGGACGATGGGATGGGGCTGGATTGGGACGGGATGCGGGACTTCCTGGCCGCGCACAGGGGGGAGCGGCTGCTGCTGTTCGGCTTCACCTATCTGGTCTGGAAGCATGTGGTCCGGGCGCTGGAGGAGCGGGGGGAGCGGCTGGACCTGTCCGGCTCCGTCCTGATCCACGGCGGGGGCTGGAAGAAGCTGGCCGGGGAGGCGGTGTCCCGGGAGGAGTTCAAAGAACGGGCGCGCCGGGCGCTGGGGGTGGAGGCGGTGCTGGACTACTACGGCATGGCGGAGCAGACGGGGGGCGTTTACATGGAGTGCCCCTGCGGGCATCTCCACGCCAGCGTCTGGTCCGACGTCATCATCCGCCGCCCCGGGGACTACGGGGTGTGCGCGGTGGGCGAGCCGGGGGTGATCGAGAGCCTGTCCCTGCTCCCCCGGTCCTATCCGGGCCACGCCGTGCTGACGGAGGATGTGGGGGTTTTACTGGGGGAGGACGGCTGCCCCTGCGGGCGGCTGGGAAAATATTTCGCGGTGACGGGCCGGGCGCCCAGGGCGGAGGTCAGGGGGTGCAGCGATACCTATGGGGGATGATATGGTACTGCTGGCGGGGTCGGAGCGGCCCTCGGCCCAGCCGTGGGAGCCCTTCCACCCGCTTGCCATGGAATTTCTGGCGGCGGTGTCCGCCGCGGTGCGGAAGGGCTGCGCCCGGCGGGAGGAGCTGGCCGCCTTTGGGTTCTGGTGCCGCCGGGCCCACCTGGAACAGCTGCGGGAGCGGCACAAAAGCCCCCGGCCCCGGCTGGGGCGGGGATTGGTTTTCCACGCGGCCCCCTCCAACGTGCCGGCCATGTTCGCCTACACCTACGCCATCGGCCTGCTGGCGGGCAACGCCAACCTGGTGCGGCTGTCCACCCGGCGGGGGGAGGGGGAGGAACTTTTGTGCCGGTGCATCCGGGAGGCGCTGGACCGCCCGGAGTTCGCGGCGGTGCGGGCGCGCAGCTCCTTTGTGTCCTACCCCCGGGACGACGGACGCACCGCCGCCCTGCTGGCCGGGTGCGCGGGCAGGGTGGTGTGGGGCGGGGACGCCACGGTGGCGGCCATGCGGCGCATCCCCATGCCGCCCCACGCGGTGGAGCTGTCCTTCCCCGACCGGTGGTCGCTGGCCCTGCTCAGCCGGAAGTACGTGGCCGGGCTGGGGGAGGGGGAGCTGGCCGCTCTGGCCCGCCGCTTCTATAACGACACATATGTGATGGATCAGAACGCCTGCTCCAGCCCGCGGCTGGCGGTGTGGCTGGCCGGCGGGGGGGACGGCGGGGCCCGCCGCCGCTGGTGGGAGGCGGTGGCCCGGGAGGCGGCGGGGCGCTACCCCCTGGGGGCGTTCCAGGCTGCCCGGAAATTTGAACGGTTCTGCCGCCGGGCCATGGAGGCCCCCGGCGTGGAGGGGCTGGAGCGGTTTGGCGGGAACTTGGTGTGGACGGCCCGCCTGGGCGCTTCCACCGAGGGAACTCCCCCGCCCGGGGGCGGCTTCGGGCTGTTCTGGGAGAGGGAGATCGGCGCTTTGGAGGAGCTTTTGCCCCTGCTGGACGACAGAACCCAGACCGTGGTGTGCGCAGGGCCGGACCCGGCGTCCACCGCCGCCTTTCTGGCGGCGCATGGGGCGCGGGGGGTCACCCGTGTGGTTCCGGCGGGGCAGGCGCTGGAGATGGACACCGTATGGGACGGGCGGGATCTCATCGCCGAGCTGTCCCGGAGCATCGGATAGGAGGGACAAGATGGAGCTGTTTCATATCCCGGAGCGCCGCCCGGAAGAGCTGCTGGCGGTGGCCGACGGGGGCAGACGGGTGCTGTACGGCGAGCTGTTCGCCGCGGGGGAGGGGCTGGCCCGGGCGGGCTGCCGCCGGGAGCTGGTGTTTGTGCTGTGTGAAAACACCGCCGGGACCCTGCTGGGCTACCTGGGGTGCCTGCTGTGCGGGGCGGTTGCGCTGCTGCTGGACGCTCACATCGCCCCGGAGCTGCTGGGGGGGCTGGCGGAGACCTACCGCCCGGCGTTTTTCCTGGTTCCCCGGGACCTTCCGGCGCAAACCAGGGTGCGGCTGCCCCAGGCCGCCCCGGCCCTGGAGCTGCGGGAGAGCGTGCTGCTGTCCAACGGGGGGCGGGGCCCCGCGCTCCACCCGGAGCTGGCGCTGCTGCTGGCCACCTCGGGCAGCACGGGAAGCCCCAAGCTGGTGCGGCTGAGCGGGAAAAACCTCCAGTCCAACGCCGGGGCCATTGTGGAATACCTGGGCCTCACCCCGGAGGAACGGCCCATCACCACGCTGCCTATGAACTATTCCTACGGCATGTCCGTCGTCAACAGCCATGTCCAGGCGGGGGCGGCGGTGCTGCTCACCCGGCGGGGCGTGCTGGAGCGGGGCTTCTGGGACAGGGCCGCCGGGGAGGGGGCCACCTCGCTGGCGGGGGTGCCGTACACCTACCAGATGTTCCGGCGGCTGGGGCTGGCCTCCATGAAACTGCCCCGGCTGCGGTATCTGACCCAGGCGGGGGGCGGGCTGCCGCCGGAGCTCCACCGGGAGTTCGCCGCCTGGGCGGCGGGGACGGGGCGGCGCTTTTACGTCATGTACGGCCAGACCGAGGCGGGGCCCCGGATGGGCTACCTCCCGCCGGAACGGGCGGAGGAGAAGTGCGGGGCTATGGGCATCGCCATACCGGGGGGCCGGTTCTGGCTGGAGGACGGGGACGGACGGGTTGCGGACGGGCCCGGCGCGTCCGGGGAGCTGGTCTACCAGGGGGAGAACGTGGCCATGGGCTACGCCGAGACGGCGGACGGCCTGCGCCTGGGCGATGAGTGGGGCGGGGTGCTGCGCACCGGCGACATGGCCCGGCGGGACGACGACGGGATCTACTATATCACAGGGCGTAAAAAGCGGTTTGTCAAGCTCTATGGCAGCCGGGTGGGCCTGGACGGGGCGGAGCGGCTGCTGTCCGCCCGCTTCCCGGAGGCGGAGTTCGCCTGCGTGGGGAGGGACGGCCTGCTCAGCGTCTATGTGAGCCCCCCCGGCGGGGGGGCGGCGGCGGGGGCGGCGGACTACCTGGCGGCCCAGACCCGCCTGCCCCGGGGGGCGTTCCGGGTGTGCCCGGTAGCGGCCATCCCCAAGACGGAGGCGGGGAAAACCTGCTACGCCCGGCTGAACGTGGACGGTTTATGGGACGCGGCTGGGAAGGAACTGGAAAACTGTGGAAAAATAGAGCCGGGCGCGGTATGACAGCCGCGCCCGGCTGTTATTTTTCTTGAAAACAAGGGTTGATAAGTTGGGGAAGGAATGGTAAAATCGTTTCTGAAAATGGGAGGGATTGCCCCAACGGTTCCCCCCGATATGTAAGAGAGGTGAAGAACTATGTCTTTAGAGGCCATCCAAAAGGTCGCCGGGGCGGAACAGGCCGCGAGGGAGCGGCGCGCCGAGGCGGCGGAGGAGGCCAAGCGCATCGTAGCGGATGCGGAGCGCGCGGGGAAACAGCTTGTCCAGGACCGGCGCGCCCGCGCGGAACAGGAGGCGAGGGCCATGCTGGCCGACGCCGAGGCCCAGGCGGAGAAAAAAGCGGAACAGACGCTGGCGGACCACGCCGCCCGGTGCGAGGCGCTGAAGCAGGACGCCCGCAAGCGTCTGGACAAGGCAGCGGCTCTCATCGTCGGAAGGGTAGGGAACAGCTGATGGCCATTGTCAAAATGAAACGGCTGCGGCTGCTGGCCCTGCGCCCCGACCGGGAACGGCTGCTGCGCGAGCTCCAGAGCCTGGGCTGCGTGGAGATCCGGGAGCCGGACATCGACCTGAGCGACCCGGAGTGGGCGGGCCTTGGCAAGCCCGGCCTGTCGGGGCTGGAAAAGGCCAGGGAGCAGAGCCTGCTGCTGGGCAATGCGCTGGACGTCCTGCGCCGCTGCGCCCCGGCCAAGGACGGCCTGTTCACCCCCCGGCCCGAGATCACCGAGGGCGAGCTGTTCGACGAGGCGGTGTATGCCCAGGGGCTGGACGCCGCCCGCCGGGTGATGGAGGGGGAGCAGGCCCTGGCGGCCAAGGGGGCGGAGCGCGCCAAGCTCCTGACCCAGAAGGCGTCGCTGGAGCCCTGGACCTGCCTGGACGTGGCGCTGGACGAGGAGGGGACGGCCGCCGTGCCCGTCCACTTCTGCTCCGTGCCCGTCAGGACGGACTTCGCCGCCCTGGAGGCGGCGGCGGACCAGGGCGCGGAACTGGTTCAGCTGGTCCGGGCGGGGAGCGACCGGGAGCTGCAATACTTCCTGCTCATCTGCCACCACAGCGCCGTGAGCGCCTGCTATGAGGCCATGCGGCCCTTCGGCGTGTCCCGTGTGACCCTGCGGGGCTGGACGGGGACGGCGGCGGAAAACACCGCCCTTCTGGACAACCGCATCGCCGCCCTGGAGCGGGAGGAGGCCGAATGCAAGTCCGCCTTGTCCGCCCTGGGGGAGAAGCGGGACGTGCTGCGCCGCTGCGTGGACCGGGCCGCCCAGGAGATCGGCCGGGAGGAGAACAAGGCCCGGCTTATTGACACCGACGCGGCCTTTGTGCTGGACGGCTGGTTCCCCGCGGAGAACGCGGGGGAGGTGGAGAAGCTGCTGGGCGGCTTCCAATGCGCCTGGGAGGCGGCGGATCCCACCCCGGAGGAGTACCCCCAGGTGCCCATCAAGCTGAAGAACAACCCGGTCACCGCGCCCTTCACCGCCATCACCGAGATGTATGCCATGCCCGCCTACGACACGGTGGACCCCAATCCGCTGATGGCCCCGTTCTTTATCATCTTCTTCGGCTTTATGATGAACGACATCGGCTACGGCCTGCTCATGGTGCTGGGCACCGCCTTCTTCCTGTGGAAAGCAAAGCCCAAGGGCGGTATGCGGGACATGATGTCCATGTTCTTCATGTGCGGCATCGCCTCCGTCTTCTGGGGCTGCCTCACCGGCGGCTTTTTCGGCGACTTCCTGCCCAAGCTCTTTGACCTGACCGGCTCCGCCGCGTCCGTCCCCGGCTACCACGACGCCTCCGGCGCTTTCGTCTGGTTCTGGAAGCCCCTGTTCACCCCCATCAATGACATCATCCTGGTGATGGTGGGTTCCATGGTGCTGGGCGTCATCCAGGTATTCACCGGCATGGCTGTCAGCGTGGAGGAGAAATTCCGCCACGGAAACGCCCTGGACGCCGTCACCCAGGAGATCGCCTGGTGGTGCATCCTCATTGGCGCGGCCCTGGTCATCGGCGGCCCCATGATTCCGGGAGCGCCCGCTGTCTTGGGCACTGTGGGCATGGTTATCCTGGTGCTGGGCGTGGTGCTGCTGCCGGTAGGCAGCGTGATCCGCGCCAAGAGCCCCATTGGCGCCGTCACCTGGATCTGGGACGCTTACCAAGGCATATCCGGCTATTTCAGCGACATCCTGTCCTACCTGCGCCTGATGGCCCTGATGATGGCCGGCTCCATCATCGCCTCGGTGTTCAACACCCTGGGGTCGGTGTTCGGGCTGGTGCCCTTCATCATCGTGGCCATCATCGGCAACGTGCTCAACCTGGTGCTCAACCTGCTGGGCTGTTATGTCCATACCATGCGCCTGCAGTGCCTGGAGTTCTTCGGGCGCTTTTATCAGGACGGGGGCAAGGCCTTCCGCCCGCTGGCAGTACAAACCAAATATGTAGATATCAAGGAGGAAATTTAAAATGGTTGCATTTTTTGAAATGGTAGGCGGCCAGGCTCTGGCCTTCATCGGCATCGCCCTGGCCATCGGTCTTTGCTGCATCGGCTCCGCCAAGGGCACCGGCATGGTGGGCGAGGCGGCTACCGGCGTGCTGTCCGAGACTCCCGAGCACTTTACCAAGTGCATGATCCTCCAGGCCCTTCCCGGCACCCAGGGCCTGTACGGCCTGGCCGCCGGCTTCTTCGGACTGTTTGCCATGGGCTTCTTCTCCGGCGGCGTCAGCCCCTTCACCGGCGAGGCCGTGGTGTTTACCGTGGCCGGCGGCATGGCCATCCTGTTCGCCTGCGTGCCCATTATGCTGGGCGGCCTGCTCTCCGCCATCGCCCAGGGCCGCGTGGCCGCCGCCTCCATCAACATCGTAGCCAAGAAGCCCGACGACTACATGAAGGGCGTCATCATGTGCGGCATCGTGGAGTTCTACGCCATCCTGTCCCTGGTGGGCACCATCCTCCTGCTGATGAACGCGCTGTAAGCCACGATTTTGATTTCAGAAAGGCGGTAAGCCAAACACATGAACGGAATTGAAAAGATTACCGCACGCATCGAGGAGGACGGCAAGGCGGAAAACCAGGCCCTGCTGGCCCAGGCCCGGGCTGAGGCGGCGGACATCGCTGCCAGATACCAGGCCCAGGCCCAGGCCGAGGCGGAGGAAATCCTGGCCCAGGGCCGCCGCACGGCGGACGAGCGGGCCAGGCATCTGGATTCCATGACCCAGATGGAGTGCCGCAAGGCGGCGCTCACCGCCAAGCAGGACGTGATCGAGGAGGCGTTCCAGGCGGCCCACAAGCAGCTGCTGGACCTGCCCCGGGAGCAGTATGTGGCCCTGCTGGCCAATCTGGCGGTGAGCGCCTCCGCCACCGGGCGGGAGAAGCTCATCTTCTCCGCAAAAGACCACATCGAGGTGGGCAAGGCGGTGGTGGCGGCGGCCAACAAGAAGCTGGCCGAGGCCGTCTCCCCCAAGCTGCCCGGGGAGGTCACCGACTCCAAGGCCGGGGCCCTTCTGGACAAGGTGGTGGCCGGCGCGTCCGCCCTGCTCAGCGGCACCGCCATGCTCACCCTGGCCGAGGAGACCCGCCCCATGGACGGCGGCTTCATCCTCTCCGACGGCGCGGTGGAGGTCAACTGCACCTTTGACACCCTCATCCGGCTCCAGCGCGGCGCGCTGGCCGGCGAGGTGGCCAAAGTGCTGTTTGACTGATTGAACCCTTTCCATTGCATGTGAAAGGGGGAGAAAACTTGTCAAAAAAGGTAAAGAAGCTGAAGGAAAACGACTTTCTGTCCATCTCCGCCCGCATCCGGGTGCTGGAGAACAAGCTCCTCACCGCCGAGCGGATGGAGCGGATGATCGACGCCAAGGATGTGAACGACGCGGCCAAGGTGCTGGGCGAGTGCGGCTACCCTGAGCTGAGCGAGGTCACCAACTCCGCCCTGGACGCCATGCTGGCCCAGGCCCAGGCGGCATTGTTTGCCGATATGGGCAAGGCGGTGGGCAACGAGGCGCTGATGGACGTGTTCCGGGTGAAGTACGACTACCACAACGCCAAGACCCTGGTGAAGGCGGAGGCGCTGAAGCTGGATCAGGACCGGCTGCTGCTGGGCGGCGGGCGGTACGACCCCGCCGTCCTGGCCGAGGACTACCGCCGGGAGGATCTGCGCGCCTGTACCGCCGCCTTCCGGGAGGCCGTGAACCATGCCCGTGAGGTGCTGGGCTCCTCCGGCGACCCCCAGCAGGCGGACTTCATCCTGGACCGGGCCTACTTTGAGGAGCTGTCCGCCCTGGCGAAAGCCTCCGGCAGCAGGTTCCTGGAGGGGTATGTGGCCGCCCTCATCGACGGGGCCAACCTGCGCGCCGCCGTCCGGGCCGCGCGCCTGTCCAAGGCCGGGGAGTTCCTGCGCGCCGTGCTGGTCCCCGGGGGAACCGTATCCACGGGCGCCATCGCGGCGGCCAAGGGCGACGAGCTGGACCGGGTGTTCAAGAACACCGCCTTCGAGGCCGCCGCCGGGGCCGGGGCCGCTGTGGCCGTCCCCAACGGCGGGCCGCTCACCGAGTTTGAGCGCATGTGCGACGACGCGGTGATGGCCTATTTGGCGAAGGCGCGGATGATCCCCTTCGGGGAGCAGCCCGTCATCGCCTACCTCTACGCGCGGGAGGCGGAGGCCACCGCCATCCGCATCATCCTCACCGGGCGCATGGCGGGCATCGACGGCACCACCATCCGGGCGCGCCTGCGCCGGGCCTACTGTTAAGGGGGGAGACGTATGGCAAACAGCTATCAGATCGCCGTGCTGGGCGACAAGGACAGCGTGATGGGCTTCAAGGCCCTGGGGCTGACGGTCTTCCCCGTGGACAACGTGGAGCAGGCCAGGCACACCCTCCACCAGCTGGCCCGGGAGGACTTCGCGGTGGTGTATCTCACCGAGCAGTTCGCCGCCCAGATGGAGGCGGACATCGCCCGCTACAAGGACGAGCTGACCCCCGCCGTCATCCTCATCCCCGGCAAGGAGGGCAGCCTGGGCCTGGGTATGGCCAACATCAAAAAATCTGTGGAGAGAGCGGTTGGGGCCGACATTTTATAAAGGAGCGGCCGATTGAAAACAGAACGGATGTTTCACGTGAAACATTTTTAGAAGGAAGGTATAAAAAGCCTATGGGAAAAGTAGTTAAGGTCTCCGGTCCCCTGGTGGTGGCCACCGGCATGGCGGACGCCAACATGTCCGACGTGGTCCGCGTGGGTCCCGAGCGCCTGATCGGTGAGATCCTCACCATGAACGGCGACTCCGCCTCCATCCAGGTCTACGAGGAGACCTCCGGACTGGGCCCGGGCACCGAGGTGGTGACCACCGGCTCCCCCATGAGCGTGGAGCTTGGCCCCGGCATGATCGAGAACATCTATGACGGCATCCAGCGCCCGCTGGAGAAGATCATGGAGAAGGTCCACGGCAATAACCTGCCCCGCGGCGTGGAGGTGCCCCCCATCGACCCGGATAAGCTGTGGGACTTCACCCCCGTGGCCAAGGCGGGGGACAAGGTGGTGGGCGGCGACATCATCGGCACCGTCCCCGAGACCCCGGTGGTGCTCCACAAGATCATGGTGCCCCCCAACCTGAAGGGCACGCTGAAGAGCGTAGCTCCTGCCGGGGGGTATAACGTCCACCAGACGGTGGCGGTGCTGACGAAGGAGGACGGCACCGACGTGGAGCTGTCCATGAGCCAGCGCTGGCCCGTCCGCGTGGGCCGCCCCTACAAGCACAAATATCCCCCCATCAAGCCCTTGTCCTCCGGGCAGCGGATTGTGGACACCTTCTTCCCCGTAGCCAAGGGCGGCACCGCCGCCATCCCCGGCCCCTTCGGCTCCGGCAAGACGGTGATGCAGCACGCCCTGGCCAAGTGGTCCGACGTGGATATCGTGGTCTACATCGGCTGCGGCGAGCGCGGCAACGAGATGACCGACGTGCTGCGGGAGTTCCCCGAGCTGGTGGACCCCCGCACCGGTGAGACGCTGATGAAGCGCACCGTTTTGATTGCCAACACCTCCGACATGCCGGTGGCCGCCCGTGAGGCGTCCATCTACACCGGCATCACCATCGCCGAGTACTTCCGGGATATGGGCTACTCTGTCGCCATCATGGCCGATTCCACTTCCCGTTGGGCCGAGGCCCTCCGCGAAATGTCCGGCCGTCTGGAGGAGATGCCCGGCGAGGAAGGCTACCCCGCCTATTTGACCAGCCGTCTGGCCCAGTTCTACGAGCGGGCCGGCCGGGTTATCTGCCTGGGCAGCGACAAGCGGGAGGGCTCCCTCACCGCCATCGGCGCCGTTTCTCCCGCCGGCGGCGATAACTCGGACCCCGTTGTGCAGGCCACCCTGCGCATCGTCAAGGTCTTCTGGGGGCTGGATTCCGGCCTGGCCTACAAGCGCCACTTCCCGGCCATCAACTGGCTGACCTCCTACTCCCTCTATAATGACCAGATCGGCGCCTGGCTCAACAAGAACGTCTCCGAGGACTGGACTAAGCTCCTGGGCGACGCCATGAACCTCCTCCAGCTGGAAAGCGAGCTGGAAGAGATTGTGAAGCTGGTGGGCTACGATTCCCTTTCCGCCCCCGACCGCCTCTCCCTGGAGGCCGCCCGGTCCATCCGGGAGGACTACCTCCAGCAGAACGCCTTCGACGGCGTGGATACCTACACCAGCCTCCCCAAGCAGTACGGGATGCTGAAGATGGTGCTCCACTTCTACTACGAGGCCAAAACCGCCCTGGATGCCGGCGTGCCGGTGGAGAAGATCTTCGCCCTGCCGGTGCGGGAAAAGATTGCCCGTATGAAATACGTGGAAGAGGAAAACGTAAAATCTTACCTGGATGCCGCTACCGATGAACTGGAAAGCAGCATGAAAGAACTTGTGACCGGGGAGGTGTCTGCCTGATGTTAAAGGAATATCGCACCATACAGGAGGTCGCCGGCCCCCTGATGCTGGTAAAGGACGTGGAAGGCGTCGCCTACGACGAGCTGGGGGAGATCGAGCTCCCCAACGGCGAACTGCGGCGCTGCAAGGTGCTGGAGGTCAACGGCTCCACCGTGCTGGTCCAGCTGTTTGAAAGCTCCACCGGCATCAACCTGGAGCACAGCAAGGTCCGCTTCTTCGGGCGCAGCCTGGAGCTGGGCGTCTCCGAGGATATGCTGGGCCGGGTTTTTTCCGGCATGGGCGAGCCCATCGACGGCGGCCCCAAGCTCATTGCCGATAAGCGGATGGACGTCAACGGCCTGCCCATGAACCCTGCCGCCCGGGTCTATCCGGAGGAATTCATCCAGACCGGTGTTTCCGCCATCGACGGCCTGAACACCCTGGTCCGTGGACAGAAGCTGCCCATCTTCTCCGGCTCCGGTCTGCCCCACGCAAAGCTGGCGGCCCAGATTGCCCGTCAGGCCAAGGTGCTGGGCACCGATTCCAAGTTCGCCGTGGTGTTCTGCGCCATCGGTATCACCTTCGAGGAATCGGACTTCTTCATCAGCGACTTTAAGCGCACTGGCGCCATCGACCGGGCCGTGCTTTTCATCAACCTGGCCAACGACCCGGCCATCGAGCGTATCTCCACCCCCAAGATGGCCCTCACCGCCGCCGAGTACCTGGCCTTTGAGAAGGGGATGCACGTCCTTTGCATCCTCACCGACATCACCAACTACGCCGAGGCTCTCCGTGAGGTCTCCGCCGCCCGTAAGGAAGTTCCTGGGCGCCGTGGCTACCCCGGCTACCTCTACACCGACCTGGCCCAGATGTACGAACGTGCCGGCCGCCGGGAGGACAGCGAGGGCTCCATCACCATGATCCCCATCCTGTCCATGCCCGAAGACGACAAGACCCACCCCATCCCCGACCTCACCGGCTACATCACCGAGGGTCAGATTATCCTCTCCCGCGAGCTGTACCGCAAGGGCGTCACCCCGCCCATCGACGTGCTGCCCTCCCTGTCCCGTCTGAAGGACAAGGGCATCGGCGTTGGCAAGACCCGCGAGGACCATGCCAGCACCATGAACCAGCTCTTCGCCGCCTATTCCCGCGGCAAGGACGCCAAGGAGCTGATGACCATTCTGGGCGAGGCAGCCCTTTCCGACACCGATAAGCTCTACGCCAAGTTCGCCGACGAGTTCGAGAAGGAGTATGTCTCCCAGGGCTACGAGACCGACCGGGGCATTGAGGAGACGCTGAACATCGGCTGGAAGCTCCTCTCCATCCTTCCCACCACCGAGCTCAAGCGTATTAAGCCGGAGATGATTGAGAAGTACCTGCCCAAAAAGGATGAGCAGTAAGGAGGCCGGATAATGGCAGTCATGCAGGTAAACCCCACCCGCATGGAGCTGAGCCGCCTGAAAACCAGGCTAAAGACCTCCATGCGCGGCCACAGTCTCCTGAAGAACAAGCGGGATGACCTGATGAAAAAATTCCTGGAGCAGGTGCGCCGGAACAAGGAGCTGCGGGAGCAGGTGGAGCAGATGATCATGGGCGTCTACGATGGCTTTGCCATTGCCGGCGCTGTTATGAGCCCCAATATGCTGGAGGAAGCCCTGATGCTCCCCAAGGAGCAGGTGGAGCTGGATATCAGCAGCCAGAACGTCATGAGCGTTGACGTGCCGGTGTTCCACTTCAGCCGCTCCGCCGCCGGGGATGAGGATATCTCCCCCTACGGCTTCACCTACACCTCCGGCGAGCTGGATGATTCGGTGGCGGCCCTGAAAAAGGTGCTGCCCCTGATGCTGGAGCTGGCCCAGATGGAAAAAAGCGCCCAGCTTCTGGCGGAGGAAATCGAAAAGACCCGCCGCCGGGTCAACGCCCTGGAGTACGTCCAGATTCCCTCCCTCCAGGAGACCATCAAGAGCATCGCCATGAAGCTGGACGAGAACGAGCGCGGAAATCTCGCCCGTCTCATGAAGATTAAGGACATGATGGTCCAGCAGTCCAGAGAGGCTATGGGCCAATAGCGGCGTGCCGCCGCCGTCAGGCCCTGCCCGGCCTTCGGCCTTACCGGTCGGAGGCCGTTGGTCTGTGCCTGGAGACCCGGCGCCTAAGCAGCTTTGGGCCATTGTTGGCGTGCCGCCGCTGTCAGACCCTACCCCCGCCCCCCTCAACGAGGGGGGCTTTTCCTTTGCAGGGAATTTTGGGTGCCAGGAGCGTGGGGGCCTGTGGGCAGGGGAATGTTTACATTCCGGTCATTGAATTTCCCGCGCTCTTGTGGTATCATAAAGGCTGTAGTAAAAGGTCCTTTTGCAATACAAAGGAGGAAAAAACCAAAAAATGAAGCATTTTGTGATATACGCCCTTGCGGCAGTGGTGATTTTTAGCATGCTGGGGAGGTTCGCAGCGGTGGAAACCGGCTCCGCAGCGGAGACAAGAGCAACCCAGGCAATGGTGGTGAAGGCCGCCGAGGAGGATGAAGTCCCGGAGATTCCGGTGGGCCTCCTCCAGGTGAATATGAGCAGCATGGATGATATGTACTTTAAAAACTCCCTGGTGGAGGAGCTGGGGGAGGGCTACGCCGTCCACGCCCTTTCCACCGCCGATACCTCCAGAAGCCAGTCTGCCATGTTCCAAAAGATGGTGGAAAAGGAGTACAAGCTCATTGTTGTGGAGCTGTTTGATGGGAAGCTGGCAGAGAAATACATCGACCTGGCCCTGGAGAATGAAATCAGCCTGATTTTTACCGGGGAGCAGCCCCCGGCGGAACAGATGGCCCGAATGGAAAATGTGTACTATGTGGGCACCTCGGAGGGGAACACACTGCGGGAGCTGGCGGACGCTGTCATCCTAGGGTGGAAGAACAACCAGCGGGCGATGGAGCTGAAGGACGATGACCGGTTGGTTTACAACGTCTTCGCCAAGGAGGAGTACGAGGAGAGCGAAAACCAGGAGACGTTGGAGGGCTACCTCACCGCCGCCGGTATGGAGGTGAAGCTGGGGCGCGCCAGTATCACCAGCGCCTTTGGCTTTGACGTGAAGACCGAGGTGGACAAGGCCTTCTACGCCGGGGGGGAAATTTTTATCTGCGATAGCAGCAGCTTCGCCCGGCAGATTTCCGAGTACCTCCACAAGGAGGAGTTTCCCACCGACCGGTTTGAAAAAAGCTGCATCTTTGTGACAGTGGCCGACGAGACCGCCCAGCGGATGGTGGAGGAGGGGACCGCCATGTTTGCCACTGGCATCAACGGCGGGGACACCGGCGAGGCGGTGGGCCGGCTGGCCAAGGTGCTGCTCCAGGGGGGGAAGCCCACAGCGGAGAATGTGGGTGTTGCCCCGGACCAGAATAAATGCCTCAACGTCACCAGCCGCACCATGCTCGCCGACCGCATCAGCACCCCGCCTCCGGCGGAGGAAGAGGATGAAGATGAAGAGTAAGGCTGCTGGTGCGGGAAAATTTCTGCGTCAACTGGATGCCGGTGGGGGAAAGGGATACAGCGTCTTTCAGACGATGGAGAAGGAACTCCTGCCATAAAAAAACAGCCGCTTCTGTGGGGAGCGGCTGCCTTTTTATTGACAGGGGATAGGGGTGTTTACAGCCGTCCGCCGCACTGGTTGCAGAAGAGGCTCCCCTGGGGGTTCGCCGCCCCGCACCGGGGACAGGTTCCGCTGCCGTTACCGCCCCGCAGCAGGGTGAGGGCGGAGGCGGGGAGAGCGGTAAGCCGCCCCTTCTCCACCGCCTTGCCGGCCTCCTGCTCCACCTGGTAGGCGCTGGCGCAGCCGGGACAGGTGGCGATATACCGCACGTGGTAGCGAAAAACAGGGATGAAGAATAGGTGGACATACTCAAAGCACTTGCAGAGGACAAAGGTCCCCCGGCGCCCGCACTGGGGACAAAGGGCCTCCACCGTCCCCGCCTGCCGGACCTTTCCGTCGGTGCCCATGATGAAAAACATAAGGGAGGCCTCCTTTGGGGAGTGGGATATATCAAGTATAGCACAAAGAAGCCTAAGACGCCAGGCGTAAAGGGGAAAGAAAAATGGATAGGGTCGTTTTTACCGTCTATCAGTATTGGCGGAAGGGTGAAGAACCGCCGCCGGAAAGCCGAGAGCTGGCCGGTTACTGCCAGCGCTATGGCTTGGTCCCAGGGGAGGACGAGCTGCTGCTCTCCGGCAGGCTCTGCGCGCCTGTCCGCCTGGGGGATACGCTCCTCACCGAATCCGGTTACAGGGTGATGGTGCAGGAGCTTTCCGCCTATGGCCGCCGCTTCGATGCCCTGGAGGCAGGGATGACCTGCCTGCTGCGGATTAGGATGGAGGGAGAAGGGACATTATTTTTGCCGGGGAATGCAGGAAAACCGCAAAAGAACCCCACATATCTATTGACCAAAGGCGGAGAAAAAGGTAAAATGTAAATTGGTATTTTGTCGGAAACAATACGCCATAGCCTGGGATGGAAGGGAGTTTTTGTGTGAAAAAAGCTATCTGTCTTCTGATTGCCCTCTCCCTTCTGCTTTCGCTGGGGGCCTGCGCTGCAAACAAGCCCTCCAGCCGCCCCCAGGAGGTGGTGAGCGGGGGAGGAGCCATCCACTTTTCCAGCAGCGAGGCGGACCGGGAACCGGCGGTGCCGGAAAATCCCCCCGCCGTGCCGGAGGAGGAGGGGCCTTCTTACGCCCCCATTCCCAGCTCCAGCACCCCCTCCTATGCCAGCAGCAGCATCAGCTACCCCTCCAGTTCCTCCAGCTCTGCCGCGCTCCCGCCATCCTCTTCTTCCAGCGTGGCCCCGGCGCCCAGCAGCACCTCTTCCAGCAGCCGCCCGCCCGTTTCCCCTTCCTCCTCCGCCTCCAGTGTTCCGGAGGACCCAGCCAGCCAGGAGGATGAGGAGGAGCTGGAGGAGGAAGATCCGGTGGTTCCCTCCAGTGGGGACGAGGTCCGGGGCATCTGGCTCTCCTACCTGGATTTGGGTCCGCTGCTCAGCGGCAAAAGTGAAAGCGCCTTTACCGCCAGCATCGGGGTGGTGATGGACAACATCAAGAATTTGGGCCTCAACACCGTCTATGCCCAGGTGCGCCCCTTTGGGGATGCCCTCTACTACTCCGATTACTTCCCCTCCAGCTATCTTTTCACCGGCACAGAGGGGGAGATTGGCAGCCAGCCCTACGACGCGCTGGAAATCATGATTCAGGCGGCCCACAGCCGGGGCCTGCGCATTGAAGCCTGGCTGAACCCCTACCGGGTGCGCACCTCCAACAAGGCCCTTTCCAGCGATAACCCGGCCCGGCAGATGCTGGACACCGGGGATGCCCTGCGGTACGACGGGGGCATCTACTACAATCCCGGCAGCGCCGCCGCCCGCCAGCTTATCCTGGACGGCGTCCGGGAAATTGTGGCGAACTACGATGTGGATGGCATCCACTTTGACGACTACTTTTATCCCCCCAACGCCTCCGCCTCCTTCGACCAGGCCACCTACCAGGCCTCCGGCTCCTCCAAGAGCTTGGCCGCCTGGCGGCGGGAGCAGGTGGATATCCTGGTAAAGGCGGTCTATAACGCCGTGGGCACCGGCACGGTCTTTGGCATCAGCCCGGCGGGGAACAGCCAGAACAACTACAACGCCCTGTACTGCGATGTGGAAAAATGGCTCACTACCCCCGGCTATGTGGATTATATCTGTCCCCAGGTGTATTTTGGCTTCAACAACTCGGTGAAGCCTTACAAGAGCACCGCCAAGGAGTTTAACGACATGATCACCCAAAGCGGGGTGAAGCTCTATGTGGGCCTTGCCGCCTATAAAATCGGAGACGCCCAGCAGGGCGGGAGCGAATGGGTCCAGAACACCGATATTATGGCCCGGCAGGTGGAATACGCCCGCACCCTTTCCAGGTACGGGGGCTTCGCCCTTTACCGGTACGATTCCCTTTTTAACCCCGCCGGCGGCGTGTCCGGGGCGGTGAAAAAGGAGATTGCCAACTTGAAGGATATTTTGTAGGCCGGATATCCGGTCTATCTAAAAGAGCAAGGACATCGGGAGGAAGCATTGTGCGGGATCTGCTGAACAACAATGGCAAGCTGGTGACGCTGATGGGGAGCCTCTTTGCAGGCATCATCGCCGTCACCGGGGCCGTGGCGCTTTTCCTGGGGGATATGGAGTATCCCCCTCTTTTTGCTGCCAGTTCTACCAGCCAAAGCACGCCTGCCCCCCAGGAGCCGGAGGGGCCGGGGGAGGATGCCACCCCGCCTCCGGCGGAGGACCCGGATAACTCCGGCTTTATCGACCCCCCGGCTGATCCCGATGGGGAGGAGCCGGTGATCTACACCTACAATAAGCCGGATGAGATGCGGGGACTCTATCTGATTCCGGGGCAGGATTTTCTTACCGGGGATAGCTCGGAGGAGAAGGTGAAGGCGGAGATAGACGCCGCCATCGGACATGCTGTCTCCATGAAGCTCAACACCGTAATCCTCCAGACGGCGGGGCAGCAGGGGGTCATCTACAACAGCAAAAATCTCCCGGCCCTCACCACCTTCTTTGACCCTCTGACCTACGCCATCTCCCAGGCGCGGGCCCAGGGGCTGTATGTCTACTGCATCTACAACACCATGTACGTGGGGGATGGGGAATCTATGGGCCGGGCCACCGGTATGGATGCCGCCACCCTGGACTTCATCCGGGAGGAGGTGGGGGAGTTTGTCCGGAACTACCATCCGGACGGCCTTTTCCTGGACCAGTATTATAATGAAGAGACCACCTCCTCCTATGGGGCTTACCTCAGCCAGGGGGGCGGCATCGGCTACCAGAGCTATATGCGTTCCCTTTCCCGCACCGCCCTGGAGACAGTTCTGAGCACGGTGGAGGAAAATGCCCCTGGGATGCAGGTGGGTATCCTCACCGACGCGGTGTGGGAAAATAAGTCCCAAAACGAGGCGGGCTCCAACACCTCCGCCTCCTGGACGGTGCTGGCAAACGGCAATACCGACGTCAAGGGGATGCTGGAGGAGGGAAAGTTTGATTTTGTAGGTGTCAGGGCCTCCGGCTCCACCAGCGATGGGGCCATCCCCTTTGATACCGTCACCGCCTGGTGGGGGAAGCTGGCTCAAAGCTGCGGCACCTCCATGTATGTGATTCACTCCGCGGACCGGATGGGCACCAACCACACCGGCTGGAGCAGCAACACCGAGATGGTGCGCCAGCTGGACAACGCCCACAAGGTGGAGGGCTACAGCGGCAGCGTCTTTAACTCCCTGGCGGCGCTGCTGGCCAATCCGGGGGGCGCCACCGATAACATCCTCAAATACTTAAACGACCAGACCAGCGCCCAGTTTATCCTTACCGAGCTGAAGCTCACCAAGCCGGAGCAGACCACCTACACCACCAACGAGGCCACCGTCATGTTCCAGGGGGCCAGCGACCCCACCAATAAGGTGACACTGAACGACAAGGAGATTACCACCGACCAAAATGGCTATTTCTCCGTCTCCCAGGAGCTGGCGGCGGGGCTTAATACCTTTGTCTTTGCCCATAAGGGGAAGACCGTCACCTACAACATCACCCGGCAGGTGAAGGTGCTGGATAAGGACAGCGTGGCCCCCACCGGCAGCATCAACATTGACGGCGGCATGAAGATTACCGTTTCGGTAAACGCCTACGCCGGTTCCACCGTCACCGCCTCCCTGGGGGGCAGCTCCATCACCCTGGTGGAAACCAAGGCGGAAGGGGATAACACCGATAAGACCTCCTCCTACGTCCAGTATTCCGGGGATTTCACCGCGCCGGAGGCCACCTCCTCGGCCCAGAAGCTGGGGACCATCACCTTCAGCGGCTCCTACGAAGGCTTTACCGACACTGCCACCGGGGCCACGGTGACGGTGAATAAGAAGGCGGTCATCGGCTCCGGCAAGGCGGTGGTAGTAAAGGCCAGCCAGGCGGAGACCTTCCCCAGCGACACCATGAACGACATCTCCAGCCCCTACTGCTTCCCCCTTCCCGCCGGGGCGCTGGACTATACCCTGGGGGATGAGATTGTCTACCGGGAGGGGAACAGCACCTACCGCTACTACCTCCTGGAATCCGGCCAGCGGGTCTATTCCAAGGATATTACCTCCACCTCCCAGAAGGCGGAGGACAACGTCATCCAGGGGATGACCGTCACCAGCACCTCCTCCTACACCGATGTCATCCTCACCATGACCCAGCCGGTAAGCTACGACGCCTCCTATTCCTCCAGCGGCATGAGCTTCGACTTTGCCTACACCAAGACGGTGTGCGGCAATATGCCGAACCTCACCAAAAACCCGCTTTTCTCCTCCGCTACCTGGAGCGGCCAAAAGCTGACCCTGGCCTTCCGCAAAAACAATGGCATGATAGGCTACCGGGCCTCCTACAGCGGCAATATCCTTACCCTGCGCTTTCACAACGTCCCCACCATGGAAACTGCCCGCATCGTCATCGATCCCGGCCACAGCGGCCCGGACAGCGGCGCGGCGGGGAACCTGGCCGCCTACCCGGAAAAGGTGGTGAACCTCCAAATTGCAAAGCGTCTGTACAATGTTTTGAAGAACAGCTACGGCGCCAACGTTTATCTCATTGATACCACCGGTTCCAGCAAGGTGGAGCTGGCCACCCGCGTTTCCCTGGCGGAAAAGCAAAACGCCCAGCTCTTCCTCAGCATCCACTGCAACTCCGCCGCCAGCACCTCCGCCAAGGGGAACGAGGCCTATTACTTCTATTCCTTCTCGAAGCCCTTTACCGATTATGTAAACAGCGCCCTGTATTCCGCCATGGGCAATTCCAACCGGGGCAGCAAGTACGGCCTCTATTATGTCACCCGCACCAGCCACTACACCTCCACCCTGGCGGAATGCGGCTTTATGAGCAACAACAACGAATATAAGCAGCTGCTGGATTCCGCCACCCAGCAGGAGATGGCCCAAAATCTGGCCCAGGCCATCGCCAATTACTTCTCCTCCATCCGGGTCACCGGCTACCAGAACGGCACCGAATCGGTGGGGGCTGTGTCCCAAATTCCGGTTACCGGCGTTACCCTAAATAAGACTGAATTGGCTCTGGCAGCGGGAGCCAGCGAGACACTTACTGCCACTGTGGCTCCGGAGAATGCCACCAACAAGACGGTGAAATGGAGCACCAGCGACGAGAAGATTGCCACGGTGGATGCTACTGGAAAGGTCACCGCCATCGCCCCTGGCACCGCCACCATCACCGCCACCACCGAGGACGGAGGCAAAACCGCCGCCTGCCAGGTGACGGTTACCAGCGCCGTTACCGGCGTTACCCTGAACAAAACCACCCTCTCCCTGGCGGTGGGGGCCAGCGAAACCCTTGCCGCTGCTGTCGCCCCGGAGACTGCCCCTAACAAGGCTGTCACCTGGACTACCGGCGACCCGAAGATTGCCACGGTGGACGGCGCCGGAAAGGTCACCGCCATCGCCCCTGGGACCACCACCATCACCGTCACCACAGTGGACGGGGGCAAGACCGCCGCCTGCCAGGTAACCGTTACCGCCGCCGCCATCCCTGTAAGCGGCGTGTCCCTGAACAGGCCGGACCTCACCCTGGAGGTGGGGGCCAGCGAGGTTCTCTCCGCCGCCGTTGCCCCGGAGAATGCCACCAACAAAAATGTAAAGTGGACCAGCAGCGATACATCGGTAGCCACAGTGGATGGTGCCGGAAAGGTCACCGCAGTGAAGAAAGGCACCGCCACCATCACCGCCACCACCGAGGACGGGGGCAAGACCGCCGTCTGCCAGGTGACGGTAAACGACAAGCCCCCGACGGTGGTTCCGGTAACGGGCGTCACCCTGGATAAGACTGCCCACACCCTCAAGGCAGGGGAAACGGTTGCCCTTCAGGCCACGGTCACCCCGGAAAACGCCACCAACAAAAATCTTTCCTGGAGCACCAATAACAGCAACTCTGCCAAAGTGGATGCCAGCGGCGTGGTCACCGCGGTGGCGCCAGGCACCGCTACCATCACCGCCTCGGCGGGAGAGCTGTCCGCCACCTGCACCATCACAGTGGAGGCAGAGGCCCCGCCTCCCACCCCGGTGACCGGCGTTACACTGAACCAAAGCAGCCTTTCCATGGTGATGGGCGATTCCCCGGTGACGCTGATTGCCACCATTACCCCGGCAGATGCCGCCAACCAAGCGCTCACCTGGAGCAGTGATAACGAGGCTGTCGCCACCGTCAGCGGCGGCACCGTCACCCCAGTGGGGGCGGGGACCGCCACCATCACCATCACCACAGCGGATGGAGGCCACACCGCCACCTGTACTGTCACCGTGGTGGCAGCGCCTCCACCAGAGGGGGGCGGGGGAGATGTCCCTGTGAATCCCGACCCGCCCCCGGCGGAGACCCCGCCGGATACGCCACCCCCGGCGGCATAGCGAGCGGACAATCCGCCCCAGCAAAAATACCCTCTATCCTGTCTTTTAACAGGATAGAGGGTATTTCTTGTCCCTCTTTTTCATAGATTGTAGGGAAGGGGGTATGGGGAAGTGAGAAACCGGTACTACAGAACAATGACGGTGCACCGGGGAAGGAGCGCCCCGGCGGGCCGTGGCAGGGGGGAGGAACCCCCTCTCACCTTCCTGGAAAACGTCACCGCCTTTACCGCCCTCCAAATCTTTCTTTGTCTCTTGGTGCTGGTGGCAGCCTTTACACTCCAGTTTATTGATGGAGAGCAGTACCAGCTGGCGGGGCGGTATTACCGTACCGTTATGGGCCGGGCAGAGGAGGACGCGGTGGAGGTAGGGGGCTTTGGGGAGCCGCTGGACTGGGAAAGCATCCTGCGGGAGCTGGAAAAAACGGTGATGGGCCAGGTGATCCGGGAAGGGGAGCCCCAGGGGATGGGAGGGGAAAGCCCCTATCTTCCCTCCAATCTGTACCAGGGGGAGGTGCTGGTCTCCGCACCGGCCCGGTATCCGGTTTATGGAGCCCTTACCTCCCCCTTTGGCCTTCGGGAGCATCCGGTCACCGGCGGCTGGGATTTCCACACCGGCCTGGACATCGCCGCCCCAGAAGGGGCCAATATCTACGCCGCCTACCCCGGCACCGTCACGCAGGTGGGCTGGTCGGATATTTACGGGAATTTTCTCATCCTGGACCACGGCGGAGGGCTCACCACCCGGTACTGCCATTGCAGCCTGATTCTGGCCCAGGAGGGCCAGCGGCTCCCGGCGGGGGCACGGATTGCGGAGGTGGGAAGCACCGGCATGGTTACCGGGCCCCACCTCCATTTTGAGGCCCAAGTAAACGGGGACCTGGTCCAGCCCCTTTATCTCTTCCAGCTGTGACCTTTTATTGGAAGGGGCTGCGAATCTCCCTCAGCTTTTGGTTCTTCTGCGGAGCGGTGCTGCTCCTCACCGCCGACCGCTCCGGCCTTTCCGGTCTGTTTTTCCTGGCCATTGCGCTCCATGAGGGGGGGCACCTTCTGTATATGCTTCTGGCCCGCCTCCCCCTGGGGGAGATCTCCCTCACCCCCCTGGGGCTGATTCTCTCCCTGCGCCCGGAATGCCACCCCGCTGCCGGGGAAAGTCTGCTATTAAATCTTTCCGGCTGCGCCGCCAACCTTGCCGCTGCCGCTCTGCTGCCCCTTTTCCCAGGGGGCGGCATGGCGGCGCTGCGCCTTTCGGCGGTAAACGCCGCCCTGGGGATTTTAAACCTGCTGCCCATCCCCGGCCTGGACGGGGCCCAGGCGCTGGAGGATTTGCTGGTGCTGCTGCTGGGATGGGAGCGGGGGGGTCGGCTTCATAGCGTCCTGATGAGGGGTGTCTGCCTGGCCGGGGTGGCGGGATGCGGATGGCGGCTTTTCACCCAAGGATTTGGCTTTTCCCGCCTTTGCTTTCTTCTAATTTTCCTGACCGCGCTGGGGCAAGGGCAGTAGGGAATAAAACGTGGTTGAAGCAGGGGAGAAAAAGCGGTATAATATAAGACAAACAAACGGTGGGGAGGATTGGAGATGAGGCAAAAAGACCGGCTTGCTGCCCTTTTCCTGGCCCTTGCCCTGGTGTTGGCCGGATGCGAGCCGGTGGAAAAGCAGGCCCAGGAAAAGCTGAACGGCGCCCTGGAATGGGTGGGGGGAAAGGTAGCCGGCGCTTTGGATAAGCTGGAAAACGCCGAGTATGAGGGCGGACCCTTTGAAAACAACGAGGAATCCGCCCGCGCCTATCTGCTGGGGCAGCTGAAGGAAAAATACGGCAGGGATTTTGTCATCACCGGCAGGGAGGACCTGCACAACTACGGTGCCCTTGCCGGGGCCACCTACCGCTGTGAGGCCGCCCCGGCGGACAAGCCGGAGCAGGTGTTCACCGCCCTGGTTTCCCAAAGCCAGTACCGGAAGGTCATCGACGATTACGCCATCTGGTTTTACAAGGAGGAGGCGGAGGCCCCGGTTCTGGCCTTCTGCAAGGAGTTTGACTATGTCCTGGACCAGAGGGTCTCCCTGGAGATGCCGGAAACATCGGTCACCTGGACCGGGGAGGACAGCCTGAAATTTTTTCTGAATAACAGCGGGGCCTATGTGAAGATTGTGCTGCGGCTGGAGGACGGCAAGGATGTGGACTTTTACGCGGCGCAGATTCAGGACTTTTTGAGCCGGGTGAAGGAGCTGGACTGCGATCTGCTCCTCCAGGCGCGGGCGGAGAAGACCTACATCTACCACCGGGAGCTGTCCATCTTAAAAGGCTTCGACCCCGCCTCCATCCCCCTGGAGGATATCCGGGAGGACGTGGAGATTATGATGAAGGTAGGCGCCCCCAGGACGGAGGAGGAGCTGGCGGAAGAGAGGGCAAAACGGGAAGCGGAGGAAAAAGCGAACGACCCGGACAGTGAGGTCCTGCCCTAGTTGAATCCAGAGATAAAATCGTGTATCATTATCACTGTCACAAAATCAAGTTAGGAGATATTTATGATACCAGCCAACATCGACCGTCAGCTTTTGAAGGTCCAGAAGCCCGCCCGGTACTGCGGGGGGGAGATGGGCAGCATCCAAAAGGACCGGGAAGAGGTGGACCTGCGCTTCGCCTTCTGCTTTCCGGACCTCTATGAGGTAGGGATGTCCCACCTGGGGATGAAAATTTTGTACTCCCTCATCAACGCCCAGGAGGGGATGTGGTGCGAGCGGGTCTTCGCCCCGGATACCGACTTCGAGGCCATTATGCGCCAGGAAAAAATCCCCCTATACGGCCTGGAGAGCTTCGATCCCATCCGGAAATTTGACGTGGTGGGCTTCACCCTCCAGTACGAGATGTGTTACACCACCGTCCTGAATATGCTGGAGCTGGCGGGGATCCCCGTCCGGGCCGCCGGCCGGGGGGAGGACTGCCCCCTCATCATCGGCGGAGGCCCCTGCGCCTGCAACCCGGAACCCATGGCCGATTTCTTTGACCTCTTCCAGCTGGGGGAGGGGGAGGAGCTGATGCTGGACTTCCTGGAGCTGGTCCGCCAGGCCAAACGGGAGGGTCTTTCCCGCCGGGAGCTGCTGCGCCGGGCCGCCGAGATACCCGGCATCTACGTCCCCTCCCTCTATGAGGTCACCTACCAGGAGGATGGCACCGTCGCCGCCGTCACACCCAGGGAGGGCGCACCGGCCAGGGTCCAGAAGCGCATCGTCAAAGATCTATCCGCCATGTACTTCCCGGATAATTTCGTGGTGCCCTTCACCGAGGCGGTCCACGACCGGGCCATGGTGGAGGTGCTCCGGGGCTGCATCCGGGGCTGCCGCTTCTGCCAGGCGGGGTATATCTACCGGCCCTTCCGGGAAAAGGACCCGGAGGTGCTGGACGGACAAGCCCGGACCCTCTGCGCCGCCACCGGCTACGAGGAGGTGTCCCTCACCTCCCTTTCCACCAGCGACCACAGCCGGCTGGAGCTGCTGATGGAGGAGATGCTCCCCTGGACCCAGCAGAAAAAGGTGAACATCGCCCTGCCCTCCCTGCGGGTGGATAACTTCTCCCCCCGCCTTTTGGAGCTGGTGCAGAAGGTCCGCAGAAGCGGCCTTACCTTCGCCCCGGAGGCAGGAAGCCAGCGCCTGCGGGACGCCATCAATAAAAATGTCACCGAGGAGGAGGTGTTTGCCACCGCCCGCACCGCCTTCGCCGGGGGCTGTACCTCCATGAAGCTCTATTTTATGATGGGTCTGCCCACCGAGACGATGGAGGATATGGAGGCCATGCTGGACCTGGCCCAGAAGGTGGTAGACCTCTTTTACCACATGCCGGAAAAGCCCAAGGGCCGGGGGGTGCAGGTGACCATCAGCGTGGCCTGCTTTGTCCCCAAGCCCCACACCCCCTTCCAGTTCGAGCCCCAGGACACCTTGGAACAGTTCCGGGAAAAGCAAAAACACCTGCTGGAAACGGTGCGGAGCAAAAAGATTCGGGTGAACTACCACGACGCCGCCACCAGCCGGGTGGAGGCCATCCTGGCCAGGGGGGACCGCCGCCTTGCCAAGGTGGTGGAGGCGGTTTGGCGGGCCGGGGGGAACCTGGAGGGCTGGGACGAGCACTTCTCCTTCCAGCGGTGGGAGGACGCCCTTTCGGCGGCGGGGCTTTCTGGGGATTTCTACGCCTGCCGCCGCCGGGACTACAGCGAGGTGCTCCCCTGGGATCACCTGGACTACGGCCTCACCAAGGAGTTTCTCATCCGGGAGGACAAAAAGGCATGGGAGAGCGTCACCACCGAAAACTGCCGGGAAAAATGCGCCGGGTGCGGCGCCAATCACTTGCTGGGAGGTGCCTGCTTTGAGGCTCATTAGGGTGTTTTTCGCAAAAAAGGACCGGGCCAAGTATATCTCCCACCTGGACCTGACCCGGTGCATGACTAGGGCATTTGCCCGCACCGATATCCCTGCCTGGTTCACCGAGGGGTTCAACCCCCATGTCTACATGACCTTCGCCCTTCCCATCCCCCTGGGGTTTGAGGGGCTGCGGGAATCCTTCGATTTTAAGCTCCGGGAGGATGATTTCCCCCTGGACCGGGTGGGGGAGCAGCTGAATGCCGCCCTCCCTCCGGACATCCGGGTGCTGGAGGCGGCAGCGGCTGTGATGAAGCCGGAGGCCATCCGCTGGGCGGATTACCGAATTACCCTTCACGAGCCTGCCGGAGGGGAGACCCTGGCGGCGGACTGGGAACGGCTGCTGGCAAGGCCCGCCATCCCGGTGGAAAAGAAGACCAAGCACAAGACCCAGGAGGTGGATCTGCGGCCCCTCGTCACCCAGCTGGGCTGCCAGGCGGAGGGGGAAAGCCTCACCCTGGACCTGCGCCTCCCCGGCGGCGGCGCCATGAACCTGAACCCCAACCTGCTGTTGGGGGCCCTTTGGGCGGCCCGGGGCGGGGAGGCGGAATATACCCAGGTGGTGCGCACCGCCATCCTCACCGGGGAGCTGGCGCCCTTTGCGTAACAGGAGGAGAAGACGATGCGGGTTGACGTGACCCTGAACATCCACTACACCGCCCCCAAAGCCCTGTGGGCCCGGCTGTGGGAGCTTTACACCGAAATGCCCGGCTGGCGGACCCCCTGCCCGGAGGAATACAGCCCCTGCTGGTTCGGCCCGGAGGGAGGGGGAAAATGGCTGGCCGCCAGCGTGGAGCCCGGCGGCCTCCAAATCTCCGGGGAGATGCCGGAAGAGGAGTGGAGCCAGTGGCTGGCCCTCTTCAAGGAGCGGGCCGGGGAAATTATGGGATATGCCATCGGGGAGCCGGCGGAGGGCTTTGACTTCCGGTATTACAGCGAATAAAGCCCCTGGCAGAATTGGAGATAAAAAAGGAGCCTTTTACAGGCTCCTTTTTTCATCTCCCCTGTTCCTTTGCCCGCTGGACATACCGCCGGGCGGATTCCCGGAGCCCCTCCCGCTCCTCCGGCGTCAGGGGCCGCACCGGCTTGGCGGGACGGCCGAAGGCCAGCATCCCGGAAGGAATCACCGTTCCTTCGGTGACTAGGGAACCCGCTCCCAGCATACAGCCCGCCTCCAGCACCGCGCCGTTTAAAAGGACGCTTCCCATCCCCACCAGGGCGTAGTCCCCAATGGTGCAGCCGTGGAGAATACAGCCGTGGCCCACAGTGACCCCCTTCCCAAGGGTGGTGGGACAGCCCCGGTCCACATGGAGGATGCAGCCGTCCTGGATATTGCTGTCCCGGCCAACGGTAATAGGGGCCTCGTCTCCCCGGAGAACGGCGTTGTACCAGACACTGACGCCGGGGGCCAGGGTCACATCCCCCACAACCTGGGCGCCGGGGAAGAGGATTGCCCCGGCGGCGATAGCTGGTTCTTTCATGGCGTATCCCCGCTTTCCTGTAATGTGATACTTGGTAGTATACCAGAAAAGAAAGGGAAGGTCAAAAGAAGAGAAACCTCTGTTATCACATCACTAGCGGTAGTAGAAAGTGTCCCATCCCCAAAATTTTTAAAGAAACCAGCTGTGTCACGGAACCTTTGCCGTTCTTCTTTTTGCTTCTTTTTCTTCTTTCGCAAGAAGAAAAAGAAGAGAAAAACAGTCTTACAACAGATTACGGTAGGTGGGCCGCGCCGCCTCCAGCAGGTCCTCCATCCGGGCCAGGACGACGTCCACGCCGCTGTAAAAAAGGCCGTATTCCCCGTGGCGGGCCAGGCTGGGGAGCTGGGCCATCCGCACCGTCAGCTCATCCAGCACGTCGTGGCGCACAAAGAGCACCAGGAGCCTTTCCTTCTCGTTCCAGAGGCGGAAAAGCTCCTCGCTTTTTTCCTCCAGCTGGCCGGTGGCCTCGGTCTGCCGCAGCTCTATAGCCAGGCGGTTCAGCTCCCCCAGCTCCCGCTCCTGGGCGAAGAGGGAAAAACAGCTGATGCCGACAATTAAAAACAGAAGGACCACCGCTGTAACAAGACGCTTCATACCGCACCCTCCCGCTTTACCATATGATAATTCCCCGCCCGGTCCAGGGTCATTACAAAAATATCCCCAATGACGGTGTGGCGGGAGGCGGCGATTCCCTCCAGCCAGGCCATATCCTTGCCGCAAAGGGCCAGATAATCGCTGTAAACATAGCCATCACTCACCACCACCAGAGGCGGGGCATTCTGGTCCGGCTGGTCCGGCAGCTCCAGGGTCTTGGGGGTGAGGGTGCGGGCGCCGTACTTCTGGTACACCGAGAGCTTCCCGGTAGTCTCCACCACCGCAAAGTCCACCTCATCCAACGCGAAGATTTGATTTTGCCGCAGCTGGGCCATCAGGTCGTCGATGGAGAAGCGCAGCTCCTGGAGCTTCTTTTGGTCGATTTCCCCGTTTTTTATCACCACCACCGGGCTGCCGCTGAAGACCCGCCGCATCCTCCGGCTGTGGAGATTTATGGCCGAGATGATAACCTCGAAGGTGACCAGGCTCAGGATGGGGAGCAGGCCGGAAAAAAGGGGCGTTTCCACCTCCTCAATGGGCAGGGTGGCAATATTGGAGATAAGGATGGTCACCACCAGCTCGGAGGGCTGAAGCTCCCCCAGCTGCCGCTTGCCCATCAGCCGCACCCCGAAGACGATGACCACGTAAAGGATTAGGGTGCGGAAAAATGTAACCAGCATCCTGTCATACCTCCCGGACATTTGGATTTAAAGGATAGTATCCCAAAGGCGCGGGCCTTTATCCCCGCCGGACGGATACATATTTCCCCACGCCCCTGGAAATATTGAAGATATTGAAAAAAGCGAGGTGGGGAAGATGGCACAGGAAAAGCGGCCAGCCTACAAAAAGCCCCAGGGGGAGGACGGGGAAAAGCGCCTTTCCGGCAGCCTGGAGGAGGACCTTCTGGAGATTCGGCGGCAGCTGGGCAACAGCGACGACCTGCTGATTCACCGCCACAAAACGGGGAAGACCGAGGTGGCGGTGGTGATGTTCGACGGCCTGGTGTCCAACACCCAGGTGAGCGATTTTTTGCTGCGCCCCATCACCCGCATCCCCCAGGATGTAGACACCGGCCCCAAGATCTATCGCTACCTGGGGGGCGGCGGCGTCCTCATGGCGGGGGAGCAGAAGGAGGTGCGCACCTTCGGGGAGCTGATGATTATTACCATGAGCGGCTTTGCGGTGGTGCTGGTGGAGGGGGTCCCGGCGGGGCTGGCCCTGGGGTACCAGGGCTTCAAGACCCGCGGGGTGGACGAGCCCTCCGGGGAGCGGAACCTCCGGGGCTCCAGGGAGGGCTTCACCGAATCCATCAACTCCAACATGGGGATGGTGCGCCGCCGGATCCGCAGCCCCCTTCTCACCATCGAGGGGAGCACGGCGGGGAAGATAAGCCACACCGCGGTGAAGATTTTCTACCTGCGTGGGGTGGCCTCGGAAAAGCTGGTGCGGGAGGTGAAGGAGCGCATCAGCAAGGTGGAAATCAGCGTGGTGCTGGATTCCGGCTATCTCCAGCCCTTTTTGGACGGAAAACGCCTCTCCCTCTTTTCCGGGGTGGGGGTGACGGAGCGGCCTGATACCCTCTGCGCCAAGCTCAGCGAGGGCCGGGTGGCGGTGATGGTGGAGGGAACCCCCTTCGCCCTCATCCTGCCGTACCTCTTTATCGAGCACTTCCAAAGCCTGGACGATTACATCCACCGGCCCTACTTTGCCTCCTTCATCCGGCTTTTAAAGCTCCTTTCCTTCTTTGTCACCATCCTGCTGCCGGGGTACTACGTGGCGGTGGTGTCCTTCCATCCGGAGTTGATTCCCCAGGCCCTCCTTTCCCAGTTTGTGGGCTCCGCCCTGGATACCCCCTTGCCGGTGGTGCTGGAGGCCCTGGTGGTCTTCTTCCTCTACGAGCTGCTGCGGGAGGCGGGGCTGCGCATCCCCAGCCCCATCGGACACGCTATGGGCATTGTGGGGGGCATCGTCATCGGGGACGCGGCGGTGTCGGCAGGGATTATCGGCCTGCCTATGGTCATTATCATCGCCCTTACAGCGGTAAGCTCCTTTGTGGTGCCCAGCCTCTATGAGCCGGTGACGGTGCTGCGCTTCGGCTTTATTGTGGTGGGGGGACTGCTGGGGCTGTACGGGGTGTACCTCTGCTTTGCCCTGCTGGTGGTGAACCTCTGCTCGGTGAAGTCCATGGGGGTGCCGGTAACCGCCCCCATCTCCCCGGCAGACGGCTACAGCTTCCGGGATATGTTCATCCGCTCCGGCTGGAGGCTGCTCCAGAAGGAGGACCTATCGGTGGAAAATCTCCCCGGCGCGGATGGGAAGGAGAAATAAACCATGGAGGAATCCTGCAAGATTTCGGTAAGCCAGCTGTTTTTGCTGCTCTTTCTCTCGCGGACCTTTTCCCTGGTGGCCTATTCTCCCTCCATCCAGGGGGGAGGGGAGCGAATCACCCTTATTACCACTCTCCTTTCCGGGGTGCTCCAGGGTCTGGCCCTGGTGGCGGGGGTGGCCCTCTGCCGCCGCCGCACCGGCAGCTCCCCCCTCATCGTCCCCACCGGCGGCCTCTACCAGGTGCTGGGGGGGCTATATTGGCTCTTTTGCACAGTGGTGTGCGTCTACACGGCGGTGAACTTTATCTCCTTTGTCACCGCCGCCGTCTATGACTACCGGTATGGTGGTCTGGTGGCCTTCACCCTGGTGGCCGCCGGGGCGTTGGCCGCCTCCCAGGGGCTGGAGGGTCTGGCCAGAGGGGCCGGGATACTCACCGTGCTGCTGGGGATTGGCTGCGCTGTCATCGCCCTGGGGCTGTGGCGGCAGTACGACTGGCGGAACCTCACCCTCCGCCTTCTCTCCCCAGGGGATACCCTACGGGGAACATGGCAGGGCTTTGCCATGAACGGGGAGCTGTTCGCCCTTCTTCTTCTCCTTCCGTACCTGCGGGGCGGCCCGAAAGGGGTCTCCTGCGCTGGATGGGTAACAGGTCTCACCCTGGCCTCGGTGGCGGTGCAGCTGATGACCATGCTTACCCTGGGGGTCTATGGCGGCCGGAAGGCCTTTCCCATCTTCACGGCGGTGACCTCCGCGGGCTTTCGGACCTTCCAGCGGCTGGATTCCATCTTCCTGGTGATTTGGGTGGTGCTGGGGCTGATGAAGCTGGCGGTCTTTCTTTCCCTCGCCGCAAACCTCGCCGCCGGGGTTTTCTTCCGCCCCTGGAGCGTCCGGTGGGTTTGGGGAAATGGAGCGGTGGTTTTGGCGGCGGCCCTGGCCCTTTGGAGGGGGCCGGAAAGGTGGATGGAGGGGTTTCACGCCGCCCTATCCACCGGAGCGGTCACCCTGCTGGGGGTTCTGCTGCTGCCCCTTTTGGGCAAGATGATGGATGGGGGGAGAACCAAGGAATGAAGCGATGGAGTGCCATACCGGTCCTGCTGCTGGCAGCGGCCCTATCCCTGGGGGGATGCTCCCGCCGGGAGGACCTGAGCAAGCGGGCCATTGTGACAGCGGTGGCGGTATCCCGGAAGGAGGACGGGGGATACAAGGTCCGGACAGAATCCCTCTCCCACCTGGGGAGCGAGGAAAAAAGCTGGGAGAGCCGCACCGGAACGGGAGAAACCTTTGCCCAGGCGGTAACCAACCTGGAGCTTGCCGCCGGAAAAAGCCTCTACCTGGACGGGTGCAGGGTGCTGCTGCTGGACGGCTTTGCGGACCGGGGGGAGCTGGAGACCCTCCTGGAGGAGATTGATTCCCACGGAGGCGTCCGCCCCCTGACCCTGGTGGCAATCAGCCCCGGCCTTTCCGCCCTGCCGGAGGAGGACGAGCAGGAGGAAAGCGCCGGGGAGATGATTTTTTCCCTCCTGGCCGGGAGGGAGCTGACCCAGGTGAACCTGAAGGACTGCTTAAACCTTTTGGAGACGCCGGGCCGGGGACTGCTCATCCCCATGGTGGAAAGGGAGAAGGGAGAGACCCAGGTGAGCGGGTACCTTTCCCCTGGGAGCATCGGCCTTTTAAAGGTGCCGGCGGGGGCCGGGCGGCTGCTGCCCTTTGCGGAACCGGAGACGGAGCGGGTCTATACCACCGTGGGGGAGGGCTACTCCGCCGACTGGGTGCTGGAAAAAAGCGCCATAAAGCTGCGCCCCAGGGTGGAGGAGGGGGAGGTCTCCTTTCTCCTGGAGGCAAAGGTGGAAGGATATCTCCTTTCCGGCCGGGGGGAGATAGGAGGGGAGAAGCTCCTTCATGAGGCCCAGGAGGATATCTGCCGGCAGCTGCTGGAGGAATACGCCTATGTTCTGGAAAAAATTGCCAGGGCATCGGGCAACGACCTCTTTTCCATGGGGAAGCATCTGGAGCTGATGGAGGGAAAAACCTGGCAGCAGGTTGGGGAGGACTGGGAAGAGCGGCTGCCAGAAATTCCCGTGGAGCTGCGGGGCAGCGTTCTTTTGCGGGATAAAAAGCGGATTGACCGCCAAAGCTGAAATTTTTCCGGCAGACCCGAAAAATGCTTCTGCCGGAAAAACTTCTGTAGGTGGGCTGCCAAAGGAAAGATGTCCAAAATCCCTGGCGAATTTGGCCGCAAATAAAAATCTTCTCCGGGTACAAATTAAATGGAGAAGTTGTGCCGCCGGCACAGCTTCTTAGAGCCTATTCAAGATCTCCGGATGTGCCGAATGGACGGGAATTTTTTCGTCCAACAAGGAAAAAAGCGGAGAAATACTTGGTGTATTTCGAGCACTTTTGACGCAGCTTGGGCGGAAAAAGACCCATTCAGGCGGTGCGCCAGGAGATTTTGGATAGGCTCTTAGAGCCTACTGACATTTTCATTTTAAACAGGCCCTTAGCAAAGGAGATGATTTTTTGAGAAAAATGGCGAAAGGGGTCGCCACGGCGGTGAACTGCTGTCTGTTGGCGGTCCTGATTCTGACCACATATATACAGAAGCAGCTCCCCGACCGGTACTCGGTGGTGGCGGGGGAGGAAATCACCTTCACCTGCCCCTATCCGGTGCAGATGGTGCGGAGCCAGGCCCAGGGGGAGATTCAGGCGGCCTACAGCAGCGCCGGGGAAAGCTACCAGATGGACCTGAAACTTTTGGGGACCATTCCGGTAAAGACGGTGGAGGTCCAAGTGGTGGACCGCAAGCTGGTGACCGTTTCCGGCGCGCCCTTTGGCATCAAGATGTTTACCGACGGCCTGATGGTGGTGGGGATGAGCGACATTCCAACCACCGGGGGCCGGCTGAACCCTGCCCGAACGGCGGGGGTGGAGGTGGGGGACATCCTGAAAACCTTTAACGAGACCCCCCTTTCCACCAACGAGCAGCTGGCGGAGCTGATGCAGGAAAACGCTGGGGCCCCGATTCAGCTGGAGGTAAAGCGGGGCAATTCCACCTTCCAGGCCCAGGTGGAGCCGGTGCGCTCCGCCGGGGACGAGCAGTACCGCCTGGGGGTTTGGGTGCGGGACAGCTCCGCCGGCATTGGCACCATGACCTACTATGACCAAAACAGCGGTATCTTCACCGGCCTGGGCCACGCCGTTTGCGATGTGGACACCGGGGATATTATGCCCCTGCAAAGCGGGGAGGTGGTCCCGGCCCGCATCACCGGCTGCAAACGGGGGGAGGCTGGCTCCCCAGGGGAGCTGAAGGGGCGCTTTACCGAGGAACCGCCCCTGGGCAGCCTTTCCGCCAACACCTCCACCGGGGTGTACGGCCTGCTGCGCAATCGGGGCATCTACCTGGGGGAGGAGCTGCCCCTGGCTATGAAGCACGAGGTGGAGACCGGAAAGGCCTACATCTATACCACCACCGAAGGCAGCCGGCCGAAAAAGTACGAGATTGAAATTGAGAAACTGGTGATGAGCGAGGAGGAAAAGGGGCAGAACATGGTAATCCACGTTACCGACCCCGCGCTGCTGGAAAAAACCGGAGGGATCCTCCAGGGGATGAGCGGCAGCCCCATCGTCCAAAACGGAATGCTGGTGGGCTCGGTGACCCATGTTTTTGTGAAGGACCCCACCCGTGGCTTTGGAATTTTTGCGGAAAATATACAGAATAATGCAAAAAACGTTTCTTTTTATCAGAAAAATTCGGCGTAATTCTGGGGAAATGGCGAAAAATGTAAAATAATAGTGATTAAAACCAAGTTTATTTTCCGAAATATTGTTGCGTATTTTGCGGGAATATGTTATTATAAGTGCGGCAAGACAAAATTCCAGATGAAAAAGGAGTACCCGCAATGAATAACAGGAAAATTGCCCTTATCACAGAAGATGAAAAGGAATTTGGCGAAAGGTGCAGGGTCTGCCTGGAGGAGAAGGGCTTTGAGGTGGAATACACCCCTAGAAACGGCAAGGAACTGCTGCGGAAAATACGGGAGGAAAACCCTGCGGCGGTGCTGATGGAGGTTTTCATGCCGGAGCTGGACGCCCTGGGGGTCATCCGGGAGGTGCTGAAGGAGGAAGGGGAGCAGCGGCCCCGGCTTTTCACCATCTCCTCGGTGGATCACGCAGCCATCACCGACGAACTGATTCGGGCAGGGGCCACCTATCACTTCACCCGGCCTTTGGACCCGGAGATGATGGCGGAGCGCATGGAGGCCTTTGCCGGCTTTAACCCGCGGGAGCCTCTCCTGACCGAGAGCCGCCGCAGCTCCTACAATCTGGAATCGGTCGTCACCGCCATCATCCTGGAAATCGGCGTTCCCGCCCACATCAAGGGCTATCAGTATCTGCGGGATTCCATCATGCTGGCGGTGGAGGAGCCGGACGTCATCAACGGCGTCACCAAGGTGCTCTATCCCACCGTAGCCAAGAAGAACGGCACCACCGCCTCGCGGGTGGAGCGGGCCATCCGCCATGCCATCGAGGTGGCTTGGGACCGGGGCGATGTGGACGTGCTGAACTCCTACTTTGGCTACACCATCCACAACCTGCGGGGAAAGCCCACCAACAGCGAGTTTATTGCGATGATTGCCGATAAGATTCGCCTGAACAAGAAAAACCAAAGCCGCTAAAGGGGTTTGAGGGGAACACCTGGGAGGGCCGCCTTCCAGGTGTTTTTGTTTTGGGGAGCTGAAATCCCACTGGGGCGAAGGCAAATCCGCTGCCCCCTTTTCTAGGAGTGTCCAAACCACACAGATTTTTCTATTTAATTTGCTGTGTTATTGGCCCCTTTTGCCATTCTTCTTTTTGCTTCTTTTTCTTCTTTTGCAAGAAGAAAAAGAAGGCGGGGCTGGGCGGCAGCCCAGATTGGTATAAAACGCATGTTTGGACACTCCCCCTTTTCTTTCCGTCTTGAATCGAAAAAAATGCTGTGTTATAATAGGTAGAAATCCCAGGAGGAAACTTGTCGAAGGGAGGGGAAACGGTGCTGGAGCATCTAAAGTCCTGTGTCATCGTCTGCGGCCACTACGGGGCGGGCAAAACCAACCTGACCGTAAACCTGGCCCTGGCCGCCGCCCAAAGCGGGGAGGCGGTGAGCGTTATTGATATGGACGTCGTAAACCCCTACTTTCGCACGGCGGACTTCCAGGAGCTGTTCCGGGAAGCGGGGATACGGCTTATCGCCCCCATCTACGCAAACACCAACCTGGACCTGCCGGTGCTGCCCCCCAGCGTGGGAGCGGCTATCCGGGAGAAGACCGGACGGCTTTTTCTGGATGTAGGCGGGGACGACGACGGGGCGGTGGCCCTGGGAGGATTTTCCACCCTTCTGGAGGAGCGGGGGTATTCCATGCTCTATGTGGTGAACAGCCGCCGGGAGCTGGAGCCGGAGCCTGGGGAGGAGGCGGCGCTTCTACAGCGCATCCAAACCGCCTCCCGGCTGAAGGTGACTCACCTGGTAAATAATACCAATCTGGGCCCCGAAACCACCCCGGAGGTGCTCCGGCAATCGCTTCCGTACCTGGAGGAGGTTTCCAAGCGCACCGGCGTCCCGGTGCTGGGCGCTGCGGCGGAGGAGCGGCTGGCCCCCTATCTGGAGGCGGAGGGACTTCTGCCTGTGCGCGTTTATGTAAAACCACCCTGGAGCTGACCCCTTCGGCAGCCTTCCAATAGGGGAGAAAAGAGGTATAGAAAATGGCAAGAGCGATCATCGACGAGAAGATCTGCAAGGGCTGCGGCCTCTGCGTCAGCGTCTGCCCCAAAAAGATTCTCGCTTTGGCAGTACACCGGATGAACGACAAGGGCTATAATCCGGCGGAGGTCACAGACCAGGAAAGCTGCATCGGCTGCGCAATGTGCGGCATCATCTGCCCGGACAGCGCCATTGCGGTGGAAAAGTAGAAAGGTGGTTGGAATATGTCAGAGCGCGTTTTGATGAAGGGAAACGAAGCGATGGCGGAGGCGGCCATCCGCGCCGGCTGCCGCCACTTCTT